>Ga0307479_10001274_pt1 | contig 22996 bp, 31 predicted proteins | sample atmos_gasesECM4C_FD_203743 | JGI IMG/M metagenome (GOLD analysis project Ga0307479, IMG submission 203743) | Hardwood forest soil microbial communities from Morgan-Monroe State Forest, Indiana, United States - atmos_gasesECM4C_515 | ecosystem: Environmental > Terrestrial > Soil > Temperate...
CTGAAGACGGCGGAGATGTTCAACAAGGTCGTAAAGAATATCTACCGCGTGTCGCACTTCCCGCGGCAAGCACGAAAAGCTCTCCAGTGGTCTGTCGGCCTTTCCCGGGGCTATATCTGGCCGCGCTACATCCGCACTGACTTTGGCTGGGGTCCGGGACAGGTTGAATTTATGGACCTTGGCCCGCGCGAGGTTATGCCGAGCCAGGTACCGAAATCCGGCGACATCCAAGGCTCATATGCATGCACGATCATCGAGTGCTTAGGCATTGCCGAGGCTCATGCGCGCTTCCCGAACGCGCAAGAGAAGCTGCAGCCGATTTCGAAATTCCGCTACACCTCTCCCAATCAAGTTCGCCGGCATGAATTCTGGGACCGTCATCGCTACGGAACCAACACCCAAAACTGGGAAAATCAGTTCTGCGAGATTCGCCACACCTTCATTCGCGATCTCAGAATCAACCGCACTGGCAAGATGCTCCCCATGGGAGACAAAGGGACATCGTGGTACTACGAAGTCCCCTCGGTGGGCGCGATAATCTCTTGGCGGGATCCGAACAACAATCTGCCCGCTTCGAAGTCTGCAGATGTGGTCGACTGTCGGCTTTACCCGCACCTTCGCCGGATCATCACAAATCCCGGGATGGAATACCCGCTCTACGATGGACCGGATTTTGACTGGCACGGAGTAATTCCCGCGGTCCAGTACGACGTCGATGACTGGCCATGGTTGGCTGTCGGGTATTCGCTTCTGCAAGATGTCGCCGGCCTCGAGCGCGGGAAACGGGCATTCCTTGACCTGATGTACCGGGTGCTAAAGGTCAAGATGAAGCCGCCAATGGGATACGACCTCAGCGCTGGCGTAGCGCGCGAGGATCTGAAGCGGCTCGACCTCCTGGATCCTGACATTGAGTCCATCGGCATCGACGGGGATCCGCGAAAGGCTCTGCAATCGATTCTTCCCGATAGCGTGAAAGTGGACGCGGAGGATTTCAAACTGCTCGAGGTTCTCGAAAAGTTTCAGGGCAAGACTCTAGGACTGAATGACCTCGGTAGCCTCGCGCAGTTGAAATTCAACCTCTCAAGCGAGACGGCCGACAAGTTGCTAGAAACGATCGGACCCATCGCGAAGGGCATTTCCGGGAACCTCGAGATTTCCCACGCCAAGATCTGCCAGATGCTCAAGTTCATTATCTGCCAGTACTTCACTACTCGACGGTTGTTGTCCGATATCGGACCAGAAGGGGTCGCGACCAAGGTCTTCGACTTCTACCCACAGTCGATTGTCCCCTCCCATATGCCTTGGGAGACGGATAAAGAGCAAGCGAGCCAGAGTTCGAACCAAGAGCGCGCGCGCTGGTTTGCGGAGAACCTGCAATTGATCTCCGTGCCAAGTTCTCTGATCGATATCACCCAAATGCAGGAACGGCTCATGTGGCTTAATTTCCTGCAGCGCGGATTCCCGGTTTCGTTCTCGACCGCATTCAAGAAGCTCGGAATCGAGGACTGGGGCGAGTCGCCTGGCGCGACCGAATTCGAACGTTGGGAGTACGAGCAGGTTCGTATGGTGGGAGTGAAAACGAAACTGGCCCAACTCGCGGCAGTCGAAGGTGGCGGAGCTCCCGCCGGTGGCGGTGGGGGTGGCAAAGGTGGCGGACAGGGTAAAGGCGGAGGACGTCCCCCGACGGCACAGGCTCCGCCGAAGTTGGAAAGTCGCGGGAATGGCGCAAGAACTGTCGTGAGCCAGAGCAAATGAAAAAACATGTCAAACGTCATATCGTGCAGCAGCCGGATGATCCCTCTATCCGCATAATTCCACTGACGAAAGGACAAAATGCCATCGTGGATGCGGCTGATTACGATTGGCTTAACCAGTGGAATTGGTTTGCGGCATATGCGAGGAAAACCCGCACTTTTTATGCGGCACGCGCAGTCAGGGTCGAAGGTAGGCCGCACTTTATGTACATGCATCGCCAAGTATTAGGTCTGGAGATTGAAGATGAGAGACAGGGCGATCATATTAAGAACCGAGAGACATTAAATAACCGACGCTCCAATCTCCGCATTGCGACTCACGCTCAAAATATGCAGCACAGCGAAAAGGGCGGGGATGGTATCAGCGGTATGAAGGGCGTCTCGCTGATAAAGGGAAGATTTTGGCGTGCCAGAATTAAATTTAATAACAAAGAAATTCACATCGGACTCTTCGGTACGAAGCAAGAAGCGTATGCGGCATATTGCGATACAGCTCGAAAATTGCACGGGAAGTTCGCAAGTGTGTGACATGGATGAAGCCTAAAGTGACAAACGTAAAGGTCTACGTTGTTGTGGAACAGGTGCTCGAAGCGCGCGCCAATCCAGAGGAATTGCACGAATACTTGCGCGCCGGTCGCTTCACCGGGACCGCGAATCTGACTTACGACGCGAACTACAATCAGGGCGGAGTGCGCCGAATTATCACGAAAGAGCACATCGAAATTAAGATGTCGGAACTCGATCGGTTACTCGAGGCACGCAACGGTTCAAATAATCGTTGACTTTTTTCCCTTTCAGGGCTTAGCGTTGCTGTCGAGATTCGTTTCCACCTCTTGAAGAGACCTCCGGAAGCGCCTCGCACCAAAAGTGCTGAGGCGCTTTTGGATTTTGGCTCAAAAATGGAGGAACGTCATGGCAAAGGGACACAAGGGTCTGGTGATCAAGGGTGGAATGAAGCATCACGGTGGCAAGAAAAAGCACCATGGTGGAAAGAAAAAGGGAAAGAAGGGCGGACGCCGGAAACGCTAGCCAGTCGTAGCTGACCGACACCGAAAGAGAGGCCAGTTATGATGGCAGGCAAAAAAGGCAGGGCCGGAACCGGCAAAGGCCGCCGGCTGAAAATTGGGACTGTGGCCACAGGCTGGAGCAAAGCGAACAAGGGCGGCGGCAAGACGATGTTGAAAGTCCCCGGGTTCAAGCATGCTGCAGCCAAGGGCACAGGCGGCAAGAAGCGCGGAGGTCGGCGCAAGCGCTAAATAGATGGCGACTCCTTCCCAAACTCCAGATCAGGGTGGGGCTCCTCCCGGTGGCGGCGGGGTCTCCCCTGGTCAACAGCAAGCCAATCCTCTTCAGGCAGCACTTGCAAAATTGGCACAAATTTGTGAGCAGATGGCAGGTCAAAATCCACTCGTCCAAGGCGAGATGATGGAAGCACGTTCTGCTTTCGTAAAAGCCCTCCAGAAAACTATGACCGCAGCGCGACCGCAGCAGGGAGCGCCCGGGGGCCCTGAACAGGGGCAAGCCCAACCGCAAGGGCAGTAGGGAGATACCGCTATGACAGTCGCAGAGTTACTGAAACAAGCAGGCATCGCGGATGAAGTCGCGGCCGGCCTACCGAAAGAGGTAGTTACCGCTTTGACCGGATACGTTTCTGAAGCCGATACGAAGCTTTCGACGGCAGCCGAGGAAGCGCGCAAAGCGGAAGAGGCGCGTCGACAGATCGAACTTGAGCGCAAAGACATCGACAAATACGTCCACGAATTTGGGACGACGGTAGTGGAAAAAGCAGAAGCAGAAGCCCGTGCGAACGCCGCGGAAGCCTACCTGAAGAGTCTGAAGACTCAAGGCTTCGACATCAAGTATCCCGGCTTGGAAGAGAACAAAGACGGCAAGAAGCCCATCGTTCCTGGGAGTCCAGCCGAAGGGGGTAATGCAGTGAGTGAGAGCTCTATTCTCGGCAAGGTCGGAACGGTTATGGAACAGTGGCTCGACGCGAACAACGAGCACATGCGGCTCTACGGCGTACCCATCCCAGACGGTTCGCGATCGGTGGCGGATGAGGCGGCGCGTGCTCGAGTTCCCCTCGGTACCTACATCGAGCAAAAATACAAGTTCGCGGATGCGCGGAAGTCGAAGCAGGACAAGGAATATCAGGCGCGCGTCGACGCCGATGTCGCGAAGAAGGTTGAGGAGCACAAGCGGGCAGAGGCCGAGAGACTAGGAAACAACCCAAACCTGCGCGCCGGCGAATCATCTCGCCAGCCCGTGCTTCCAAAGATCAAGACCGAAGATTTTCACAAGTCGGACGGCAATCAGAGTCGGCGTGAGCGCATGCAGCGCATGATTTCAAACATTCACAAAGACGTCGAAGCCACGAGAAACAGCGCGTAAATCCGCGTAAATAGGAGCGATTCATGCCAGCTTTTCTAGATCCTCTCTACAATGAGATTGACGTCTCGACCCGTGAATCGATCCGTAAGAACGTCGTGCAGGAATGCTTTTTCGTGGATACCCCTCTGCAGGATATCCTCCGCCGTTTCGGAGTCGTAGAAGACTTCCTCGGTGGTTCTGCGATGGTCGAGGGCTTCAACTACGCCCGCCTGCAGGGATCCGCGGTGACGCCAGGTCAGACAGTCACGGTCACGCGGAATCAGATCGCGAGTGCGGCGAAGTATTTCGAGAAAGCGTACGCGACCTTTACGCAGATCGAAGACTTCGAACTCGATGTGCTAAACCGCGCAGGCGATACGCAGATCATCGATCAGCGAGCCTTGCTCGAGGCGAACCTGGTTTCGCAGATGAACACCATGCTCGAGATGGATACCTATCGGCACGGGCAGCCGTCGGCAGCGAATGGTGGCATCGGTGGCGTCTCGGATGACCGCTCGAAGTCGAGTAACGGCTTCTTTGAGGGCTTCTCGAACGGCATCGATCCGTCTCCGGATGGAAACACCTTCACCGTCACCGGCGGAGTAACCCGCAACGGAGTTACCGGCCAGGCCTACAATTCCACGCCATTCTTCTGCGGGCAGACCAACGGGAACGCTGGGCCGATTACTTACCCGGTTCTGACTAACGCGGTCGCGCAGTTACTCACCCTGAACGGCAAGGCGAAGTGTGGCATCACGAGTCCTTTCGGCTGGGCAGCGCTGGTGAACATGCTGCGCGCGATTGCTCGTGTCGACCAGCAGTCGATTAAGGAAGGGACCGACTTCGGCTGGCCGTCGGTCGATTTCTTTGGTGTCAAGATCTTTGCCGATCCGCTGGCGCCATCGGGCAAGACCTACAACTACTTGCCTGGCGGCAACACGGCAGCCTTCGGCGCGGCGGCTCCAAACACGAACTTTGTGGATGGTTCGGGGAATACGACAAAGCTTGGGTCCTACACCTCTCCGACCTTCACCTCGAATGGCGTGCCGATCGCGAACGCTGCGCTCTCACCCACGGGCAGCAATTTCCCGTCGAACACATCGATCGCAGCCGCGGAAATCTTGGTGTTGTTCGATCCGGAAGCGGTCAAGATGCGCCCCACGGCGGAGAAGAGTTGGTTCTTCGCAACCAAAGTGAAAGAGATTCCCGACAACGTTAGCGCGGCCAACATGTTCATGCGCTTGGGCACGAATATTTATGTCTATAACCCACGCCATGGCTTGATTATCAGCGGATTTACTGCTTAGTTCTCAAGGAGATACGACATGCCGTTACAGCGTAACGAGTTCCTGCCGCAGAGTTTCACGACGGTCTATGCGTCTCCTTCGGGCATGGCGGATATCCGCACTGGGGTGCCGTATCAGGCCGGCGGTCTGATCGTTGGCACGTACTTCGATTTGACCGAGGCGGAAGCGCAGAACCTTTCGGGGAACGTGCTGCACACGGGTCGCTATCGGTTTGTGCAGATCGACTCAACTGCGACTGCTTCGAACGTTAAATTCGGAAGTGTCGGCCTGCTGAAGTCTCTTGCGCTGGGCGTGAACTTCATTACTAGTTTCGACAAGGGCGTTGCTGCCGGGTTGCACCCGGTCGTATTCGTCGCCAGCCCTTCGTCCACACAGATTTCCGCAGGTGCATTTATCTTCGTGCAGGAGGCCGGGATCGCAACCGTCAATTACCGCGCTTCTCTCACGAACGGAAGTCCTGCGGTGGGCGACCTTATCAGTACCTTCAGCGGAGGCGGGGGACTGCTCGACGATCTCACGCAGAGCACGCAGCCAACCTTCACGCAGATCGCAAATATCTTCGCTCAGGCTATTAGTCTGCCGACTGGCGGCGGTCAGGGAGTTGTAGAGTTAGATCCTGAGATCTGGCAAGGTTAGCGAGGGAGGAACGACGTGCAGCCAACCATCATTCGCGGATACGACGGCGGGATTGCAGTCGGGCAACGGGAAGCCTTCGTCCTTACCGGCTCAGGCCCGACTTCGTATTCGAACATTGGATCGAGTTCCGGGACTGGCGACCTCATCACTCCCCCATTCGGCATCTACCTCGATGTCGTGACTCCGATTCTGACCAAGAGTGGAACGTACTATTTGATCCCGTTTCCGAGCGCAGTGAATACGACTAGGGCGACCTGGGCATTTCGGTGGTTTACCACATCCACGATGGCCGAGGTCGGCAATGGCACAAACCTGTCTGCGGAGTCTGTTCAATTCCTGGCTCTCGGAGGCAACTTCTAAAAGCGTGGTAGGAGAGTGGGTCTCCCTTGCGGGGCAGGTTTGGTCAAGAGCGGTGACTGAACCTGCCTTTTTTACTGAGGGCGTATGTCGTTTTTGAGCATGGCGAAATCGCTGGCGGGCGGAGAGATTCCCGGAGTCTCGGAGACGCTCGCGAAGAACAAGATCAACGAAGCCCTCGGCCGGATCTACGATGAGACTGATTGGAGTTTCCAGGTTCAGGAAGGCGGATGGAATAATCCCGGGCTCCTAGCCAGCGGTGGGACGGTGACTGTCACTCCGTACTCGAATCAGGTGATCGGGGACGCGAATGCGACCACTATCTGGGCTGGGATTCAGACTGGGCCGCGGCCGGTGCTCACCGAGTTGCAGTTCCGTGATCCGTCCTATGCTCTCTACGACATCGTGGCGTACGACACGACAAGCCATCCTCCCTTTGCGACACTGACTCTCGATCGGCAGTGGCTAGAACCGACAACGGGTGCTGGTCGGCCGTATCAGATTTACCAGTGCTATTTCCCGGTCCCAGTGCAAGACTTCCGGAAGTTCATCGAGATCCGCGATACGACCTACGATCAACCGGTGGATTTCTGGACGTACTCGCGCGACGACCTCGCCTACGTCGATCCTCAGAGACTTCAGTTCGGGCCCGGTGTGCCGACCTATGCTGTGCCGCACGATGTTGACCAGAGGCCGGGGTCTACGACTCTCGGGTTCGTTCGCTACGAGATCTGGCCTCACAACCTGTCGCATATGCCGTACAGCTTCGGGTACGAACGGCGCGGGGCGCTTCTTGTCAATCCGACTGATACGTTGCAATACCCCATCGACGAAGAATTGCTGATGTGGCGCGTGCGAGAGGTCCTATATCAGTTCTGCGAAGCACAGAAGGGGATCGACGTGCAGCGCGGCGCTGGTGCCAACTGGCAATTTCTTGCAGAGAAGGCCGAGAAGGAATATAACCGCAAACTTCAGTTGATCAAATCGGTCGATCGGAACCTAAACCGCAACCTTGTTATCCGTAAGAAGCGTTTTTCTGATGCCAGCTATGATGGCTATTCTACTCAACGACTCGGTAAATTAAACATAGGACGCTAATGCCCGAAGTAAGCAAACTCGCCATAATATTGAATCACAGCCGCCTTACGCACTTCTACGGCCTCCTTGTAATACTGATAGTGGCCGAGGTAGGTTCGGTGTTTGTCAACGGAGATGTAAACGATCCAGCATCTACGGTCTTTGTTCCAAAAGACTCCCGGCATCCCAGATTTACAATCGGACCTCATTCTTTGGTTCTGTATATTTTGCGCCTGACTGCAGATACGAAGATTATCCATGCGGTTGTCGAGGGTGTTGTGGTTCCGATGATCTCCAAATCGGCCATCGTGATATGTCAATCCCAGAAGTTGTCGGTGCATTTTAATCAATGCTTCTCTTGCCTTTTCTCTTCTACATGCATAAAAAGATTGAGTACATTCCGACCATTCGACGCACCAATTCCATTGCATGAGCCATTCGTACTTGACAGCATCTACGATTGCGTTCTGGCCTTGCGTGAGAGGGATGAGGCGGATAGTCTAATCGAGCGGTTGGACCACCTCATGGCGTTTCATGGGGCGTTTCATAAGGAACCTCACATTCCTTGTGCGACAGTTCAGCCGCCTTTCATTTTACAGAGAAATCTTTCGGGAGGCTAGCTATGCCAGTGGCGACGATAACCGTGACCGACAAGACCAAGACGCCAGCCAGCCTCCAGACTTTGCTCGCGCAGGGCATGCAGCCGCAGGCGTTCCCTTCTGGCGATACGCAGACGGGTGTCCCGGGTTACAGCGTAGTCACGATTGCAGCCGGACGCGGCTTTGCGCAACTCGCCGGAGTTGCTTATCTGTCTCTGCAATTTGATCCTAGCAATTCCGGAATGAAGGGCTACGTGGGGGATGAGGGCGTAGCAAACAACGGAACACTACAAGCGAAGACCATGCTGCCGGGAGACGTGGACGTCCACCAAGGCCATTCGTACGTAGTCCATCTCGCAGAGATTTTCATCACCGCAGATACCAACAATGCCGTTTGGAACGTCGAATGGCATTACTGCTGAGGGGTTTATGCGCAAACTACTTGTTCTAGCCTTATGTCTTCTGCCGCTTTCGGCCTTCGCGCAATTTAGTTCGAATACAGCGCGAAGGGTGGTCTCGGGGACGGCGGCACCGCCAGCGCTTTGCAATGCAAGCCCTGTCGATATGTACGCAAGGACCGGGGCAACTTCTCCTGGGCTGTATGTATGTCTCACAACGAACACTTGGACGGGACCTCTTACCTCTGGAGGTGGCGGAACGACCATCAACCCGACGAATAATGTCTTACCGAAGCGATCTAACTCAACCACATTTGCAGATTCATCTCTTACGGATAATGGAACTACGGTTACGGGGACCGAACAATATGTAGGTCCTCTATTGACCGGCCCTACGTATTCCATGGTTGGGCAAACCGCTCAAGGCTTTGGAGACGATGCTACCGTGTGGGGTCCGGGTGCCCCTACGATATGGGGAGCTGCAAATTCCAGACTAGCGGTGTTTTTCTCAGGGCTGACTATCCCAACAGGAAGTTGTTATTATTGGGCATCATCAAATATAAACTTTAACGCTTCGAGAGATACGTGTCTGTCAAGAGCAGGTGTAGGCGTAGTTAGTTTTGACAATGGGGCTGGTGGTGGTAACGGTTTGGGATCATCTACAAACTGCCGCACTGTGGTGAACGTAACTCCGGTCACAGTAAATGCCAACGTATCCACCGACCAAACTCTGATGGCGTTCACGCTCCCCGCTAACTGCCTCAACACTGTGGGCCGAACGCTGAGAATCTTTGTTGCTGGCGTCTATAGCACAGCGGCAACTTCGACGGCGCAAATGACCCTAAAGGTCAAGATTTGCAGTGTGTCTGGCTGCGGATCAGGAAACGTAGCGAGCGTTATCAGCATTCAATCGGCGGCCCTTGGAACGCTTACGATTACGAACAATGCATGGAACGGTACCTTTTATGTCACTACTCAGACGGCAAGCACGGCGGGAGCTTGGGAAGCCCATGGAGCCTTTGGGATAGACGAAGGGGCGCTAGCGACCGCTGCGGACTCTTTCTTTAACGACTCTAATACGGCTACCGTCACAGGAAGTCCTTCTGCGATCGACACTACAGCGCAAAACTTCCTGCAGATCACCTTCGCGTTTTCAGCGGCGAGCACGAGTAACTCCGTTACGCAGCGGCAACTTGTTATTGACTCGGTAAACTAAGATGCCAAGCCGATTAACATTTGTTGTAGTTATCTTATGCGCTTATTCCTATGCTCAATTCTCGAAAATTAACTCGATTGATTATCAGCAGAGTGGTTCGGATGTGGCGTTTGTCACTTATCCTCACAAGTTGAATTTTGCTGGATGCACGGTGGGTCGCTCCGGGTCGACGGTCACCATTACTTGCACTGGCGGAGCAGGCTTGCCTACCGCTTCGACAAGTGGGCAGCAAGTTACTTGGAATGGCTCCAACTATTTCTCGCAAAACAAAATCATCTTTGATGTTCGTGATCAAGGAATTGATTGCACGGGAGCAACTGATACTAAACCTGCATGGCAAGCTCTCATCAACGCCACTGGCGACGATACAACGATACTAGTCCCGCAGAATTGCACAATGAAAGTTGCGTCTACGATCACGGTATCAAGCCGCGCAGGGTTTCGACTCATGTCATACGACCGCGCCCAGAACGGTGGAGGCAACCAACGCCCCGAATTCCTATGGACGGGATCGACTGGAGGTATGTGGGATTTCCAGGCTAATCAAGCACCAACAGTGGAAGGATTTTTCTTCACCAATACCGGAACTGCACACCTAGATTACTTCCTACGTTTCGATGGCAATCCATCTACGCGAATCGGTACCGAGGCGCAGATTCGATACAACACGTTCACCAATAATATGGCGAACCCTGGTACATTTGATGCCATCCCAATCAATATAGTCAGCGGTCAGAACCACGAGAAGAACGTCATCACCGACAACGATTTCTTTTGTTCACAGTCAAGATCATTTCGCGAGAGCGATTCCACGATCATCAACAGCGGCAGCCCCAATGTCGCTTGTGGGTTGGCGAACTGCACGTATCTCACGGATGCAAACGTCGGAGATCGTATACGGGTTAGCTATGCGACCGGCATCTTTGACAGCACTGTGCAGTCCATCACAGACAACAACCATTTAGTAGCCACATCGAATGCCGCGTCAAATCAAACCAACGCCCGCTTGCACTTCCGGCAGGCCTACGGTAATGGAATCACCATCGGCTCTACGAATTCCAAGCACAACACGATTAACCGCAATTCCTTCACGCAGTGCGCTCGCGGGATCAACATGACCAACGGATCATTCTCGTTGGAACATATCGGCGGTTCGGCCAACGACATTTTGATCTACATAGGAAATAGCTCGGAATCGACCCAGCTCAATTATGTCGAGGATGAGAACACGCTGCGCGACGTTTACATCAGCAATCCAGATGCTCCTATCGTCATGAATCATTTGCGCAACAGCCTTGGGATTGCTGGAGAGTTTGACGGGTTTATCTATCTCGCAAGCGGAGCGCGTGTGACTATCACTGGTTCGATTCTGCAAGATACTCCGGGAGCGAATTCCGTTGTGATCGGTGCAGCATCTCCAGGGAACGCGCAGTTGACTTCAATCGCCAATCAGTGGGGGCCAGGAGTAGTCACCATGTCCTTGCTCGGGTTCACGCAATGGCGAACGGCAGCAGAAGCATCGGGGGTCGGAGCTGGATGGCTCATTAGTTGTGGGGATTTCGATATCACTGACGCGCCGACGAATGGCTGTTTCCAGTTTGGGGAAGGTGGGGCGAGTTCCGTTGAGGGCCACGTAATAGTTAGCAGCGGACATCCAGGCAATACGGCTAGTTTTAATGTTTTCACTGCCGAACCGAACTCTCAGGTAAGCGGATTTGTGAACGAAGCTCGCGGGTTCCGTACTAATTTCAATATGTTCGGGAATTCTACCTCGATGATCTCGGTGGGATTTGATGCGCAATACTTGGCGGCAGTACGAGGCGGAAACTTTGCGGGATTTAGAGCGGGTTTCCCAACTGTCAGTACAACGACTATGCCATTCGCTCGCGGCCTTTGGATACAGGCTCCGATCGCAACAACTCAGATCACAACCGCATCGGGTGTGTACATCGAGGACCTAGCCACCAACTCTGGAATCACGAACCGGTACAGTTTTTTTGGGGCCGGAGCCACAGACATCGCTCACTTTGGTGGACCACTAGAACTGCCGGCATCTGGATCGGCTAATAAGGCTGTTTGCTTCAAGGCTGACGGCAAGACACTTGGTTTTTGCTCAACGGTAGTTGCTTCTGACGGAAGCTGTACGTGTAACTAACATGGGCACTCCCTCTACAGGCTTTCCGATCAGGACGTACGCGCTAGCAGGATTTCGATCTCGGTCTGCGATTGGCGGCTTGTTCTTTCCGCGTGGCCCAGCGGCAGTTTCCCGACTCGTAGTTTCCGTCATTATTTTTTCGGTCGAGGGTATGTCGCGGAGAAGGCTTACTGCCAAGTTCAGCAGAAAATTGGCGGAAATTATCAAAGAGGAATTTGATTCCTCTTGCGCCGTACCATTTATAGTTGCGGAGTTTTGGATTAATACATCGCTGTTGAGCATCAAGAAATGCCTGGTATTCGGAAGTTTTGTATCCACGGCGTGCATTCCCATGTTGAAGTTGACGCGGAGAGCATCGCGGGACGGATGCGCAAGATCTCTTTCGCTTCGAGAGAAGGTGACATCGCAAAGCGGTAGTCATTTGACCGCAATCGCATTGGCAACTCCAGACGACCATGTGCCTATTCTTTTTTCCGAAAGATCGGTAGCCTGCTGGCCACAACACTGTCAAATGGCCAAAGCGTTGAGTGGTCAAATCCGTAAACATGGAAAGAGTTTATTCGTATGGCTGGAACGCCCGCAACTGGCAATCCAATAAATTTGTTTGCCGTGGACAACGCCCAGAGGTATCAAGTGATTGCCCAGACCGCGTGTCGCAGGATCGTGATTCAGGAAAACTACAACTCGGTGACTCCGCCGACCGCGGACCTCTTACAGGCTCAGCCAGCGGGCGGTACGCAGATCAATATCGCGAAGGGTACGGCGGCAATCTTCTCTCCACCTGGCACCGGATCCCAGCATTTCATTATGGGATTCAAGCCGGGAGACATAGCAGGCGACATTCAGACGGTTTCGGGATCGATTACGGTCCAGCAGGTGGAGTCGGCACAAATTTAGGACCCTATGCTCCATTGGCTTTCGCGCCATCATTTGCGACACTTGCGTGATCTAGGAATCCCGCGTTGGAAATTTTGGTTCATGCACACGGATACTGTCGCTTATGTGGATGCGATCCTTCAGTGGCGGAAGACTCTTCCGAAGGCGACCGAAGAGGAGTTGCACGAGAAAGCGATCGGGCATATCGCCTGGCGACAGCACAAGGGGTAGGAAATGACGATCGAAGAACAACTCGGGCGGGATGAGGGGCGTAAGTCGAGTGCGTACCAGGACCAATACGGCTATTGGACGATCGGCATTGGAACCTGCGTGGATGCGACGAAGGGGTGCGGGATTACGGATGAAGAGATGGACCTCTTACTTGCCAATCGGATTGCAAAGAATAAGTCGCAGATCCAGGAACAATTCCCGTGGACCACGAGCCTCGACGAAGCACGTTTCGGAGTTCTACTGAACATGTCTTATCAGTTGGGCATGCACGGGTTGGGAGAGTTTCGGCAGTTCCTGGCGGCACTACAGCAGGGAGATTACGAAGCAGCTTCCGCACACATGCTCGATTCAAAGTGGGCGAAACAGGACTCGCCGGATCGCGCACAGCGTTTGTCTGAACAGATCAAGACGGGAGTCTGGGTGTAGACGATGGCGTACCAGTTCGCAGATCCGTTCGATACCTACGGGAACAATTACACGCTCCTGGCGGGCTACCCGTGGGACGCACTCTCGTCTGCTGGTGTGGCGACCGTTATCAACACAGACTTTCGGTTTACCCCTCCAGGGACACTTCCCGGGGGATGCTGTGGGATCACGATAGGGAACTACCTTCGTAAGAATCTCTCAGGGTCGCCGGCGACGGTGCTGATCCTCGTTGGCATAAAGCTGCTCACTTTGCCTTCAAGTTCCGTGGGCGACATTGTGATGCTCTGGGACACCGGGACACAGCAGGTATGCCTCGCGGTGACTCCGAATGGAGCTCTGCAGTTCTACCGCGGAAACGTCGCGAACGCGATCGGTGCAATTACTCCGAACGGAACGATTCAAGCGAACGTCTGGTACGGGTTGGCGATTGCGGTAACCGTGAATGGGTCTACCGGGTCAGTCCAGTTATTCATCAACGGCAGCCAGGTGGCGGCGATCAATAGCACGGGTCTCAACACTCAGGCGACAGGCAATGCACAGGCGACTCAGGTCAGCATCGGGAATTCAAACAACACCGTGGGAACCATCCGCTACGACGACTTCTTTTGCATGGATACCACGGGCGCGTTCCTGAACGCTCTACCGGCCTACGATCCGCGCATCTTCACGAAAATGCCCTCCGCTCCGGGGAACTACACGAACTGGACTCCGGTCGGACTCGGGGCGAACTGGCAAAATGCTTCTCAGCAACCCCCGAGCGCGTCCGATTACAACGGGAACAATGTTGGAGGCACGAAGGACTCCTACGTCACGCAATCGGCTGGACTCGCTTCCGCGCCCTTCGCGGTGATCGTGCGCGCGAGTTTAGAGAGAGACGACGGCGGGGCACATACTCCCAGCTTACTTATCCGGAGTGGGGGAGTGGACGGCGTGAGTTCTGCGCTGCCGGCGCTCGGGTCGAGTTACGTATTTTACGATTACGTTCCTCAGAACGATCCGAACACGGTCCTGCCATGGACGGGACCAAACGCGGATGCTGCACAACCCGGAGTAGTCGAGGGATAGATGCGTGGCAATGGCTTTAGTCCAATCGATTTTAGGGGGTAATAACTCAGCTACCCTTACTGGGACTGGCCAATCTGTTTCCTGCACGGCTAATTTTCCTTCGAACACGGCGAGCGGCAACTTCCTTGTTGGAATCATGTATGTAAAGGCCACACTGGTCAGTGGGTCTTTCGGCAACTTAGGATACAGTCTCTCAACCCCGGGGATTACCTGGAATGCAACTGTTCTACAAGGTTCATGGACTGCTACGCAATTTGGATTGGCGCAGATTTTTTTCCTTTCCAATGCTGCCTCGGTTTCATCGGCTACTGCAAACACATTTACGGTTACTCAGGTAGCTGGAGGCGCAGACAGCATAACTGTTACTGTCGAGTGTGTCTTATTCGAATTTTCAGGAGTATCTGCGTTAGCTAGCCCAATCGATCAAAATCACTCGAAATTGAACCAAGCGGGCGGGACGCCCAACACAGCTAATCTATTTGCAACTGGTTCTGATTTGATCCTGGTTGCCTTCAATGGGAATTCTGGACTCATCTCAGCCGGATCCGGATACACTCTGGGACCGAATCCTGTGGCTGTGCAGTACGGTCAAGTCCAATATTTACTAAATTCTCCAACAGGAAGTAATGCTGCTGCGTTTTCGGGGGGCACAGAGACTAACTGGGGAGCAGTTTCCGTAGCCTTCCTCCCTCCGGCAGGTATCGGCGTCCGTCTGAACCAAGAAGCAGAACTGATTGCCGCAGAGTTTCTGAGTTCGACGAGCACCAAGGTGCGCCTGAATCAGATTGCTCTTTTGATCATGGCACCGGCCGTTTCGCCTTGCGTGGTCTCCTATCTCCAGATGGTGACTGACCTCTCGCTACGACTGGCGGATCCGAATCTCCTTTTCTGGACGAAAGCTGAACTGCAGCTTTACCTGCTCGAGGCTCTCCGGACCTGGAACGCACTGACCGAAATCTGGATCACGGCGCTTTCGTTCACCTCGGCGCCGACTCCAATCTGGACCGACATCTCTCAACTTGCCGGATCTCCCAGGCTGCGAACTCTAAACGACACCGACCTCTACACGGTCATGCAGTACCACTTGCTCGAGCCTCCCTCCGCAGGGACGTGGACCGGGACAAGCCAGTTCACGATTCCCGACCTGCAAGGGGCCCTTCAGCGGCGCCGCGACGAAGTGATTCAGTTAACGGCGTGCAACCTGGCTCAAATCTCTCCCGCCTACTCCGGAGTGATTCGGACGGCGCTTCCAAATACGCTGCTCGAGGTTGTCCGTGCGCGCTTCGTGCCAAATACAGGGACGCCGGTCACCCTGACCCGGGAAGATACGCAGGCTTTCGATCATTTCAATCCTGGGCACCTTCAGGCGACCGCAGTGCCGACATCCTTCAGCCTGATTGCTGAGCCTCCACTCGTTCTTGATCTCGACACGGCTCCCGCGGGCGGAGCGGTCTTCGACATCATCGGGATTCAGTCGGGACTGGCATTCAACCCTCCAAACTCAACTCTTCTGGGGGTTCCGAATGATTGGTCCTGGGTGGCGAAATGGGGAGCTTTAGCGGACCTGCTGAGTCGGGAGAGCGAAGCGACCGATAGACTTCGGGCGGATTACTGCTTCAAGCGCTACATGGACGGAATCAAGATCATGCAGGCGTCAAACTGGCTGGTCTCGGCCACGATCGGCGGGCTCCCAGTCGATACTCCCTCGATGCGCGAGATGGATGCCTTCGCAAACGAGTGGGAGAACGATTCTACGGTCTGGCCAGTGGTTGTGACCGCCGGGATGGATCTGGTCGCTCCTGCCCCTACAGGAACGCCAGCAAACGTAGTTTTAAACGTCATTGGCAACGCGCCGCTCCCCAGTTTGGACGGAGACTGCGTTTCGGTCCTTCGGGACCACTACGATGCCATTTTGGACTATGCCCAGGTGCTTGCTTCCTTCAAACTAGGCGGGGCGGAGTTCGGGGCGACCGGGGATCTTGAGAAGAAGTTTTTCATCGCCGCGCAGGATCAGAATAAGCGCCTGCGAAGTCTGGGACTCTACTCCGACGTCTTGCACCAAGAAGGCCGGCGGGAAACGATCTGGCAGCCAAGGATTTACGACACGAGGGGGTGACAGATGCCGTTACGACATTTCAAGTCGAAAGAAGGGTATCGAAAATATCGCGCGTACCGCCACATCCACGGAATTAAGTCGCGATCGAAGGAAGTTGTCGTAGCTGGCAAAAAGCACAAAATCGACCACTCGAAGCACGGCCGGAAGAAGAGAGGAGCGAAACGCTGATGGCGAAAGAAGATATAGGCGAGCTGGGAGAGAAGATCATCCATGGTGTGAATCGGGCTAAGGTGTACGCTCCAGTAGCCGTCGGCGTAGCGAAGACGTTCATGAAGGGTACGGCGGGGAGCAATTCCGAGAAGGACATCGACTACGGTCCCGGGCCCGCGCCGAAATCGCCTGCCCCGCCAAAACCCCCGGCCGACTACTACAAGGAATACCGAAATCGTGCAGGACAGGGTAGCAAGAGAAGCACAAAACGCGGCATGAAACGATAGGAGAAAATCATGGCTCACAAAGGGTTGGTGTTTAAGCACAAGGGCGGCCGGAAACGCAGAGGCGGTGGCAAGAAGGGCAAGAAGGGCTATGTCCACGTCGCCGCGAAGGGTCCAAGGAAGGCATAGGGAGGCGCTATGCATGTGAAGAAGTATGTCGCTAAGCATCGCGGACGTGCGGGCGGTGGCTACTCTGCCGCCCGCTACAAAAGCCATAACCGCGGCGTGCACCTGTCGAAGGGAAAAGCCAAGAAGCGTAGAGCCATGAAGGATGCTCCCGCTGCAATCTAGATGGCAGACTACTCGCGCGATCCGGAAGGTTTGGTGCTTGACTTCCACGGCATGGATCTGGTCAACCCAGTCGACCGGATCCCCGAGGGTAAGTACGCTTACGCTCAAAATGTCCGGAGATACTTGGGCGGCGGTACCACGTCGCGCGCTACCCAAGATTCCGCTTCCTACACTCTTCCGTCCGCTGTTCATTCGCTACGCCGACTGAACGACCTCACCCCGGCAGGTCCCGTCTTAGGCTTTGTCATCATTGGCGGATCGTCCGACAAAATCTATTCAAATGCCACGCAAGTCGACAGCGGATACAGCGGCAATCAAGTCTCGCTCATCCCGTTCCGGCCGAATGCCTCGGTCCAGCCCTGGATGTACTGCTTCGACTCACAGAAGTCGGGGAAGGTGCGCTCAGACGGTCTCCGCTACCGGGTAGGGATCGCGGAGCCGCAGGCTTCTCCGACCATCACAGCGCTCGCTGCCGCGAATACCCTGTCGATCGTTGGCAACGTCACAGCCCAGGTCTGGGGCGACAGTCCGCACTCAGGCCCGACGGCGGAGTACATCTGGAAAAACTCCTCTGACCCCATGGTCGGCGGAATTGTCCGGGTCTCGACTCCACCGAATGTCACGACAATTGGTAGTTCGCTGATCTTCGATGTCGTTACCGGCAATTCGACGATCGCGATGCAGTGGACGGTCTACGTCCTGAATTCTGGAACAGTGTCGACGGACGATATCGGCCTTCACAACGTTCATTGGGTCTCAGGGCAGGACTTCGGAAATCTGGTCGTAGGCCAGCAGATCACGATCAACAACGTCGCCTACACCATCTCGACGACTCCCTCAAACATCCTGATTACGGTGACCACGGCGGTTGGAGTCCAGACCAACGTCGCCTATTCCGCCGTAAGCCAGCAGGGAACGCAGCCCGTCTTTTCGCCGGCGCTCGAGAAAGAAGGCTTCGCAGATTTCAACATGTGCGTCCAAGCGACTTTGTTCGTACCCGCGGCGGGTACTTACAACCTGACCTTGGTCTCGAAAGACGACTGCTTGTGGGGGATTGGAAGCACAGCGACAGGGACAGCAACCTGGCCGGCTCCGGGGGCTGGCCAAGCTCTCTCAATCGCGGGGCAGAGTAAGTCTGTTCTTGGCGGCTATCCCCTGCTGCCGCGCCCGAACTACTCGAACAGCCACAACAGCGGCGGGTTCTCGATCAATGTCACGGTTGCCGTGACGTTCTCCGCGGCCGGGAACTACCCGATCGAACTTGATTACGATTACTGGTTCCACAGTGGCCGAACGCTAGTCGTAACTGCGAATGGCGCGAATCTGGCGCCAATTCCGGGAGCGGTGATTTCTTCCGCTCAGTACCGCTACGTTTATCGGTCCTCTCCGACCGGAGCGCTCTCGAATCCTTCTCCGCCGTCCGCACAGCAGACGATTGCTTCGCTCTCGAATGCGCTTGTGGCCACTCCGTCTACCGATCCACAGGTCGACAAGATCGACTGGTATCGTCTCGATGCGGGGTTGCTGAATTACACCTACGTGGGGACGGGTCCGAACACGAGCGCACCGTTCACTGACACTTTGCTTGACACCGATATCGCCGCGAACCCGATCTTGCAGTTCGACAACTACGAGCCGTTCCCCTCGATCGACCTGCCGCGAAAGGGTGTAGTGAACGTCTCAGGCGGAGTGGCGACCTGGGTCTCGGGAGATCAATTCAACACGCGCTGGCTCCCCGGGACGATCATTGTGGTGGGGACCGTGGCGTACACGCTCGATAAGCGGCCAACAAGTGCGACAACTCTCACGGCGACGAACACGGTCGTTATCGGCGGCATTGCGACCATTCAGCCGCTTGCGACCGGCACGGGATTGACCTACGAGATCGCGGAGCCGGATCTGGCCTCGCAGCAACTGCCGTACGTCTGGGGTCCGACCGACAACATCAACTTTGCTTTCGGTTGCGGAGACCCCCTGCGGCCGGGAACGATGTATTGGTGCAAAGGATCGAATCTCGACTCCGCGCCACAGACCAATCAGGAAGACCTTACCTCTCCGTCCGAGCCTTTGCAGAACGGCGCCATGGTCGCCGGTCTTGGCGTGGTCATGTCGACCGAGCGCGGTTGGGTCATTCAACCGAACTTCTTCGATGCCCTGGCGACAGTCGAAGGCACGATAGGCTCAACTTGGACACTCCAGGACGGCGGCTTTACCCGTGGTCTCTACATTCCGCGCTGCATCGCAATCGACGGTGGCGGGCGAATCTTCTACCGCGGCAAGGATGGCGTTTACGTTTCGATGCGCGGCGGTCCCGAACAGGCCATCACCGATGGCGACCTCTATAACCTGTTCGTGCACGAAGGCGAAATCCCTCAGCCCGTCACGCGGGCCGGCTTTGTGTGCTTCCCGCCGGATGACACGAATCCGCATGCGCAACGATTTGCGTGTGCGAACGGATATCTCTACTACGATTACCAAGATGTGAGCGGGACCTTACGGACTTTGGTCTATGACATCATCGCCGGCGGCTGGGTGTTCGATGTCTACCAGTTTGCCGTGGCGGTGCATTGTCTAGAGGAAGGACCCGGGGTGAATAACACGCTCGTGGGCTGCTCGAATGGGACAGTACGGCCACTGGCGCTGGGCGGGAATGAGACGGCAACCAGTGTCGTTGTTACGCCGGCGGATACGAAGGGCGATGCGCGCGCCGATAAGCACTGGGGCGATCTCTATATCGAAGCAGGACCGGGCCTACGGAGTAATTGAGGAGCAACTGAGTGCCGGTAATCTCTGATCTCTCGTTGACCATCACACCGTCGATCGGGCTCTACACCAGTCCGGTTTCCGATGGCGTCATTGTCGCGTCCGAGAAGACAGATCAAGGTCGAAACCAGATCGTGCTCGATTTCAACGGCGGGGATGGTCTCTACTCGCGAGACCTGGGAACGATCTTTCAGTGGCCTACGCTGGTTGGGACCGTGCTTCGGCGGTGGCAGCCAACTCTTCTTCCACAGCCCGAGACGATCTTTTCCCGAGCGACACCTTGGGACGATGGCGGGATTCCGGGAGCGAAGTTCATCCAGGGCTATATGGTCAGTGCGGACTCCTACAACGTTGCGAAGACCTTTCAGATAGAATCGCAAGACGATCACAGCATTCACACGGTTTACGAGACTCCCGCGACGTTCAATCAGCAAGCAGAGATTGCATTCTCATGCGATCCGTTCATAGCCCACGCCGTACGGCTTCTGTCTTCAGACGGAGTGCGCTGGAGAATTTTCAACACTCGTCCAGTGTTCCAGCCTTATCCCGAGCTCGCTACTGTCTGGAAGACGGAGATGGTGAATTTCGGGATGGGCTGGCAGCATGTGCGGTTGCTGAATATCCCCTACATCGCGACCGCGGCGGTGACGCTGACACTGCTGCTTGATGGGAACACGCAAGTAATTTCCGGGCAGATGCCCGCGACCGCAAGCCAACTCTATCCGATCAAGCAGAAAGTGATTCCGCAGGCGACACCGAACAAGGCGAAACTTGTCGGGTTTCAGGCTACGTCCAGCGCTCCCTTCCGTGTGTTCCAAGAGATGCTCGAGGTCTGGGTCGGTGCCTGGGGGCGGACGGATTCCTACACAATAGTCCGACCATTCGGGGGGAAGGCTGCAGCAGGCGCGGAGGTGTAAGGTGGCAGCAAAGAAGGGAATTCAGCAGAAGGTGGGTCGGAAGAAGAAGCAGTCCTGGGAAGCGCAGGAACTCTCGGACATCAACAAGTATTGGAAGCCGGAACTCATGACGAGAGAATACAACCGAAAACTCATAAGACGGAAAACGTAGATGCCGTTACCGCCAGGCTCAAATCGCTGGGTCCCGCACTTCGAAGATCCCGAGATCGACAAATTCGCGCGAAACACGTTCGATGGAATCAAGGACCTGAATGCGGCGATCAAAGCGCTGAACACGAAAGCGAATGGCACACAGTCTCAGACGACGGCTCTTGCGGCGCAGGTGACAAACATCTCGAATCAGGTAACCCTGAACACGCAGAACATCACGAACATCACGAATAACAACATCGTGAATGGTGTGATCGATTGCGGGACGTTTGAGGAGATTTATCGGTAATGGCGACGCTTGGCAGACTCGCTGAGTTTCAACCCCTTCGAGGTACGCAAGCAGATCTCCAGAAAGCGCTCCCGCTGGGGTGGGCGGAACTCTACTTTGCCGCCGACACGGGAAATCTCTTCATGGGAACGCCGGGGAGTGGGGTAGGATATGTGCAAATCGGAGATACCCTACAAGTGAACGACACAATGTTGAAAGTGCTCGCGGAGTTAGAGCGGATTCGCAAGGCTCTCGTTGCTCTCGCATGCGAGGGCGGCCGAGCTCGGCCAGAGGACTTTGAACCATCTCAAGATAATGCGGCGCAGTCTTAGCGGAGGATTTTCATGCTCTCACAGGGGAACCAGAATCAGACCGGGAAGGTAACGGGGCAGAACATCGTCGTCGGTCTCGGAGAGTTCTCGGACCAACTCGCTAGCGACTTGATGGCGAAGTATTACGAGCAGACCTATCGCGGGAATGTCTACTCGACTGGCATGCAACTTACCAGCATTTCGAACGCGACGTTCACTACGGCCGATGCTCTTTCCGCAACTCTCGCGACGGCTGCCACGGCCACGCCGGTCATCGGACTTTGGAACCCACTTGGGAGCGGCTTCAATGCAGCGATTCTCCAAGCTCGCTTGGGGCTTGTCCTGACAGCTTTGACCGCAACCGGATGCGGCGGGTTTGTCTGGGCAGTCTACACGGGCAATGCTGGCATTATTGTCGCGGGCCAGGCTGCGCCGGTGAATCGTAAAACTTTCGTCGCTTCGGGGTCTCAGATGAAGGGGCTTTCAGGGGTGGCGCTGACCGGCCTCGTTTCGATAGGAGCTTTTCTTGATGCCTCCGGACTGGGTGGCGGATCATCGATCAATGCATCCGAAGCTCAAACTGCAGCGGGTTTCCTGACGCCGCAGATCTCCTCAGTCGAGAACATCGACGGAAATATCATCGTTCCTCCTGGTGGAATTCTTGGCTTGTTCTGCTCGACAACCCCGGTCGCTCACAGTGCTGTGTCTGGGCTCACGTGGATGGAAATTCCGATTTAGCGAGGGAAATTTAGAACGGCAAATTCGCCATGAAGTTCGGAGACGAACTCGTCATAGGCTCGTGCCGCAGCTTCCTCGGTGGGGTGAACGCCAAGGTAATACCATTTCCCATGAGAGATGATTTCTGCTTTCCATTTCTTGTCCGCTCGCGTAACGCCCTTAAATCGGGATTGTCCAATTGTCATTTTTCTTCGGTTGTGTTGATTCTGAAACCGAGTAACGATGCGGAGATTTCTGCGGCGATTGTCTAGTGTTCGCCCACTCTTAACGTGATCTACCTGTCTCTTATCTCCGAGTGGAATGCCGAGAATTTCTCTGTGCATCATTACGGTATGGGCGCCTTTCTTGTTGAGTTGCGCTGTTGTGCGACCAGCGTAAAAACTCCGCGTCTTCGTATTCCAGAAAGCTTGCCACTTGAATTGCGAGACGCTCTCATAATCAGCAGCATCTACCAGGGCAAATTGACCTTGCGTTAGAGGAATTCTGCGATAGGATTCGTTGGGGTGGGTTTCCTGTTTCGGCAGGTTCATGTGCGTCTCCT
>Ga0307479_10001275_pt1 | contig 22995 bp, 17 predicted proteins | sample atmos_gasesECM4C_FD_203743 | JGI IMG/M metagenome (GOLD analysis project Ga0307479, IMG submission 203743) | Hardwood forest soil microbial communities from Morgan-Monroe State Forest, Indiana, United States - atmos_gasesECM4C_515 | ecosystem: Environmental > Terrestrial > Soil > Temperate...
GTGCGTGTCAATTGTTCCGCATGAATCCGCGGCAGCAGGCCATTTCTTTTGCCCGCTTCCAAAATCGTTTTGGAGTCTTTGCGCGAAAATGCTCCTCGATCGCAGAATACATCGCAAAATTCGGCCAGCTTTTCCGCCGCGACTTCTGGAATCAGCGTATCCGTCAGCAGCGCGACATACGCCGCGGCGCCTCCGGCCTTGTTGCGATACTCCGCCGGCACTACGTGAGCTCCGAGAAATGTCGACACCACTTCGAGCGGCTGCTCCGCGCTCAATTCCTTGTGCAAGCGCAAAATCTTCAACTCGCTGGCAACATCCAACCCGTAACCGCTCTTCGCTTCCACGGTCGTCGTCCCGTGCGCTGCGAATTCGCGCAGAGCGGTGTGCGCCCGCTTCTTCAGCGCCTCGCTCGTGGCCGCTCGCAGTTTCTTTACCGAATTCAGAATCCCGCCGCCCTTGCGCGCGATTTCCTCGTAACTGACCCCGTCAATCTTCAGTTCGTATTCCTCAGCCCGGCTGGCTGCATGAATCAGGTGAGTATGCGAATCAACGAATCCCGGCATAACCACGCGGCCACCCACCTCAAGTTTTTCGGCAGCCCGTGCTTCCGGCAGTGCCTCGACCTCCGACCGCAAGCCGACCGCCGCAATCACGCCGTCGCGGATTAGCAGCGCCCCGTCCTTGAGGATGCCGAGATTAGAAAGCGCCTTGCCACGACGCGGACCCCGCCCGCGAAGCGTCAACAAATGCGATGCCCCAGTGATAAGGAAGTTGGAAGACAAGTCGGAGGTATTATGCCCCAGTAGCACAGGCTTTAGCCGGTGCATACAACTGAGCGAGCCGCGCACTCACCCTAAGCGGTAGCCGCCTTCCCGTGATAGGCCGGCGCGAAAACATCCTGCACAAATGTCTCAAACGACGTCGGCGTAGTATTCTCCGCCGAACGCGGTTCCTGCGCCGCAACGATTCCCTCATTCATTGCCTTGTACATTTCAATGAACTGCCCGGCCGTCTTAGGCGGGATGCCCATTTGCATCAACACCTGCAACACTTGGTCATACGGAAACTGCACATAACGCAGATCCGGTTTGCCGATCCCGCGCGCAATGATCCCGGTGGCTTCATTCATCGTCAGGTCGCGTTCACCAAGCAGTTCGCGGATCTGCTTTCCCGAAAAATCCAGCTTCAGAATCCGCTGCGCCGCGTATTCCCCGATGTCCCGCGTGGCGATCATCGGGATCGCCAGGTCAGGCTGTACCGCATGTCCGAACATCCCCATCCCCTGAATCATCCCGATCGCCGGCAGGTTGTTCTCCATGAAATATCCAGGACGCAGGTGCAGCACGTTCAATCCGGTAATCGCGTTCAATTTCTGCTCGGATGCATGCAGCCCCGCAATCGGCCCAGTGCCTTCCGGGACATGCGCGCCGAAGCTGCTTAAGTGCACCACATATCGCAAACCGGAGTCCTTCACCGCCTTCGCGATCGCATCGCTTTCCCGCTCCTGGTCCGCGCGATAGTCCAGCGAAGTCATCGACGGCGGCAGCAGCAAATAGGCCGCCCGCGCGCCGGTGAACGCCTTAGTCAGCGCCGCGGCATCGCTCACGTTCGCCGTGAACGCCTCCGCGCCCTTACGCACAAATCGATCCAGCCGCGAGGCATCGCGCCCCACCACCCGCACCCTCTCGCCCTTCAACAGCAGGGAACTCGCGATGATCGACCCGGTATGGCCTGTCGCCCCCAACACTACATACATGACGCCTCCTCGACGTGCCGCGCACACAATAATGCGCCAATGCCTTTTACTGTAACATAGACGTTATACCGAAAAAGTTGCTACCCGCAGCCCCTGGCCTAGTCCCTCTGCTTGCCCATTGGTATTTTTATCTCAGCCTTTTCTGCGAACCCCTGCGCCTCCGCATACCCAGCATCCACGTGCCGCACCACTCCGATTCCCGGGTCGTTGGTCAACACCCGTTCGATGCGCGTCGCCATTTCTTTGGTACCATCCGCCACCGTCACTTGTCCCGCGTGTTGCGAATATCCAATCCCCACTCCTCCCCCGTTGTGGATCGACACCCACGACGCCCCGCTCGCCGTATTCAACAGTGCGTTCAGCAGCGGCCAATCTGCTACCGCATCCGAGCCGTCCAGCATGGATTCCGTCTCGCGAAACGGTGAAGCCACCGAACCGCAGTCCAAATGATCGCGCCCCATCACCACCGGTGCCTTGATTTCCCCGCGCGCCACCAAATCGTTCAGCGCCAGCCCAAATTTGTCCCGCTCGCCGTACCCCAGCCAGCAAATTCGCGAAGGCAGCCCCTGAAATTTCACGCGCTTTTGCGCCAGCTTGATCCAGCGCTGCAAATGCTCCTCATGCGGAAACATTTCGAGCACCAGTCGGTCCGTCCGCGCAATGTCCGAAGCCTCTCCGGAAAGCGCCGCCCACCGGAATGGTCCCTTGCCGTCACAAAAAAGCGGCCGAATGTATGCCGGCACAAATCCCGGGAAGTCGTAAGCGTTCTTCACGCCCTGCTGAAACGCAAAGGTCCGAATATTGTTCCCGTAATCGAAAGTCACCGAACCCAGCTTCTGCAGCTCGAGCATGCCCTGCACATGTTGCGCAATGGCCGCCAGCGAGCGCCTCTTGTACTCTTCCGGATTCCTCGCGCGCAGCTCGAGCGCCGCGTCCAGCGTCATCCCGTTCGGCACGTAGCCGTTCAGCGGATCGTGCGCGCTGGTCTGATCGGTCAGCAGATCGGGCAGCACGCCGCGCCGGGCCATCTCCGGAATCAAGTCCGCGCAATTTCCCACCAGACCAACCGAAGTCGCCTCTCGTTTGCGCACCGCATTCTTCAGAATGCGCAAAGCCTCATCGAGGCTGGTCACCATCACATCGCAATAGCCCGACTTGACGCGCCGCTTGATACGCTCCGGGTCGACGTCGATCCCCAGGAACGCTGCCCCGTTCATCGTCGCGGCCAGCGGCTGCGCGCCGCCCATGCCGCCCATTCCGCCGGTCACCACCAGCTTGCCCGCCAAGTCGCCGCCAAAATGTTTCTTCGCCGCTGCCGCAAACGTTTCGTACGTCCCCTGCAAAATGCCCTGCGTGCCGATGTAAATCCAGCTTCCTGCGGTCATCTGCCCGTACATCATCAATCCGGCCCGGTCCAACTCGTGAAACTTGTCCCAATTATTCCACTGGCCCACCAGGTTGGAATTGCACAGCAGAACCCGCGGCGCATACTCATGCGTCCGAAAAATCCCCACCGGCTTGCCCGACTGCACCAGCAGTGTCTCGTCCCCAGCCAATTCCCGCAGCGACTTCACAATCGCATGAAAGCATTCCCAGTTACGGGCCGCCCGCCCCGTTCCCCCATAAACAATCAAGTCCTCCGGCTTCTCCGCCACCTCCGGGTCCAAATTATTCATCAACATCCGCAAAGCCGCTTCCTGCTGCCACCCTTTGCAGGAAATCTGCGTCCCCCGCGCCGCCCGAAACGGCCCCTTCGACAATCCCGCCGCAGCCCTTTCACCCGAAGCCGTAACACCCATAAATTTCGCTCTCCGCGCCCATACTAACCCACGCCACTCCCATTTGCACCCGCACCAAGCCAGCGTCAACGCCTATGTACCCGCCGGGCCTCAATCCGGCGAGCAGGCTAGCGCGCCGTCGCCTGTTGGATATGGGATCCAGTGTTACGGTCGCGGGAGATCCAGCAAGGCCACATCCGACCGCTCCTGCACTCGTTCGAGGACAACTTCGCGCCCGTCGGCCGAGATGTCGAAGTCGCGCACGTCGAAGTCGGGAGCAAGGTTGGTCAACTGCCGCTCGACGCCCGTCTCCAAATCGATCAGCCAGAGATTTTTGTGTTGAATCTCGCCGCGCAACAGCACGAGTGACCGTCCTCCCGGCAGAAAGGCCAAATGCCGAGCCCCTCGCGTTAGCGTCAGTGCCGGCAGAGGCTGCGTGGAGGCTGCGGCCGTGACCGCTTTCACCCCAAACGTGGTGCCAACGTCCGGGCCAGAATAAAGGACGAAGCGTCCATCCGGCGCCCACGCCGGATCGACCGAGTACTCTTGCACAAAAAGTGCGGGCGAGCGGCCGTCGAGCGGCACCCGGAACAAGTGTGGGACGCCATGCTCCGCCGCCGCCGTAGTGATCGACTGCCCGTCAGGCGACCACGCTGGATTTCCCTGCAAGTCCAGCGAATCGGTCACCATCCGCGCGCTCGTGCCGTCCGCCCGCATCACGAACAGCAGTGCCTGCCCCTGTTGCCGCACCGAGAATGCGATAGACCGTCCATCGGGCGCGATCGCCGGGCCGCCAAAGATTTGCGCTCCCACCCCGCTCCACAACTCCGTCCCCGCTCCGTCGGCAAGCTTCCAGATGCTCTCGCCTCTCGGACTCGCCGAAATATATAGCAGGTAATTTGGACCCAGCCGCGGCGAGAACTCCGTGTTGGTCGTCAGCGGGATTCGAGTAGGCGCCGATACCTCGGCTGCCGAATCCCCGATCCGCAAACGCCAGAGTGTCCTTTTTGGGTTTGCCAGCGTGACCACCAGGCGGTGGCCGTCCGCACTAGCCGCCAGCGACGTATATCGTTCGAGCCCCGAACTCAGCAGGTGCGGAATGCGCCGCTCGACGTCCACGCTATAAAGCCGCGGCCCTGAACCATCGGGATCGCTTACCAGGTACGCCAGAGTCCGTGGATCCAGGAGCACCGGATAGGTCACACGCGCAAAGTGCGAAGTGATCCGTTCCGGGCTCCCCCCAATCGGGTGGATACGCCAGATGTCCAATTTGTCGGGAAGGGAACCCTGCACAAAGTAAATAAATTTCGCGTCCGGCGACCACAGTGGAAAGTGACTGTGCAGGCCAGAGGGCGCCGTGAAGATGGGCCGGGCATCCGCCCGCCGCCCGCCGTCAGAAACAAACAGCGGATCACCCGGTCCCGGTGTGTGATATGTGAGACGGGAGCCGTCGCGCGACCAGTCAAACTCCGCCACACCTTCAAGATATGGCTTCGGTTGCCCTCCCAGCGTCGGCACTGCCCAAATGCTGATGTCACCGCTTGACCCGCCTTGCTTGCGAACCCAAAACGTGACCAAAGCCCCGTCCGGCGAGAATCCCAGCGTGCGCACCGATGGATTCACCAGCTCCGGCGCCGTCCCGCGCGTCAAGTTATGAAACTGACCCGAACCGACTTGCGTGACCCATACATCCATCGGTCCATCCCGGTCCGACAGGAACGCCACGAAATGGCCGTCGCGCGACACCGCGGCCGCCTGCGCCTGTCCATCAAAGTCTGTAACGTTTTGAAATCGCGCCTCACGGACCGGGCTTCGCCAGAAGTATTCCGTTCGCCGCAGCCAGAGACCAACGCCGATCGCAAGCGCAGCTACCGCCGCCACCGGCAACAGGAACTTCCATTTGCCGCGGGCGGTCGAAGTCGTGGAGCCCGACGTAGCAGAACCGAGTGGCGCGCCATCGTCCCCCTCCTGCGCCGGACGGATGCTCCGGCCCCGCGTCCACGCATCCAGCTCCCCCCGAAACGCGTAAACCGAGCCCAGCCGGTCGTGCACGTGCCGGTGAACCGGCATTCCCTCCCGCTTCTCCCAGCGCTGCACCGTCGTAACGTCCCGGTTCAGGTAGGCGGCGATTTCTTTCCACGAATCCAGCCGCTCTTCGACCGTTTTCTCGGATGGTGGTGCGCCGGTTGGTGCTTCGCCCATCGCGTTCTCCTGATTGGTCCGCGCTTGTCACAACCCTAAGGACCCCGAATTGTAACCCCGCACGGCCAACCGGGCGACCGCAAAGCACCGCATTCCACGGCAAATCGCGGACACGCCGCATGTTCTGCGCATTGCCCTTTGACGCTGCCCTCGAGCTGTCCCACCGTGTTCACGTGTCGCCATCGGCGGCGCCAACAAGAGACAACGGAAAAAGGAGAATGAGATGCGACGACGACTTACGTGGTTGGTGGTGCTGGCCGCGGCCATCGCGGTTACCGCCATTTACACCAAAAAGGTTCTGGCGACACCGGCCTCCGGGTTTGTAGGCACAACGCTTGCCCTGGGCCGGTTCGGCGAAATCGATGTCCTTAACAAATCCGTTCAGCCGAATTCCGAGGATCAGGAAAGGGCCAATGTTTGGTTGTCATTGCAGAAGACGCAAGGAATGTCAGACGTGTACGTGCAAAACAACGTTTGGGCGCCCGGAGGAAGCACCGGCTGGCACACACACCCTGGCCACAGCCTGATTATCGTCACGGCCGGAAGTGTGACCGCTTATATGGGCAACGATCCCGATTGCAAGCCAAGTGTGTACACTCAGGGGATGGGCTTTGTCGATCCCGGAGGGGAGCATGTGCACATCATCCGCAACGAAGGCACCGTGCCGGCACAGACCATAGCGGTTCAAGTCATCCCGGCGGGCGCGACGCGTCGTATCGACATGCCGTCCCCGGGCAATTGCCCGTTTTGACCATTTTCTGACTCTGACGGACGCCGTTGCGCGATCTTGATATCGCGCAACGGTGGGCGTTCCGCCGCTCCCCTGTGATAACTTGTCGGATTCGCATGAGCGGCCAATCCAGCGGCACCGATCCCATCCTCTGCGCTCACCTTCTGCGCAAGGTGGACGCCAAGCTCATAGATCTGTTGGCTTCGCTTCAACCCTCCGAATGGGATCTGCAAACCATCGCGCCACTATGGAAGGTTCGCGACGTCGCAGCTCATCTCCTCGACACTCCCCTGCGCAAACTTTCCATGGTTCGCGACTCCTGGTATGTGGAAGCGGTGAAGATCCGTTCGCAGCAAGATGTAATCGCTTTGGTAAACCGGTTGAACGCCGAAGGCGTGGCCGTCTACCGCCGCCTTAGCCCACCCGTCCTGATCGACTTGACGAAGACCGCTTGCGAGCAGAGCGCAAGCTTTCACGAATCTCTCGACCCTCATGCCACCGCCACCTTCGCGGTAAGCTGGGCCGGAGACCAAACCTCTCCGAACTGGTTCGACACCGCTCGCGAACTCACCGAGCGCTGGCATCATCAGCAGCAGATTCGCCTCGCGACCAATCGCCCCGGCATTATGACCCCTGAGCTGTATCACTCTGTTCTGGACTGTTTTCTGCGCGGACTTCCGCATCTCTATCGACACGTCCAGACACCGATGGGCACAACGCTTCAGTTCGAGATTTCCGGCGAATGCGGCGGCCAATGGTTCCTGTCCAAGGAATCGACACGCTGGAATTTCGTAAGCCGGCCGCCCGGCGATTTAGCCTCGCAAGTGACCATTCCGCAAGAGCTGGCCTGGCGCCTTTTTACAAAAGGGATCGATCGCGATTCGGCAAGGACCGAAATTAAGTTTCAAGGAAATCGCGACTTGGCCGAAAGGGTTCTCCATCTGACCGCTATCGTCGGTTAATACTGTTCCTGTTCGCTGCGCAACAGTGGTGCTGTAAACTCCGCTGCAGCTTATTCTCGCAATTTGGAGGTGGCTCATGGCGGCGGCAGGCAACAATGGAATCATCGAGCAGCCCAGCAATCACTCGGTCGAGCGAACCGTCGAAAGGCTAAAGAATATTCTGCAATCCAAAGGGGTCACTTTATTTGCGCTCGTCGACCACGGTGGCGAAGCGCAGAAAGTGGGGATGACCATGCCTCCCACTAAGCTGCTCATCTTTGGCAGCCCCAAGGCCGGCACGCCACTGATGCTCGCCGCGCCCAGTAGCGCCATTGATCTTCCTCTTAAAATTCTGATTCGCGAAGATGCCCAGGGAAAGGTCTGGGTCTCGTACAACAGCCCCGAGTATCTGCAGCAGCGTCACGGACTTGCGCCGCACTTGCTCCAAAACGTCGCGGTAGTCGAAGTCCTGGCCGCCAAGGCTGCCGAGTAGTTGCACCGGCCACCGTTCTTGTTGCCCGCTTTCAGTCCGCGTGCATTTGCTGCGCTTTCAGCGATCCCGAGCTTAAGACAGCATAGCGAATATGCAGGCGGCTGTACTGCGCCCGACGGGGCCCCTCCCCCCGGGTTTCCCGTAAGTGTTCATTCTAATAGAGTTAGGTCTAATATTCGTTGTAAGTGTTGATAATACGGAGCTTATGGGAATTTGTGATTTTGAGACCGAGCGGATTCTCCTGCCTCAAAACAAAAAGCGACGGCCGACACCGTCGCTCTTGGGTACAAGTTTACCCAAAACGAAGATACTTCAAAAAGACCTCGTTGTCCAGCAAAAAAGAAAGGAGAACTAGTTGGAATCCTCAAATCACCCCAAAAAGACGAGGAGGAGGAGAAACCCACGAGCGCGAAGCGGCCACCGTAGGGGGCGCAGCACGCTGCGCCCCAGCCGGGTAAGGCTACTCCATTAGGCAACGGTCCTCGATCCTACGGCTGAATCAAGATAACCGCGTAAGGCGTAGTAGTGCTGCTATCCGTGGTGATGCCAAAAATGAAGACTTTGCCTCCATTGTTCGACACCATCCCGACGAAGGGCGTATGGGTTCCGCCACCATCCACAATTGTTCCTTGCAGGAATCCATTGGTGTTGACGGTGGACAGGTCCAGGGTCACGTCCGTAGCATGGCTTGCAAACGCATCGGTGGTGATGTTTGCGTAGGCACCGCCGGTGATGGACGTTCCTGATCCTGAACCCGGACCGAATCCCACAAACGTAGTGATCGGAACCGAATTGCGTTTGAACAGGAATCCCAGAAAATTATTGGCCAGCGCCGCGCTCACACCGCTGCTGCCAACGAAATTCTGGCTGCCGACGGCGGAGCCTTTGCCCGGTCCCAGATCAATGATGTACAGGCCATTGGTTGCAGCCACAGCAGTGACGGTGGACGTTCCGCCTCCGCTCTGGGGAACGTTGGGAACAGTGATGATGCCGTTCGAGCAGGTTCCCGCCGGCAAGGGGCCGGATTGCGAGCGCAAAGTGCCATCCAGCAGGTAAGAGTTCAGGTTGAAATTGTAAGTCGAGGCGGTCTGTGTGGCAGTGACGGTTGCGTAGGACTCACTGGCTGTTGAATCGTAAGAACTCTTGCCCAGGTTAATGAGCTGCGCAGTCGCTGGAGTGGAGAATGTCGGGCACGGCCCCTGCGCAACTAGCGCGACGGGCTTGTCAGCGGCGCCGGCGAGCGCGAACGTTGCTCCGACCCCTGCGACTTCGACTCCGTAGCCGACAGAGCCAACCGAAAGATTCGGATCGCTGCTGGTTTGCGTGGTGGTCTGCACGAAGCCGTTCGGAAGCAGGGTAGTGGTTCCAGCGTATTGAAAGCCAGTGGTCTGGTTGACTCCGGAGAATTGGCTGGCGGCCGAGTTGGTGACAAACAGCCAGACGTCGCCCTGGCTTTGCGTGCCAATGTAAACATTTGCCGTGCCCGAAGCGCTGACACTGATGGTGAGCGGGGCGGCTGCGGTGGCGTTCGCGGAATCGGCGACTTGCACGGTAAAGTTAAAAGTCCCCGAGGTGGTCGGACTTCCGGTAATACTTCCATCTGTTCCCAAGGTTAGCCCGGCGGGAAAGGTACTTGCTGCCGAACTCAGACTCCACGTATAAGGCGATGTACCGCCCGTAGCAGCAAGCGGCGGAGTGATGTAGGTGACGCCCACCGCGCCATTGGGAAGAAAGGAGGTCGCGACCGCGGGCGGATTGGTTGGCGTGGAACTTACAACCGTGAAGGTGTCGGAATCGGTCGATGCCGGGTTCTCTACCGACTTCGCCGTGATGGTCACTGAATTAGAAAAGGAGCTAGGAGCGGTGTAGTCGATGGTGGCGGTGTCGCCCTGACCTGCTGAGCCGCTGTTGGTGGAATTGCCAAGAGTTCCGCAACCGGGAGAACAACTGCTGCCTCCGCTGGTGAGCGTCCACGTCGCGCCGAGAAATTTTCCATTATTGTGCACGATTGTCGCGCTGAAAGTGGTTACACTCGCGGCCTGCACCGTTGCCGGCTTGCTGTCGAGGCTCAGGCTAGCCGGGCCCTTCGAGCCGATATTACAACCCATCAAAAAGCAGCACAGCAACAGCGCACCACTGAGACACACAACCCTTGAGCCCATTATCGAGGTTCCTTTCATGGCGCGCCCCTCCCGCACGATTGGCGCGCGATTACATTTTTTGAATTTTTAGAAACAAACTTCCATTCTTAATTCGAGACACTTACGACGCTTGATGAAGCACACCCGTGCCGTTTAGAAACTTCGGGAGTGGTGGCCCAGGAGAGTGTTCGTAAGTCCGACCCGTGCAGGAAACCCGAATTCTTCGCGCGCATAATACCAACGCGGTTTCCACGCCGCAAGCGCTTCATTGTAAACATTTCGCTACGTGCAAATGGACAGTCTCGCGCCAACGCCGTGAAAATCCGCAACAATCTCGCCGCGTCTAATGAATTGCGCACCCAAAGCGGCTAGACTAAGCTCAGACACATCCCATGAACTACGGCACGCTTCCTTCGCGATTTCTGAACGCCATCGATTCGCGCCCCAATCCGCGCGCGCAGATGTTCCGTCACGCCGACAGCACCTGGGAATCCATCTCTTCCGCCGAACTGCTGCGCCGCGTATCCGGGCTTTCCATGGCATTGGTCGAGCTGGGAGTGAAACCCGGCGACCGCGTCGCCCTCTTTGCCGCCAATCGCCCCGAGTGGCACACCGCCGATTTCGCTATCAACGGCTCGGGCGGCGTCACCGTTCCCGTCTACTTCAACGAATCACCGGAGCGCATCACTTATATCCTCAAGCACTCCGGCGCGCGGGTGATCGTCGTCGCGGGTGCCGAGCAGTTGGCAAAATTTTTGGCGTGCCGCGCCCAATTGCCCGAACTCGAGCACGTCATCGTTGCCGATGCCGGCTCTGACGTACCTGCAGAATGCCTGCGATATGAAACGTTGATCGCCAGCGCGGCCGGTGCGGAAATCGCCTCCTACCGCATGCGCGCCGCGCAAGTGCTTCCCGGCCAGTTGTGCAGCATCATCTACACGTCCGGCACCACCGGCGAACCTAAGGGGGTCATGCTCACGCACAGCAACATGTCCTCCAACGTGACGGACTCCTGCGCCACTTTCGATTTCGACGCCACCAACGATATTGCCCTGTCCTTCCTGCCGCTCGCTCACGTTTATGGCCGCATGCTTGACTACATCTATATTTTCAACGGGGTCAGCGTCGCCTATGTCGAATCCATCGATCTCGTCCCTCAGGCACTTCTCGAGGTTCGTCCCACGGTCATTGCCGCAGTCCCGCGTTTCTTCGAGAAGATTTATTCCAAGCTGATGGAGCAGGGAAGCAAAGCCACCGGGATCAAGCGCAGACTATTTGATTGGGCCGTGGATGTGGCCAGGCGCGCCGCACCGTGGTGGACCGGAGCAAAGGGCGCCAGCCCCATCCTGAAAGCGCAGTGGGCTGTGGCCGATAAACTTGTTTACAAGAAAATCCGCGCCGGAACCGGCGGTAAATTGCGCATGGTTTTCTCCGGCGGCGCTCCGCTTTCCAAGGATCTCGCCGACTTTTTCTGGTCCATCGGCATTCCCATTTATCAGGGCTACGGCCTCACCGAGACCTCGCCGATCCTTACCTCCAACTACCCAAAGAATCGCAGCGGCAGTTCCGGACGCCCGATCCCCAACGTTCTCATTCGCATTGCTAACGACGGCGAAATTCTCGCTAAAGGCCCGTGTGTAATGCAGGGCTACTACAAGGGTATAGATGCCACACGCGAGGTAATCGATGAGGAAGGCTGGTTTCACACCGGCGATATCGGCTATCTGGACCCCGACAACTACCTGTTCATCACCGACCGCAAAAAAGATTTAATCAAGACCGCGGGGGGCAAATTCGTCGCCCCGCAACCCATCGAAAACGCGCTCAAGACCAGCCCGTATATTACCAACGCCATGATCGTCGGCGATCAGCGGCGATTCGTGGTCGCGCTCATCGTGCCTAACGCGACCACCGTTTCGGCCAAGCTGCAGGATCAGGGCGCGCACTTTGCCTCCAACAAGGAAATGGCCGAGCATCCCGCGGTGCGCTCGCTGATCGAAGGAGAAGTGAAGAGGCTAACCGCGCATCTCGCGCAATGGGAAACCATCAAGCGTTTCGCGCTGCTTCCCGACGATTTCACCTTCGACAACGGGAGCCTGACTTTCACCTTGAAACTCAAGCGACGCGTGGTCGAACAAAACTATCGTGAGATCATCGATAAGCTCTACGCCGACGCATCAGAGCCCGTTCCGTCCAAGTCGCGTCCGTAAGTGGTGTCGTGATTTCCTGTCTGCCCGCACCAGCCGGGGCTGTCCGCCGACCAGGTCAAGATGCGATCAACTGCTGAAGGCAGACTCAAGGATTCGTCGCACGCCTTCGGAAAATTCCTGCTCTGTGGCGATCAAGCTGAGAACCAGAAATCCGTCGGTCGGAAAATCGAAGAAATGGCCAGGATGGATGTAGACGCCGCTGGTTTCCAGCAGCGTAAGCGCCAGCTCCTCATCACTTCGTGTGGCCGGAACGCGCAGCACAACGTACCATCCGCCTTCTACTTGCAAGCGCGAGCAGTTGCTCTGTGCCCCCAACTGCCCGTCGAGTTCATTCAAGTTTTGGCGAACGCGAGCCAATAGCTGATCCTGAAAATCGCGGCGCTGCTCCAGAAAAGTCGGAGTGGCCAGCTGCACTGGCGCATTTGGAGACAAATAGGTGTCCGCGATGATCTCCAGTTTCTCGATAGCTTGCCTTTTCAGCGTCGCGGCGCCGCTGGCAACCAGCCAAGCCATTTTCATCTGCGGCAATCCGGAAATCTTTGAAAGGCCGCTCATCGTCAACGTAAGCGCTTCTGCATTCGCAGCAAAGCTGAGGGGCTTCTCCTTGCCCAGCGAAAAATCCAGAAACACTTCATCGGCAATAATGGCCAGATTGCGTTTCACGCAGAGTTCATTCAGGGCTTGCATTTCGCGTGCTTTGACGAAATGCCCGGTCGGATTGTTAGGATTGACGACGATGACTCCGCGCGTTCGCGAGGTTATGGCGGCGTGCAAGGTGTGAAAGTCGATCTGCCAGCCGTGATCATAAATCAGCGGGTAACGCACGAGCTTCACATCCAAAATGTCTGCAAGAAAGCTGAACAGCGGATAGCTTGGCGCGGGAATCAGCAATTCATCGCCGGGATTGCACAGCAGCCGGAAGGAATAGGAATAACCTTCGCTGGTGCTGGTGGTCAGAAAAATGTCGTCGACCGAGACTGGCGCGCTGAGGCTGGAATAATATTGTGCGACCGCGAGGCGCGTGACCTCCAGACCTTTGGGATTTGGCTGGTACTTCAGCGCGGCGAGATTGCGAAGCGCGGAGAAAATCGATTCGGCATCGTAGCGAAACCCGCACTCGGTCGGGTTGGAAGCCGTCAGGTCCAGCACGGGCGCGCCCGACGCGCGGCGCCGAGCGAGCGCTTCACTCAACCGATTGGGTGCCAGATTCCAGTTCGTTCGCTCGGCAAACATTTTGCGTGGGAGGCAATTTCGTGCAGCACTAGCCGCCGCTGAGCACTTTACCGTCGGCATCCATCAATCTCACTTCGCCGAGATTCAATTCACGCACTCCGGCCTCAATTTTGGCGCGATCGCCGACCACCACCCAGATCATATTGTCCGGATGCACCACCCACTTGGCCGCATCGTTCAGGTCGCTGGTCTTCAGCGCTCGCACTTTTCCGGCGAAGGTCTCGTAGTAATCGTCCGGCAACCCGTAATGAACCAGGTCCACGATTGAGGCCCCAACCTCATCGATCGTCTCTCGCGAACCCGGCAGGCTTAGCGTTTCGTTAGCCTGAATGTTTGCGAGTTCTTCCGAGGTCAGCGGTTTGTCGCCGAGAATCCCGTGGAACTCCTTGTTTATTTCCGCCATCGACTCCTTGGTCTTGTCCGTCTGAACGGGAGCAATGGCCATGAAGGGCCGCTGCCCGCGCGCCGCCACCAGCCGGGTTTGCGCGCCATAGGACCAGTGCTTGTCCTCGCGCAAATTCATGTTCAAGCGCGCCGCGAAGTTTCCGCCCAGGCCGTCGTTCATGGCCTCAATGGCGATCTCTTTCGGATTATTGGTGGGCGGCGCCACGTGTCCCGCGATAATCACCGACTGCAGCGCGCCTGGCTTGTCCACCAGGTACACCACGGACTTCGGCGCTTGTTGCACGGTGCTGACGTTTTTGGCCGGCGTTTTCCCGGCTTTCCATCCCGCGAAATATTTCTCCAGCTTGGGCGTCAGCTCCGGCAGCGTTGTGTCGCCCACCACGATCAGCGTCGAATCGTTCGGCCGAATCCATACATCGTGAAACTTGGCCAGATCCTCGCGGGTCATTTTTGTGACGCTCGCTGAAGTCCCCGATCCGGTCAGCGGATTTCCGTAGGCGTGCTTCGGTCCATACAACAATTCCGGAAACACGCGCATCGCCATTTGCACCGGAGTGTTCTTCTCGCGCTCAATGGCCGCAAGCTGTAGCTTCTGCTGCCGCTTGAAGTCCGCGTCGGGAAAGGATGGATTGAGAATCACATCCGCATAAAGCTCCAGCGAAGGGTCGAGCTTGGCCTTCAGGGCCGAAATTCGTACGACGGACAAATCCAGGTTGGAATTAGCGCGCAAGTCTGCACCCAGAGCCTCTAGTTGGTCGCTGATTTCCAGCGCGCTGCGCGTCTTGGTGCCTCCGGTGAGCAGTGCCATAGTCATGCTGGCCGTTCCCGGCGCGGCAAATTCATCTGCGGCGTAGCCAGCATCGGTGGTCATCCAGAAATTGACCAGCGGCACCTCGTGCCGCTCCGCCAACACAACGTGCAGTCCATTCGACAACGTGGAGCGCTGCAATTTCGGCAGCTTCAGTGTGGGAGGCGTGCCGATGTCCGGCGCCTTGGAACGGTCGGCGCCCGCCGTCGCCGTCTTGTATGAAGGGAAGGGAAGCACTTCCAGAATGTAAACGCCATCGCTGAGCCAGCGATTTGCCGCCGTCTTCAGATCTTCCGCAGTCGCTTCGCGCACCAGCTTTTGCCAATCCTTATACGCGTCCGGACTTCCGCGAAACACCTCGCTCTGCGCCAGCCGGTCCGATTTTCCGCCGAAGCCGCCGATGCGCTCGACGCCGCGAACGAACTGCGCCTCATTTTCGGTCTTGACGCGCTGCAGTTCCTCCGCGGTCGGACCTTCCTTCAGAAATCGCGCCAGCTCTTCATCCAATTCCTTTTCTACCTGGGCAAGCCCCTGGCCGGGCCGGGCCGTGGCCTGGATAAGAAACTGGCCGGCAATCTCACGCAAATCGACGCCAGCGTCCGCGCCCGTCGCGATTTGATCGTCGTAAATGAGCCGCTTGTAGAATCGCGAGCTCTTGCCGGTCGACAAAACATCGCTGACCATATCCAAGTAGACGCCGTCCGGGCTGCCATATTCCGGAATGTTCCAGACTTTATAAATTCGCGCTTGCGGAACGCGGTCCTGCACCACTTGACGGTGGGTTCCGGTCATCTTCGCAATCCAAACTTGCTGATGGCCGACGGGAGGTCCCGCGGGAATATTCCCAAAATATTTTTCTACTTTTTCTTTTGCGGTCTTCGCGTCGATGTCTCCGGCCATTACGATGACGACATTGGACGGGCCGTAGTAGGTCTTGAACCATTCCTTGACGTCGTCCATGGCCGCCGCGTTGAGGTCGGCCATGTCACCGATCACCGTCCACGAATAGGGATGGCCGGCGGGAAAGGTATTCTGCGTAATGAGTTGCCGCGAAACCGCGTACGGCTGGTTTTCGCCTTGGCGCTTTTCGTTCTGCACCACGCCGCGCTGCAAATCGAGAGTCTTCTGATCGAGGGTGAGAAAGCCCATGCGGTCCGATTCCATCCACAGCGTGTAGTCCACCGCGGAGGTGGGCACATCTTCAAAGTAGTTGGTGCGATCGTTGTTGGTCGTGCCGTTCAGATCGGTAGCGCCTATGCGCTCCATGGCCTCGATGTAGCTGCCCTTGGCGTGGTCACTGCCGCCAAACATCAGGTGCTCGAACAAGTGCGCGAAGCCGGTCTTGCCCAGCTTCTCGTTTTTCGACCCCACGTGGTACCAGGTGTTGATGGCCACAATCGGCGCTTTGTGGTCTTCATGTACGATCAAGGTCAGCCCGTTATCCAGTACAAATTTCTGGTACGGAATATCGACGTCCGTGGTCTGCGCGAAAGCTCCGGCGCAAGCAGCGAGCATCACCAAACAAGCCCCAACCAAAATCCTCATAGCCGTTCCCCCATGTCGAAACGCAAGCACAAAAGTGTACTCTTCTCCGTGGCCTCAGTGCACTCTGTGGAAATCCAGGACTGGGTCATGTTCCGGTCAGCCGACCTATCTAGGGCTAGCCCCATTCACCACCGATTTGGTGAAGACGAAGTGAATTTGTGGGACACCACGTGCTGCGGTAGGACTATCGATTGCTAGGCGCTTTGGGCTTACTCGTCTTGAGACTCGCCAAACGCATCTGTTGAAGGTCGGTTCCAGGTCTTACCCATTGGGGTGTTTGCATGGCCCGAAGGCCTTCGATTTGTCGATCCGCTAAGACCGAAATGCTTGGACGTGCCGGATTGTAACGTATAGTGATGGGCTGGCCCTCCAACTTGCGTTGCAGGAGGCTGGCCTCTTCCATGTTATGAGGGGCAAATGCGAAGAACCCCGCGTAACGCTCGCCGTTGACCAAATACGAATACCCAAACAAGCTCCGGTTGTATCCGATTTCAGCCTCAGACCCTTCCATGTATTCGGCTCCTGCCACGTGTACGACTGCCGTCACTTGAGGCCATCGCGCAGAACGCCACGTTCGAAGATACCATCGAAGGACGGGAAACAAAAAGATCGCTATCGGAACTACGACCGCCAGCAAAATCAAGAACAGAATCAGAAGTTCTTGGATATTCATCGCGAAGCGGCCCCACTTTCCTCTTACAACCTAATATCGACTCCTACGACCTCGACCGAACTAAGCCTCGCGCGGATGAGTTCTACTGTCAAACCGATACTTCGCTCATGGCCGATGTTTGCGTGCTCGGAGGCAGCGTGTCGCCTCAATGCCTCGTATAACTCGCGACTCTTGACTTGTCCACTACCAGAAATCCTACCGTCCGTTCTAAAATCGTGGCGAGGTTCACTATGTCCGACTTACTGGTTATTGCTGGGCGGGCTTTTCAGTCGCGGCTTATTGTTGGTACTGGGAAATATCGCAGCTTCCAAGAGATGGCGCGCGCGCACGCCGCTTCCGGCGCCGACATGGTCACAGTGGCTGTGCGCCGTGTGAATCTGACCGATCGCTCGAAGGAATCGTTGCTGGATTTCATTGATCGCGAAAAGCTTTTCATTCTGCCTAACACTGCTGGCTGCTACACCGCCGACGAAGCCATCCGCACGGCGCGGCTGGCGCGGGAGGTGGGGCTATCGAACTGGGTGAAGCTGGAGGTTATCGGCGACCAGCAAACTTTGTTTCCGGACACCGAGCAGCTCGTCGAAGCTACCCGCGTGCTGGTCAAGGAAGGGTTTGTGGTGCTGCCTTACACCAACGACGACCTGATTGCCGCGCGCAAGCTTGTCGATGCGGGGGCTGCCGCGGTTATGCCGCTGGCCGCGCCGATCGGGTCGGGCCTGGGCATCCAGAACGCTTCGAACCTGCGCATCCTGCGCGAGCGCATCACCGAGGTGCCGCTGATCGTCGACGCGGGAGTGGGCACGGCCTCCGACGCGGCGGAAGCTATGGAGTTGGGTGCCGACGGTATCCTGATGAACACCGCCATCGCCGAGGCGCAAGATGCCGTGCTGATGGCCGAAGCGATGCGCGACGCTACCGTTGCGGGCCGCAAAGCGTACCTCGCCGGCCGCATGGCCAAGCGCCTATACGCCGCCGCATCAAGCCCGCTAGCGGGTGTCGTCAAGTAGCTCCTCGGTTCAAGCGACCCCGCCACCTGTAGCGCAGGGCGGAGTCCGCGGAGCCCTGCGGTTTTTTCTTCCGCTTCTGAGCCTGTGGTCCGATCATGTCTCGTCTTCGACGAATCGTTCTTACCGATCGCATCTTCTTCATCACTACGAATCTGCAGCCCGGCGCCGCGCCTTTTTCTCCCGCCGAACGAACGTTCCTCCTCGAGTCGCTGGCTGCGGAAAAGCTCCGGAGAAATTTTTACCTATACGGTTACATTGTCATGCCCTCGCATCTTCATCTGCTCCTCGATCCCGGCGAGCAAGCTCTCAGTGATCTCCTGAGGAATTACAAATCAAAGGCCGCGCTGTCGCTCGTAAATTCAGGCACGAGACATGGCCCAGTCTGGCAGCCGCGTTACTACGATTCGGTTTGCCGACACGCACGAAACTTTGGCGACAAGTTGGAATACATTCATGACAACCCTGTGAAAGCCAAGCTGGTGGCTCGCGCCGAGGACTGGCTGTGGTCCAGCGCCGGGTGGTACGTGAATCGGTCCCGTCCGCCGATTCCTATTGATGCCATTGATATTCCGGGTGACCCAGATGCACTGCTGTGGCCGGCGCCTTGGCGGTGAGCTGTTCATCTGGACCGAAAAATCCGCAGGGCTGCGAAGACTCCGCCCTGCGCTACAGGTGGTGCGACACGCTCAGGCGGGGCTGTGCATCTGGATCGACAAAGCCGCAGGGCTCCCGGACTCCGCCCTGCGCTACAGGTCGTGCCAACACGCTCGGGCGAAGCTTTTCATTTGCTATTAACTCTTCCTTAGCACGCTCTGACGCTTGGCGATAACCGTTGTACGCTTTTCTTATCAGCTTGAAAGATTGCGCAATCAACTTGCGTTCAGTTTTGCGGAACGACCGGAGGAAAACTGTGTCTCTGTTCTCAACTCAACGTCGGATTTTAGGTGTCGCCGTGGGTATTGCCACGCTGTTGGCTTTCGGACCCGCGTCGGATCTTGCTGCCCAAGAAAAACGCGCGCCGCAAACAGCGGGGGTCGACAACACAAAAATGGGGCCGTACCGGGCTCTGGCGCAGCTAACTTATGCGGCTGCACTAAAGGGCGATCACGCCGGGGCCGCCACTCTCGCCAAAATACTGGAGCGGACTTGGGATAAAGCAGAAGATTACGGTGGCGACACCGCCTTATCGAAGACGAACCATGCACTGTTCGAGCAGATCGACAAGGCCATGGACCAGTTCATCTCCCTGTTTCTCGAGCATTCAACTCCGCCCGACGCCGCCAAACTGAAGTCTGCGTACACGCAGTACCTTGAAAAGCTAAGACTTGGTGACTAGACGAATCCTGAGACCGCTCTATCGCGCCGCAGCACCACCAGCTTCGGCGGGCTGCACTACGCCGACTTTGTTTACTCCGCTGCAGGCGATGTATATGCGTCCGTCCGGAGTGGCGACCATGTTGCGGACGGTGCCGCCGCCGGAGGGGATCGTCGCTTTTGCGAATTGCTCGGTCTTGGGATCAAAGCGCACCATGGTGTTTGGCTTTACGCCCGACTCGCTGTACCAGACCGCACCATCCGGAGTGATGGCGATTCCGTAAGGCGCCGCACCTTTTCCTTCTGGTGAGGGCCACATTTTTACTTCGCCGGTCGTGGGGTCGAGGCGGCCGAGATTTCCGCCTTCATAGTCGGTGAAATAAATTTTGTCTTGCGTGTCGATGGCCATGCGCCGTGGGCGCGCGCCTTCCGGCAGCTTGAATTCGGTGATGGCCATGGTCTGCGGGTCGATCTTGGCCATTTTGTTGGTGCCGAACTCGCAGAAGAACGGGATACCTTTGCTGTTGATGGCGATGCCGTAAGGAAGCGCGCGTTGCCCTTGCACCGCTTTTAACTCCACTTTGCCGGTGCGCGGATCGAGCCGTCCGACCATGTTCCCCACCTGCACGGTGAACCACATGATTCCGTGGGCATCGAATACGGCGGTGTGTGGATCTTCCGCTTTCGCGTCGGGCATTTTGTAGACGGCCACTTCGCCGGTCTTGGGATCGAGCTTGCCGATATAGCCCTTGCCGTTGCCAGTGAACCAGATATTCCCGCTGGAATCCGCTACTAATCCATGCGGCCCCGAATCCTCAATCTTCAAGGGGTATTCCGAGAACTTGCCGGTGGCCGGGTCCAAGCGCCCCAATTTGTTTTGCAATTGCTCGGTAAACCACAGAGATCCATCCGGAGCCAGCGCCGGATCGTGCGGATGCGCGCCCTTGGTCGGCACATCCCATTCTTTGATTTCGACATGGAGTTCGCCGACGGCGGCTCTTGCAGCGCCCCCTCTTCGGGCCGCCATCACTCGGGCCACATCGCGTGTCAATGAAACTCCCATAGCCAAAATGATCCCGCAGGCCAGAACTAATCCGACAAGCGCCGTTATCCCCCGCTTGCTCATAGCTACCTCCTAAACAAAGAGCCTATTTCCCTAAGGAACCCAACAAAACGCTAGCGCCATTCCAGAAAATTTGCACGCCTATGCACACCAGCAAGAATGACGACAGCCGCATAATCACGCTCATGCCGGTGACGCCGAGCAGCCGGGCCAGCCGGTCCGCGAACCCGTAACATAGGAATACGCTCAGGCCGATCAGCGCCGAGGCAATCACCGCTCCCAGAATGGCCAGCAGGTGCTGCGACAAGGGCCGGGCGGCGTTTGCGCCCAGGGTGATGGCGACGGAAATCGAGCCCGGGCCCACCGTCAGCGGCAGCGTCATGGGATAAAACGCGTGGCGAAAAATATCCTGCGGATCCATGTTGCGGTGCGCTTGGCCCCGATCATCCTCGTCTTTCTGCTTCAGCAAAGACCATCCGGTGGAAATGACGATCAGGCCGCCGCCAACTTGGACGACCGGTAACGAAATGCCGAAGAAGGCCAAGACGTGAGTGCCGGTGAAAAACGAGGCGATCAACAAAATAAAACTGTTCACGGCAATCTGCTGGGCCAGCATGCGCCGGGCCTGGGGAGTATAGTCGCGAGTCAGCGCCAAAAAAATCGGGCTCCCGCCGAGCGGATTCACGATGGGAAAAAGCGCGCTGACCACTAAGATCGTGGTCTTGATGGCTTCGAGCAAATGCCCTCCGCTGTCTCGCGGCAGAGAGTTTATCTCGCGCCACGCTTCGCGTCACTAGCGTGACGCCAGGAGTGCCTTGGGACGCGCGTGCTCGCTGGTGCCGTCGCCGAAAAGCGGACCGCCAGGCTTAAAAAACGCTCGTTGGCAAGAATTGGCTGATTACAAAGCACTTGTTGGAGCTTCGTGCGGGAATAGCTGTAGGGTATTGACCGGATTGCGAGACGGGAGGAGCCCCTGTACTCTATTTTTGCGGTGCGTGCGGCCACCCCCTCGGCTGCAGGAATGAAAGTGGATATTGAAGATACTAATTGTAGACGATCACGAGGCGCTCCGAGCGGGGGTGCGCGCCGTTCTTGAATCCCATGGTTTTGCAGTTTGCGGAGAAGCGGCCAACGGGCAGGAAGCACTAGCCAGAGCGCTGCAATTGCGGCCTGACCTGGTCATCCTCGATATCACCATGCCGGTGCTGGACGGGTTTAGTGCCGCGCGAGAGATTCACAAACTCCTTCCTGGCGTAGGGATTCTGCTGCTCTCCATGCACGAAAGCGCGAGCATGGTGAATGTCGCCAAATCCTCTGGCGCGCGCGGCTACGTGGCGAAGAGCGAAGGCATTGCGCGGCTGCTCAAGGCCGTGGATGCCATTGCGCACAATCGGACCTTCTTTCCCAATTAGCTCGCCGCGCCAGGTGCCGGCCCGGCTAGGGCTATTCGTGTTGTTCCTGCCACTTCACATTTGGTTCAGTGCGAAAAGTCCCGCGGTGAAACTTGAAGGCGGATGCCGTTCTGGTATTCGGCGCGTTGCCTGCCCGGTTTTTCACCTACATTGATTTGCCTCGCCGCTCAGTACTTATCAAGAGTAAGTGCAAGTGTTTACCCGATTGCCGAATTTGCAGGCTAGGGTAGATTGGCTGCAGTTGGGGCGCCGGGATCGGATCTCATCCCTTCGCTTGCGAAACGAAAAGGTAATGAACCCTCGGCGCCCACTACACCAGAGCTATGAGAACGATACTGCTCATGTCTTCTTCCAAGCTGCGGCCGTCGTCTGCGGTGGAATCGCGGGTGATTTTCTGGAACCTACTGTTCACGATGGCGCTGTCCAGCCTGCTGCTGCTCCTCTATCTGAGAAAAATCCTTTTTGATTTTTAGGCGGATTGCAATTTTGCGTCAGCCGCGCGATGGGAAGTAAGCGGCGCGCCGGTGCGCTGTTCCAGAATTACCCGTATGCCATTCCTGGGGCGAAGCGTAATGCTGGCCAGCGGCTCGACGCGCTGATTGGGAACCAGCCGCATTCGGTAGCGCTGCGCGATAGTGGCGAGCAGCAAAGTGGCCTCCATCATGGCAAAGCCCGCCCCGATGCAGACGCGCGGGCCGCCACCGAAGGGGAAATAGGCGAAACGCGGCAGCTTGGCGGCGGCTTCTTCGTTCCAGCGATGGGGATTAAATCGCGTGGGCTCGCTGAACCAGCGCGGGTCGCGATGGGTGACCCACTGGCTGATCACAATGTTTGAGCCGGGGGGTATTACGTACTGGCCGACTTGAAACTGTTCCTGGGCGCGGCGAAAAATCCGCCAGGCCGGCGGGTAGAGGCGCAGCGTCTCGCGAATCACTTTGTCGGTGAATGGCAGGTTCGGAAGGTCGCTGGCGGTGGGTAGCCGGCCCGCAAGCACGGCGTCGAGCTCGGCGTGCAGTTTGTTTTCGATTTCCGGGTGCTGGGCTAACAAGTACCAAGCCCATGAGAGATTTAGAGCGGTGGTTTCGTGGCCGGCGAGCAGCAGGGTAATGACTTCATCGCGAAGCTGCTGATCACTCATGGAGTTTCCGTCGTCGTCGCGGGCGGTGAGCAGCAGGGTGAGGAGGTCCTTCGCGCCGCCAAGCGGTTGGCCAAGAGGGTCTCCGTTCGACGCGGGGCCTTGGACGGCGGCGAGTTTTTGCCTCCCTCGGGCGATCAAGGCGTATA
>Ga0307479_10001276_pt1 | contig 22972 bp, 18 predicted proteins | sample atmos_gasesECM4C_FD_203743 | JGI IMG/M metagenome (GOLD analysis project Ga0307479, IMG submission 203743) | Hardwood forest soil microbial communities from Morgan-Monroe State Forest, Indiana, United States - atmos_gasesECM4C_515 | ecosystem: Environmental > Terrestrial > Soil > Temperate...
ATCCATTCCATCCAAGCGCAGACTTCCTGTACCCGCGTGATTATATCTGTGGTCGAGGCAAGGCCACTAACCCAACTCCTGGTTAGTCGGGTTACCGGACAAGTGCCCCAAAACGTCTGTTTTTGCCACAGCATGAATTAGCCATAGCAGATAGCTACTTATTGGCCAGCAACCGCCACTCCCTTCCGGCTCCACTGCCGGATGCAGTACACTGCCTGGGCCATTCGGAGCACGGTATGGACAAACGCGTCGCCTCCGCGGACGCCGCTATCGAAAAGCTCACCGACGGCGCCACCATCCTCATGGGCGGCTTCGGCCTTTGCGGCATCCCGGAAAATCTCATCGCTGCCGTCCGACGGAAAGGCACAAAAAACCTGACCATTGTCAGCAACAATCCTGGCGTCGACGATTTCGGCATCGGCCTTCTCCTCCAGAATCACCAGGTCAAGAAAATGGTCTCCAGCTATGTGGGGGAGAACAAACTCTTCGAGCAGCTCGTCCTCGCCGGCGAGATACAGATGGAATTGAATCCGCAAGGCACGCTCGCGGAACGTCTTCGCGCGGGCGGCGCAGGCATTCCAGCCTTCTACACGCCCACGGGCTACGGCACGATGATCGCCGAGGGGAAAGAGACGCGCGAATTTGACGGCCGCGCCTACGTTCTCGAGCGCGCCATTCGCGGCGATTTCGCGTTCATCAAAGCGTGGAAGGGTGACCGCTGGGGCAATCTGATCTATCGCAAGACGTCGCGCAACTTCAATCCCATGATGGCCACCGCCGCCGATTACGTGATTGCCGAAGTCGAAGAGATCGTGGAGCTCGGCCAACTTTCACCGGATCAGGTTCATACGCCCGGCATTTTCGTTGACGCGATTTTGCAAGGCCAGGGCTACGTGAAGCGCATCGAGCGCCGCACGGTGAGGAAGGCGTGATTTTGTAGAGGCGACTTTATGTCGCCATCTTGGTTTTGTAGGGGCGATTTTGAGAGGCTGCGGAAATGGCCGACAAAGCTTTCTTCAGGGGCTAAAGCCCATTCGAGAAAAGGCTTTGTGCCGGGGCTGAAGCCCCGGCCTCCTAAAGAATTGAGTAGCTAATGCCGCTGACTGACGAACAAAAACGAGAACGCATCGAGCGCCGCACGGTGAGGAAGGCGTGATGGCCGGTCCTCAGACCGGTGTTTGTATGTTCTTCCCGTAGAGGATAACCTGATGACAACTCTTGTGGGCACCTGGAAATTAGTATCCGCCACCGAGGCAACCGGCAGCGGCGAAAAGAAGGACTTGTTTGGCCGCAATCCCACCGGTTTTCTGACGTACACTGCCGACGGCAGGATGATGGCCATCATCGCCAATGGAAGCCGCAAACCGCTTTCGGTAAATGACTTCATTGGGGCTCCTGCCGATGAACGGGCGGAAGCGTTTTCCACGTTTGCTGCCTATGCGGGTCGCTACACCCGCGAAGGCGACACGGTGATTCATCACGTCGAAATTGCCTCGATCCAAAACTTCGTTGGCACCGACTTGGTGCGTACGATTGTCGCGCTTCAGAGCGGCCGTCTGACGCTCCGCACTCCGCCGACCAAGAGGGGCGGGGCAAAGGTAACGGCAGAAGTGGTCTGGGAACGCATTGGCGAAGGAATTTCGGATGCCACTCACTGACGAACAGAAACGAGAACGCATCGCGCGCCGCATCGCCCTCGAACTCCGCGACGGTTACTACGTCAATCTCGGCATCGGCATGCCTACGCTCGTTGCCAACTATGTCCCCAAAGGCATAGATGTCATCCTGCAATCCGAAAACGGCATGCTTGGCGTCGGCCCGTATCCGGCGGAACACGAAGTTGACGCCGACCTCATCAACGCCGGCAAAGAAACCGTCACCGAGCTTCCCGGCTCCTGCTATTTTTCCTCCGCCGATTCTTTCGCCATGATTCGCGGCGGCCACGTAGACCTGACCGTTCTCGGCGCCCTGCAGGTCGATGAAAAGGGCACGCTCGCCAATTGGGCCATCCCTGGAAAAATGCTCAAGGGCATGGGCGGCGCGATGGACCTCGTCGCCGGCGCCAAACGCGTTTTCATCGCCATGGAGCACGCCACCCGCGACAACAAACCCAAAATCTTGAAAAAGTGCACGCTGCCGCTTACCGGCGTTGAAGTGGTGGACCACATCGTCACCGAGCTGGCTCTCATCGACGTCACGCCCGGCGGCCTTCTCCTTCGCGAGCTCGCTCCCGACTCCACGCTCGATCTAGTGCAATCCCTCACCGAGCCCAAGCTACTCTTGCCGCCCAACGGCCCCAGGCCCATGCCGACATGAAAGCCAAGAAGACAAAACGCCCTCGCCCGAGAATGCCGCACGCCAGCGAGGAAATGAAACAATGGTCCGCCATGCTCGGCGATGAGCTAAGCGCATGGCCCAAAGTTACGGCGCGCCCCATGTTCGGTCTTCGCGGCTTCTATCGCGGCAGAAAAATCTTCGCCGCGTTGCCGGTAACGCGCGGGATCAAGAATCCCAATTCGCTTATCTTCCGAATCAAACCTATGCCGCCCAGCCTTCTGGAGCGCGCCAAGAAAGAACCCCGCATCGACCTCGAAAACAGGGTCCCGAGCGCAAAATGGTTCCTCTTCGAGCTGAATTCGACAGCCGACCTCCGCGACGCGCTGTGGTGGCTCAACCAGGCCTACGACCATGCCAAGTAACTGCCTGGCGGCAAAGTAGTGGCAGAGATAGTAGCTTGCTGTAAGCTGGGAAAAGAGGCAGCGCGTATTCCATGGATCCGCACTCCATCGTCGTCGTGAGCCTGCACACTCCAAAGGAAAAAGTGTGGGGCGAGTTGCTGGCCATTCATCCGGCGGGGATAACCATGCGCGGCATCGACCTGAATTCGTTCGACCATTTCATCCGCCAGATCAACGAGCCCGAAGGCGAGCGCATCGGCCTGCCCACGGTCTTCTTCCCCATGAACCGAGTTGAGCGCATCGCGCTGGACGAGCCTTCCGGCTCCATCCCTTCGATGGCCGAGCTTTTCTCGCGCAAAGTGGGCCGCTCCCTGGCCGACTATTTGGCCGAGTTCGCCTGATTGCGCTATCCTCAATTGCAATGAAAGGCCGCATCTGGACCGTACCCAATCAAATTACGCTCCTCCGGCTTGGGTTCCTGCCGTTCTTTCTGATTCTGATTTCTTATGAACAGTACCGATGGGCGCTTCTCGTGCAGGTGCTTGCCGGGCTATCCGACGGTATTGATGGGCTGCTCGCGCGCAGCTTGAATCAGCGCTCTGCTCTCGGCGCCTATCTCGATCCCATCGCCGACAAACTTCTTCTTTCTTCTTCGTTCGTTATCCTTGCATTCAAACAAAAACTTGCCTGGTGGCTCACTATCCTCGTGCTCAGCCGCGACGTTCTCCTCCTGATCGTCGCCGCCGTCATTATCTTGATCGCGGGATACCGGCCCTTCCCGCCCAGCCGTCTCGGCAAACTGACCACTGCGTTTCAAATTATTCTCGTCTTCGCTGTCGTGCTGGCCGCTGCATATCCGGGCCCCGGCCTCGCATTGCTCAATCGCTTCCTCATCTACGTTGTAACGGCTCTCACGGTGATTTCCGGCTTTCACTATTCCATCACCATCGCCGGCCGGCTGAGCAGCGCAACTCCGTCTCCCTAAAATAAGAAAGCCGGCTTCTCGCCGGCCTTTTCAATTTCTATTTTTTCTAGAAGAAAATCGCCATTCACTCACATTCCCGGCAATGCGTCGCGAAAATGCAGCAGCATCATCGCAAAACTCACCACCAGAACAATCGCTGCCAGCCAACCGAGCGCAAGGGCCGTCTGCCGCTCGCTCGCGTTCGCGGGCTCGCGGTCGCTGAGCAATTTTCCCAACCCAAACCCCGCCGCCAGCCCGCCGAAGTGCGCCCAGTTGTCGACGCCGCGCAGAAGAAATCCAAACACAAAGATCGAGACAACCCAGGAAATGAGCCGTGAGCGCAGCGCCTGCATCGCGGCTCCGCCGCGTTTCGTGGTCATCGCGATCATGACTCCGATCATTCCCAGGATCGCGCCGCTCGCGCCGACCGAATTGTGTCCGCTCACTGCACTCAGCAGGAATCCTGTGGCGCCTGCAATCACATACAAGAAGAGGTAGCGCGCCGATCCGTACACCTCTTCGACTACCGGCCCGATATCCATCAATACCATCATGTTGAAACCAATGTGGATTAACCCGCCGTGCAGGAACATTGCCGTCACCAGGCGGAACCACTGATGTGCAACGAAAATTCCGTAGGGATTGCTATCTCCCAACCGGTACAGCACCTCTTGATTCATTCCCCAGAGGATGCGCAAGCCGCCAGCTTCCCCCGCATTCATCGTGGCGACGAGGCTCAAACCAAACATGACGATGTTGACGATCAGCAGCCCTGTCGTTGCCGGCGCTCGCCCGCCGAAAAATCCAGAGAGGCCTTTGCTCAGCGCCGCGAGCGAAAAGCGCAGGCTGGTGCCGCACTCGTGGCATCGCGTCGCGCTGATCCCCACGAGCGCTCCGCACGCCGGGCAAATTTTCGGCCGTGGCTGGCTGTTTCCGACCATGCCGAAAAATCCGCGCACTGCGCTCTTCCACTGTTCCACGCGCCATTGCCACCGATAGGGAAGCGCCAAGAGTCCTCCTTGCGACCCGCGTCCGGCGTTTCTATAATACCGGAATCGCGCCAATCCTTTTCCCGCTCGCAAGGTGAAGGGCAAGCGTGGAGGAAAATGGACAAATTCGAAGAAATCGGCCGCCGTCTCGACGAAGAACTCACTCGGCTTCGGCGTTTCGTTGAAGAAGAAGTTGCTCCGGAGACCGAGCGCCGCACCGCGAAATTTCTCCGCGAAGTCTCGCAAAAACTTATCGATGCAGCCGCCAAGCTTGAATCGCGCCACGCCGCGCGCTCTTCTCAAAATCGACCTAACCCCCAGCCATGAGTCGAGCAAACTTGTGATTTTCCGTCGGGCTGCGCACCGTTGGACGACTTTCCTATATCTCTTTAGTTGCCTGTGTCTCCTATCTGTTTTCGGCTGCGCTTCGCGACGCCCCGTTGCAGATCGTCGCCCGCCACCGCCGGTTCAGCCGGAGACCACAGCCTCAGGCACTGCCGACTCTACAAAACGCTCCGCTGATGCCGAACCATCTCCTGCTTCTTCTCCAGGGGCAGCTCCAAAGCGCACCAGGCCCTCTGGTACGCCCGCTCCCGAAGGTCACAGCGAAGAGGGCAACGCCTCGTGGTACGGCGCGCCGTTTCACGGCCGCCGCGCTTCCAACGGTGAAATCTACGATATGTACAAGCTCACCGCCGCGCATCGTACCTTGCCGTTCGACACTCTGGTCCGCGTCACAAATCTCAACAACGGAAAATTCACGACCGTGCGCATCACGGACCGCGGCCCGTTCATCGAGAACCGCATCATCGACCTTTCCTTTGCTGCCGCGCGCGAAATCGATTCCGTCGGCGCCGGCGTTGTTCCCGTGCGCGTGGAAATTCTTTCCGGCGGAATGGATCCCGGCTCAGGTTTCTTCACCGTGCAGGTCGGTGCGTTTAGGGAGCAGGCGAATGCACAGCGACTGCGCGATCGCTTGAACAACATCTATTCGCCGATCTTTATTCAGCAATATGATTCGCCCGAGGGGCTCTATTATCGTGTACGCGTGGGCAAGGTTTCAGGGGAAGACGCCGCGCGCCAATTTGGGGAGCAGCTCCGCAGCCGAGAAGGATTCACGCCTTTCGTCGTACGTCTGGACGACGGTACATCTTCAGGAGGCAATCCATGAGCTCCGATTGTCTTTTCTGCAAAATCGCGCGCAAGGAGATACCGGCCAAGATTGTGTACGAAGATGCCGATATTTTTGCGTTTGAGGACATCAGCCCGCAGGCGCCTACGCACATCTTGATTTGCCCCAAAAAACATTTTGCTTCGTTGAATGAAGCCGCCGCGGAGGATCAGAATGTCGTCGGGAAACTCCAGCTTGTTGCAGCGCGGCTCGCCCGCGAGCGCGATCTCCTTGATGGCTACCGCACAGTAATCAATAGTGGCCGCGGCGCGGGGCAGTCCGTGTTTCATCTTCACTTGCATTTGCTTGGCGGGCGGTCGTTTCGCTGGCCGCCGGGGTAGCGTCCGATCCGCAGGACGAATTTCCGAAGTTCGATCACTCAGAAAAGCAAAAGCCGCTGGCTTGCGCCGGCTCGCAAAACAAAGCGGAACGCAGCCCGCTGCGGCGGGTTGCGCTCCGTGGTCTGCGGAATTGATGCTTGCGCCTATTGTGGCGTCAGCGTGATCGGATCGAAGGATATGGTGAAACCGCTGCTTGCGGCGTTCTTGCCCGTCACGGTGAACGTAAAAGATTGGTTTCCAGAGGAGGAGATGGTGACGTTGCCGGCGTCCAGGACGGCGTACGTTCCGCCGGTGTTCAAGTATTCGTCTTGCGGCGCACCGACGTTCACCCCATTGACGCTCAATTGCCAGATGCCGCGGGTAGTAAATTGTTTCACACCGACCTTCACGTCGTAGGTTCCCGGCTGCGCCACATTGAGTGTAAACGTGACGTTATCACCGACCTTGGTCGCATCGAGGATCGTCCCGGCGCCGTCGGGAAATCCTGCGAAAGCGAACTGCCGGAATGTCGGGCCGGAGCTGACGGCAGTAAGTGTTTTCGTATCGTAGACGATCGGCGGCTTCGGGTTCGTAACCGCCCCGGGTGTGTACGTCCAGGTGAGAATCTCCTGCGTGGCAACCGCGCCGCCAGTGCCGCCGGTGAAGCCCACGAAGGCCGTGTTTCCGCCGACCGCGCCAGGGATATTCACGGTCCAGCTGGTGGTGAATGTCTGCGCGGCGTTGATGGTATCGGTGATGGTCATGGCCAAGGTCGTGCCATCGTAAGTCATGTGCACCTTGAAGATGTCGCCGCTGTGCAGATTCACGCCGCCGCCAAGCGCAGTCGCTGGAATCGTCGGTGAAGCGCCATTCAAGTACAGTCCTGTCGAGTTTGTGCCCTCGCCTGCGTTGCTATAGAGATCGAACTTGACGGCCACGCTCTTGCCGATCGGGGCGTTCGGACTCGCCGAAGGATTCGTTGTATTGTCCGGACCGTAACCCAAGCCACCGCCCGACGGGCCGAGCGCAGTCGCGGCCGTGTTCTGGATTACGAACGCAAATCCGTCAGCGGTGCTTGTTCCGCTCGAGAGCTGGAACGTGAAGTCGTTGGTGAAGGTCTGTGCATTCACGAGAGTACTCCACCAAGCGCTGGAGGCCTCGTTCGCGCCCCCGTCCGTTAGGCGCAGCCGCGATCCGTTGAGTGTGGCCTTCCCATTCAAAGCCAGGCCGCTTGCCGTAAATCCGGTTCCGAAATTAATGCCCCCGGAAGTCGCTGCCGTGACCGTGAGGGTTGTGTTGCCCGAGACACTTCCAGATGCCGCCGAGATCATGGTGCTCCCCGCCGCTATAGCCGTTGCCACGCCCGAGGCATTGATCGTCGCCGTCGCTGGAGTTCCGGAGGCCCAGGTCACCGACGAAGTGATGTCCTGGGTGCTGTTGTCGGAGTACGTTCCCGTTGCGTGGAAGGGCACGGTTGTCCCCACGGCTGCTGGCGGATTAGCCGGTGTCACGGCAATGGACTTTAGCGTCGCCGCCGTGACCGTGAGGGTTGTGTTGCCCGAAACACTTCCAGATGCCGCCGAGATTGTGGTGCTCTGTCCCGCCGTTGTGGCTGTCGCCAGACCTGCTGTGTTAATCGTCGCAGCCGTCGTGTTTGACGAAGCCCAAGTTACTGACGCGGTGATGTCCTTCGCACTGTTGTCGGAATATGTTCCCGTGGCCTTAAACTGCACTGTCGTCCCCGCCGCCGCCGACTGGTTGGCCGGCGTCACGGCGATCGACGTCAGCGTTGGCGGCTGCGTCCCGCCGTTCGAAACGTAGGTCCAGGTAATGATTTCCTGGATTGCCGTCAGACCACCCGTGCCTCCGGTAAAGCCTACATACGCCGAATTCCCTCCGACGGTTGCGGGTATATTGATCGGGAAGGCATGCGTAAAGGCCGCATTCGTCGTGGCATCGGTGATGGTCATGGTCAGGTTCGTACCGTCATAGACCATGTGGACGTTGAACACATGTCCGCTATGCAGGTCGATCCCGCTCCCGGTCAGATCAACAAATGGGGTTGTTGGCGATGCTCCATTCGTGTAGAGGCCCGTCGAATTGATTCCTTCCCCGGCGTTGCTGTAGAGATCGAACTTTACGGCGACGCTGTTGGCAATTCCCGCCGCCGTCCCTGTCGGAGTGTCCGGGCCGTAGCCGAGCCCGCCCCCCGAAGGACCGAGCACCGACGTGCTGTTTCCTTCAATCGCAAAGGTGAAGCCGTCGGCCGTCGGGTTCGAGCCTGGAGTGACCTGGAAGCTGAAGTCAGTGGTAAACGTCTGGACGTTGGCTTGCACATTGTACCAGGCCGTAGCTGCTTCGGTGCTGCCTCCATCCGTGAGGCGAAGTCGCGTGCCGTTGAGCTTGGCGCTGCCGTTCATCACGATGCCTCCGGCACTGAAACCGCTGCCGAAGTTGATGGAGGTGACACCGCCGACGTCGATCGTATACGTACCGATGGCCACCGGACTGTTGGTCAAATTGGGGGCTTTGGCGATGGCCTGCAGGGTTGTCGTCGAGCTGATCGGCACTGGAGCGCTGTAGAGTGTCGTGCCGGACATTCCCGGCGCGGGCGCGGTGTTATTCGTTGTGTAGTAAATCTGAGAGTTGGGGGTAGTCGAAGTGATGGTTACCGATTGCGCGGTCGTGTAGGACCCCGGTGCGGGAGTGAACGAAGGCATCGCCGCCTGCGTCACAAGCGTATACGTTGCGCTGGCTACCGGGCTCTGCAGGAAGTTCGGCGCCGTGGCGATAGCGTTGATCGTCGTCGTGGTTGTCACATTGATCGCGCCAACGTACTTCGCGGAAGCCGTAGTGGGTGTGCTTCCGTCGGTCGTGTAGAAAATCTGAGAATTGGGCGTTGAATCTGCAATCGTTACGCTTACGGAGGGATTGAATGTCTGGCTGCCGGGAGTGATCACTGGTGTTGCCGCCGGTTGTTGGCCGTTCAGGAGACCGAAGACACTCACCTGGAATTCCGCGCCCACGTACACTTTGCCGTTGATTACGGTGGGCACGGTAAACTTCACGGCATTTCCCGGATTATCGCGGGTCACATCGTTATCGCTGGAATAGAGTGTTTTCGAAACGTTTGTCGCGTCATGCGCAAAGAGCACTTCCCGCCCCTGCGAACCGTACGCGTCACTCTTGATGCTCCACACGATTCCACTCGTTGTCCCATTTGCCGATACCGTGGGCGTCGCTCCTGGGAAACCATAGGATTCCGCCGAGGAGGAAGCGGGACTGGAAGAAAGCACGCCGTTGCTGATCGAAAATGCCTTCAGCGTATCTCCGTTGCCCCAGTAATAAATGTTTCCATTCCAATACGCAGGCATACTCCACATGCCCGCTACGCTCGCCGCCTCACCCGGGTCCTTCGAGTTGCTCGGATTGTAGCCGCCAAGATTTTCTCGATCGAGCAGATATACTCGGCCCGTCTTTCCCACTTGCGTCAACAAGCGCTTTCCGCCGCCGACGGCATCAGGAAGAAGCAGCACGCCACCCGAACCTTGATCCGTATCTCCATTGTTCAAGCTAGCCTGGTCATGCGGCGTGAAGTCATCACCCACCACGGTGCCGCTGGAATTCATTGTCGGGACGCCGTTTGCGAGATCCAGCTTTATGATGGAATCGCCATAGTTCATGGTGTTGTCGTAAATCAACGGCACGGTTGTATTCACGGGGGCGCTATGAGATCCGTTCCCCGTCGAGGTAAACATTCGCCCGAAGGGATGACCAACCGGATCGGGCACATCCGCGGCGAGCCCGGACCCTGACATCCAGATACCATCCGCGCTGCCATTTGGCGACGCGCACCAAAGACCGGTTCGTTGCAGATTCGACGCGTTGTAGGCCAGAATCCAGCCGTGCCAGGGGCCGTTGTCGCCGTGCGATCCGAATCCCAGATAGACAATTCCATTCAACAGCAACAAGCCAGGCCGGTTGTTTTGCCATTTTGGATCCCAGTTCAGAGTTCCGCCCGAACTCCCGCTTCCATTACCCGGCACTGAACCGGACAAGACCACTGGCCCGCCAAATTTTTCCGTGCCGGTAGTAACGTCTAGCGCGTGCAAGCGTTGCACGTACGTTCCACTCTCTTTTGTTTTACCCACCACATACATTGTGTTAGTCACAGGGTCGATTACAGGAGTTCCGGTGATGCCAATTTCTGGCACGATATCGCCGGTGCTCACGTCGCCATTCGGAACGGTAGTCGCGCCGACTGGCGCGCCGTGCGCTGCATCGAGGAGAGTGATGTGCCAAAGGGGATTCGCGTTTGCGCCAGCGTTGCTATCGGCGTCGAAAGCGTAAACGCTGTCATGCTCCGTCGCGATGAACAGGACGCCGTGGGTGGTTCCCGCCTGGGGCGTTCCTGCGCCCATGGTCACGCCAGGTAAGTACAGAGGCTGCGCATAAACCCAGCCATCCACCGGATACGAAAACAATTTTCCGAAGCCGTTTGGATTCGTGGTCATATTGACGTTCGCCGGCGTGAGGACCGTCTCGTTCGCGTTGAGTCCGGTGCGCGAAATGTCATAGTGCTGCGTCACTACATTCGTTTGGGCCATCGCGCACAACGCACTCAAGAGCACCAGCACGCACGCCACGGCGCTCATCCGCAAAATGCAGCTGGAGCGCGGTTCTTTCCTTTCCGCGTCTTCCTGGTCCATGTGCGCCGGATTGTTTTTTGATTGAAAAAGGAGCACGGCGGCGCCTCCCTGGGTGAAAGCTCGCCTGAATCTTGCCTTGAGCGGTTTGGAGCTCAAGAATATTGCTGCAGTCGATTTGTCGTCAATCGGGAGAACACCAGACATAACCCGGGTATAGGACTCACCCAACGAGTAAGTTTCAAGGTGGACCAGTGCATGGGAGTGAACTGACGCTTCCTCGTTTTTCACAACGCTCAAATCCGCGCAAACCTCATTTCGTCAGACAGTTGGTACCGGCAGTACGGGCGTACCATATCTCGCACCCTAAACCTCTAGCTGGACCTTATCCCCGCAAATGTGAATCCAAATCCGCTGCTCAGGCTTATTCCGGGGGACTTGTAAGCGTCGAACAACACATGGTTTATAGTTCGGTTCGGGATTTGCGCACGAGTGCGTTGGAATGCCTATCCCAACGGGTGGAATTCCTTTGCCCTCTCCTGCCTCAGCGTTACCTCTTGTCTTCCCATGCGGGTCGACCCTCGAAGCGCCTATTCCCGAGCTATTCTGCAAACCTCATTCCTTCTGACACCATTCTCCAAGCTCTTTCGTGATCCATTCCGTCAGGCTAGAATGACGCTCGAATTCAGGAGGACCAGATGCGTTCCCGGCCACACCTTTCGGATTTCTTCGTGCTCGTCTCGGCTTTGCTACTCAGTGCGGGCCGCCCTCCATTTTCAGCAGCGCAACAACCTCAAGCGCAAGCACCTGCGCCGACAGGGGGCGTCTTGACCGTAGAGCGCATCTATTCACAGCCTAGCTTGAGTGGCCATTTGACTCGCGGTATTGCCTGGACTCCCGACGGAAAAAAGGTGAGTTTTTTTCGTGATATCCCCCCCGGGCACGGTCAAAAAGCCCGAAGCGAACTTTGGATTATGGATACCGCTTCCGGCAAAGGCCAACTTCTTTTGTCCGCGGAAAAACTCGAAACCATCCTCCCGGCTGAGGTCGAAAAGACGACGCAAGCGACGGGCCTGGGCCGTCGCGCGCCTTCGCAATACCAGTGGGCGCCCGACGGCTCTGCGATTCTTTTCCAGAGTTCGACTGCGCTCGCGTGGTTCGACCTGAAAACCCAAACCAGCCGCCCGCTTGTCTCCGGAAAGGAAACAATCGCCGATCCGAAAATTTCCCCGGATGGGCACTACGTCAGTTTTGTGCGGGGCCATAATCTGTGGCTCGCAAGCGTCTCCGACGGGAAACAGCGCCGTTTCACGCAAAATGGCACGGAAGAAATTCGCGAGGGCGAGCTCGATTGGGTTTATCCGGAAGAGCTCGACATAAAAACCGCATATTGGTGGTCGCCGGATTCTACCGCGGTCGCTTATCTGGAAATGGACGAGCGCAAAGTCTCGCAGTATCCGCTGGTGAATTTTTCGGCGTACGACGGTGAGGCGGAAATGGAGCGATATCCGGCGGCCGGGGGCGCCAATCCGGTGGTGCGCGTTCTCGTAGCTTCGGTAGAGGGCGGCGAGCCCCGCGCGATGGATACCGGCGCGGAAACCGAGAATTACATACCAAGGGTTGACTGGCTCAATGACTCGAAGCGTCTCGCCATTCAGCGGCTCAATCGACAACAGACAGTTCTCGAACTTTTGATTGCCGACGCCGATGGCGGCAAGAGCCGTATCGCCCTTACCGAAAGAGATCAATACTGGATTAATGTCAGCGACGATCTTTACTTTTTCAAGGACGGAAAGCGCTTTCTATGGTCCAGCGAGCGTTCCGGTTACCGGCACCTGTATTTGTACGGCCTGGACGGAAGGCAACTCGCGCAACTCACGAAAGGCGACTGGGAAGTTTCCGCCCTTGAGGCCGTTGACGAATCCAAGGGCCTCATCTATTTCACCGCGACGGAAAAATCGCCGCTCGAGCGCCAGCTGTATCGCGTGGCCCTCGATGGCACGGGATTTGCGCGCGTCACGAAAGAAGACGGCACGCACCACGTCAATATTGTTCCGAACGCCGCTGCTTTCGTCGACACGTACTCGAACAGCATGGCGCCGCCCCGCCAGGATCTCTTGCGGGCCGATGGTTCCCGCATCGCCGCCATCAACGAAAACAAAGTCGCTGAGCTCGCCGAATATCATCTCTCGCCCGTCGAATTCCTGACCGTTAAGTCGCACGACGGCGTGCCGCTCAACGCCATGATGATTAAGCCTGCAGGCTTTGATTCAGCGAAAAAATATCCTGTACTCGTGTATACCTACGGCGGTCCTCGTGCCCAGGTGGTGCTCAACGCCTGGGGGGGCAGCACGTTCCTCTGGCATGAACTGCTTGCCCAGAAGGGCTACATCATCTTCGCGCTCGATAACCGGGGCTCCGCAGGACGCGGGCACCTGTTTGAAGAGCCCATCCATTTTCGCTTGGGCGCGCAGGAAATGTCCGATCAGCGGGACGGCGCTTCTTATCTCAAATCGCTTCCCTACGTTGACGCCAACCGCATCGGCATTTGGGGCTGGAGTTATGGCGGTCACATGACCCTGCATGCCATGTTCGAGGATCCCGAGGATTTCAAGGTAGGTTTTGCCGGAGGCCCCGTCAGCGACTGGTATTACTACGACACGATTTACACCGAGCGCTATTTGGGCCTTCCGCAAAAAAACGAAGAAAGCTATCAGGAGTCTTCGCCGGTGAAAAACGCGGAGCATCTGAAGGGCAAGTTGCTCATCGCCCATGGCACCGGCGATGACAACGTGCATTTTGCCAATACGCTCGCCGTGATCGATAAACTCATCGAGGCCGGAAAGTATGCCGAAGTGATGGCGTTCCCGGGCCGCGGGCACGGCGTAAGCGATCCTCCCGCGCGGCGGGTGCTGTGGCAACGCGTGACGCAGTTTTTCCTCGACAATTTATAACCTACGGTCGGTAGGAGCCGCAGAATTGCGCATCGAACGAATCAACCACAAGGGCTGGCCGAACTCCCTCCGCATCCGTAACGATACCGTGGAAGTCGTTGTCCTCACCGATGTTGGCCCGCGAATTATTTTTTACGGTTTTCTGGGCGGAGAAAATCAGTTTCACGAAGTTACCGCGCACGCAGGCCAGACATGCGCCAAAGAATATGTCGCCTACGGCGGCCAGCGTCTGTGGGTTTCGCCCGAAGTCGAGCGAACCTACTATCCAGATAACGTCGCGTGCCTCATTCAAGAAACCTCAGGAGGCGTGCGCGTCACCGCGCCTGTCGAAGACCGTCCCCCCGGCACGCATTTGCAAAAAGAGATGGAAGTCCGGCTTGATTCCTCCGGCTCACGCGTGCGCGTATTGCATCGCATCAGCAATCACGATCGGGAGGCTACCCAACTGGCGCCGTGGGCGATTTCCATGATGGCGCAAGGGGGCCGCGCCATTCTTCCCCTTCCGCCAAAGGCTCCACTGGACATGCAACATCTCCTGCCTGTTGGTCTTTTTGCGCTCTGGTCGTACACGGATTTTGCCGACCCGCGCTGGCGGCTGGGGACCAAATACATTCAGTTGAAGCAAGAAGCGCATCCGAGGGGGCGCTTCCGGGAACAGATGGGGGGAATTTTCAATCCTGCTGGATGGGGCGCGTACCTTCGAGAAGGAAATCTCTTCTTGAAGCGCGTTTCAATTCTCGCAGGCGCCCGCTATCCAGACCACGGATGCAATTTTGAGCTGTATTCTGATCCTGACTTCCTGGAACTGGAAACGCTCGGCCCGCTGATGGAGCTCTCGCCGGGCCAGACGGTCACACATGAGGAAGAGTGGAGCCTTTGGAGCGTGCGTGGAAAACGAGATGTCCCGCCGCGTGAGGGAGAGGACTGGATCGATGCGACCATCCTTCCAAGATTGAAAGAGAGCGCAGGCTAAAAGTCGAATAAAACTACTCGCCGACTGGCGCTACCGCACTCCGAAGTATTCCACATGGACGTACCGCCCCAGGCGAGCGTTAAAGAGAAGATACCAGCCGGGATGATGGTCGTCATCGTAGACATAGACCTGGTCGCGATCCCATTCCCAATCGCGGCAGCGGTCTAGATCGTAGGAAGCCACCACCCAGTTTGAATTGTCGTAGAGCACAACGCGCCGCGTGCGGAAATCGATCCGGCGGGCGATGAATTCACCTCTCACGTGCTCGTAACGGCCGTAAGGATAGGCGCGACCGGGCTTGATGCGGTCGTGATCGTAATCCCAGTTGGCATGGGGATTATGCGGATTGTCCCAGCCCTTATGTTTGCCATTGTCGTGGCGGTCCCCCTGATCACCGTCGCCATGTTTGTCCTGGCCTTTGTGTTTTCCATTGTCGTGGTGGTCGTCACGATCTTGCCGGTGGTCCTCCCTGTCCTGTTTGGGGTTTGCGATCGCCAGGGTTCCAGCCAATGCCATCATCGCTGTACTTGCAATTAATTTCCGCATGCTGCCTCTCTTTGGGAAAATTTTGAGAAGACTCTCAGCACCACTCCTGTTCGATCAATCGTCACACTGCTCGCAAAAATTGGTCCACTCTCGGTGGGTGGGAGCTGTACTGATCTTCGCTCAATTACGGCGGCGAGCGCTCTCTGTACAATTCCCGAGTTTCGCATTAGGCACCGTCTCCCTTGAATTCCAGGACCCCTGCGAGTCCCTTGGTTCCGCTTCTTGCCAGCAGCTGCAAAGATTCGTTGACTTTCATGGCATCTGTGATAAGCGTTGGTTATCAATCCCTTTAAGGGGCGGCTCATGGAATTCAGGCATTTGCTATCGTTCCTCGCTGTGGCGGAACACCTGCATTTTCGCCGCGCGGCTGAAGCGATTCACCTGAGCGAGCCGGCGCTCAGCGTGCAGATACGAGCATTAGAAAAGGAAATCGGAGTTCAGCTCTTCGTCCGGGATCGTCGGAAAACCTTACTCACTCCGGCGGGAGAGGTTTTTCTTGAGGAGGCGCGCGAGATCGTGATGCGGTCCGAGCGAGCACTTGGCCGCGCCCGGCGAGCGGCACTCGGGCAAGTGGGAATCTTGCGGGTTGGATTTGTTTCTACCGCCGCGGCGCTCCTGGTCCCGCAGCTCGTATTGCGGTTCCGGGAGCTCTATCCCGACGTGGAGCTTGAGCTACGCAACGTTTTGACGGCCGATCAGGTGGTCCAATTGGGCCAGCGGCAGCTCGATGTGGGACTCCTCCGGCTTCCGATTTCAGCTAACGAAGAAATAGAAACGACAGTATTGCACAGGGAGCCCTTTGTTCTGCTCTTGCCCGTTTCTCATCCCTTGACACGGAAGAGCGACCTCCGCCTGGAACACTTGCGGGATTCGAATTTCGTGATGTACGCGAGGAAACGGGCACCCGGCTTCCACGATTGTATCCTCGGCATCCTCAATGACGCAGGATTCAGTCCTCATGTCGTACAGGAGGCCAGTGAGATGCACACGCTGATTTCCCTGGTGGCTGCAGGCTTGGGAATCGCTATCGCCCCGAGCTCGATTCAGCTTCTCCACCACGTCCCGGGAGTTGTCGTCCGCAAGCTGTCCCGGAAGCTACCGCTCTCAGAAATCGCTCTTGCTGTCCGCAAACACGATCCTTCCCCGGCCATACGCCTATTCGTCGAACTGGCGCTCGCGACTCACATTGTTCCATCAAAACGTTAACCGAGGGGACTTCTGACCTCTTTCCGAACTCAAGGTAACCCTGAGGAGGACTCCAGGGAAACCGGCTAAATGCGGCTTTTTGCCGGGTATAAGAGGCGAGAGTTTTTCAACCAGAAAAATGGGTTGATAGGATTTTTCTATCAGGCTTGATAGTAACATTCGAATGGACTATTCCCTGTTTATCCTCACAATGATCCCTTGTGTCCCCAGCCGCGCACTAACAGCGATAGGGCACTCCTCAGCTTTTCGGTTCCCGCAGCTGAGGTCTTGCAGGAATTACAGCAACGGGAAGATCAACGCGAATGTTCCGGTTCAAAGATCCAAAAGTAGCCAGCGTTAAGTGTCCGGGTTGCAAGACAGAACACCCGGAGCTCACGCTGGCTTTCTATCTTTATGTTTGTCCCGCATGTAACCGCTATCTGGGGATGCCTTCGCAAGCCCGGATCGCTTTACTGGCTGATGCAGGGACGTTCCGCGAGCTGGACCGAAAGCTCGTTTCCAAAGACCCGCTGAAGTTCGTGGATTCCAAATCCTACCGCGACAGGCTCCGGGAAGCCCGGCTGGAGACTGGTGCTCGAGAGGCCGTGACCACGGGCCTCTGCCGAATCGGAGGTCAGCGTGCTGTCTTGGTTGTTTTCGATTTTCGATTTCTGGGCGGCACCATGGGTTCCATCGTGGGAGAGAAAATCGCCAGCGCCTTCGAGGAAGCCACTGAGCAACGTCTCCCGCTGGTGAGCGTGGCAGCCAGCGGAGGAGCGCGAGTCCAAGAGGGGATGTTCTCCTTGATGCAGATGGCCAAAGTGGCGGCGGCAGCTTCCCTTCATGATCGCGCGGGCCTTACCTTCGTTTCCATCCTGACGGACCCCACTTTCGGCGGTGTCACGGCAAGCTTCGCATCCCTCGGCGACATTATCATCGCCGAGCCCGGCGCGCAGATTGGATTTGTCGGACCGCGAGTTATTGAACAGACCACCGGAGTTCCGCCGCCCAAGGATTCGCACCATGCCGAAACTTTGCTTCGCGCAGGTCTGATCGATCTTGTCGTGGCGCGTCCGGACCTACCGGCAGTGGTGGCTTATCTCACCAGCCGCTTCAAACGAGAGAAATACTTGGAGAAGAAGGGAAGAGAGGAGGCGGCGCCGTCACCCAAGGGCCGCCGGCTCCCTGCCTGGCAGCAAGTTGAACTGGCGCGGCACGCGGGACGTCCTACCGCCCGGTATTATATTTCGCGGATCACCTCGCATTTCCTGGAACTCCACGGAGATCGCTGGGGAGGAGATGATCCCGCGATCATCGGGGGGCTTGGGGAAATTGATGGCAAGACGGTAGTCATCGTTGCGCAAGAGCGCGGGAGCACACCGGCGGAAAAGGAAGCCTCCCATCGCGGCATGGCTTGTCCCGAAGGCTATCGGAAATCGTTGCGGCTGATGCAGCTTGCCGCCAAATTCAGAATCCCCGTCGTCACGCTGATCGATTGTCCCAATGCTCAGTCCAGTTATGACTCCGAACATCGCGGGATTGCCAACGCTCTGGCGCGAAACCTCGCCGGCATGTCATCGCTTCCGACTCCGATCGTCGCCGCGATCATCGGAGAGGGAGGCAGCGGCGGCGCTCTGGCACTCGGTGTTGCTGACCGGATCCTGATGCTGGAGCATGCGATCTATTCCGTCATTTCTCCGGAAGGCGCGGCCGCAATTCTTTTTCGGGATGCCGGACAGGCCGAATCGGTCTCCGAGGTGCTGAAGCTCACGGCACAGGACCTCCGCTCGTTCGGCATCATCGACGTGGTCGTTCCCGAGCCGGAGGGCGGAGCGCATCTCGACCCAGTGGCCACAGCCACAGCTCTGAAGAGCCATATCCTTGCCGCTTTGCGTGACATCGGGAACGCTCCTGTCCGCCAGCTCCTGGCTGACCGGTACAAGAAATTCCGCCACATCGGCCGGGGCGGCATCTTTTGGCGCGAAATCGTCCGGAGCAAAATCCGAGACGCATTCGGCGCTCTGGATCGCTTGCGGCCGGGGCCTCGGAGGGCGCGCAGACAGGCACGAGGGCAGTAATCTAACTTTGATAGAGCCGGTTTGCGTGGCTTCCGGAATCCTGAGAGATCCGCTTAGTGGGCGTCCCCTATTGACTTCTGACAGAATCCACCACTCTCCTGAAGCGAAGGGGAGCGCATTGGGAAAATCGCCCGTGACACGTCATCTTATCGGCGGTTTTCTGGCCCTCTGGCGCTAACGAATGGGAGCCAAGTTGCCACAACAAGAACTCCTTCAGCCGCTTGACCAGGTGCGTGTTGTCGAGTGGACCGAAGCGCTGGCTGGACCATACTGCGGCATGCTGCTTGGGGATTTGGGCGCCAGCGTCATCAAAGTTGAGCGTCCCGGGAAAGGAGATCAATCGCGCGGCTGGGGACCTCCGTTCGTCGGCACCGAGTCCACCTATTTCCTTTCGACTAACCGCAACAAGCGTTCGCTCACCTTGAATCTCAACCACCCGCGTGGCGTAGAGATTTTGCGCAAACTCGTCGCGCGCGCGGATGTGTTTGTCCACAATCAACCGAGGCGCGAATCTCTCGCCAAGCGCGGCCTCGACTACGAGAGCGTCTCGGCGACAAATCCCCGCCTGATTTATTGCGCGATCAGCGGCTACGGATGGAGCGGTCCAAAGACCGGGCTTCCCGGATACGACATTCTCGCGCAATGCGAAGCGGGCATAATGAGCATCACGGGCGAGCCAGGGGGCAAACCCATCCGATATCCCATCGCCATCGCCGATGTGGCTTGTGGGATTTTTGCGGCGATGGGCGTCCTTGCGGCGCTTCTCGCGCGGGAACGGCTCGGAAAAGGGCAGTTCCTCGATTTGTCGCTGTTCGATTCCCAATTGGCGTGGCTCACCAATGTCGGCAGCGCTTATCTAAATGCGGGGGAAAGTCCGGAGCGCTACGGCAACGCACATCCGAACATCGTTCCTTACCAGCTTTTTCAGGCCAGCGACAACCGTTATTTGGCGGTTGCGGTTGGCACAGAAGCCTTGTGGGGCCGCTTCTGCCGCGTGCTGGGGATCGAAGAAACCGTCGGCAGAGATCCTCATTACGCCGACAATCGTGTGCGCATCGAGAACCGCGCCGAGCTGATTGCCTCGCTCGAGAGAATCTTTCGCACAAGGCCTGCCCAGGATTGGCTCGCTCGTTTCCGCAAAGCGGAGATTCCCTCAGGCCCGGTCAACACCGTCGAGGAGGCGTTGCAAGACCCGCAAACTTTGGCGCGCCATGCCATCGTCGAGATCGAACACCCCTTGATCGGCGTTGCCCGCAGTATCGCCAATCCCATCAAGATGTCAGCGACGCCGATTCTCTATCGGTATCCGCCCCCGTTCCTCGGAGAACACAATGCGGCGATTCTCGGTGAGTTGGGACTTGCGACTGATGAAGTCTCTAAACTGCAGCGGGAAGGCATAGTCTAGTGCCGTTCCAACCATTTGAACCGAATACCGTTCGGTGGCCTCCATCCTATAGACGCCATGTGTCTCAGCCGGACTGGCTCCGTTAAGTTGGAACGGCACTAGCTTGTTCGGATTGAGGATTCGCGCAAAAATACTCCGCCAATTTTCTCGGGTGGAGTAAACTTCTGCGCAGGTTGTCGGTGCCGGAGGTCTTATGCGCGAGCTGGTCACTCGTTTTCTGAACCATGGAATATCTCGCCGCGAATTCGTTCGCAATCTCGGCGCGCTAGGCTTCACGGCCTCGGCGACGGCTGCCATCCTCGAGCCTCTCGAAGCGATGGAGCTTTCCGCGGGCGATCTTTCCGCCGCCCCGGAAACATCCGTGACCGGTACGGGGGGAGAGCTCTTCGTCGCCCAAGCCCGCGCTGCCGGAGTCGAGTACCTCTTCACCAACCCAGGTTCTTATGAAGTCGGCTTCTTTGACGCCGTTGTGGACCATCCGCAGATCCAGCTCATCGAAGGCCTGCACGAAGGCGTCGTCATCTCCATGGCCGATGGCTACCACAAGGTCAGCGGGAAGCCCGGGTTCGTCAATGTTCATGCCGTCGCCGGCACAGCGCAAATGGCGGGCCAGCTTTACAACGCCAGCCGCGACGGTTCCGCTCTCGTCGTCACCGCCGGCCTCAATGACAACGAGGCTTGGAGCGATGACTATGTTCTTGCGCCGCGGCCCGGTTTCGATCAAAAGGAGATCAACCGGCAGTTTACAAAAATTTCTTGGGACGCTCGCCAACCCGCCAGCCTCCCGCTCATGCTGCGCCGCGCCTTCAAAGTGGCAACCACCGATCCCGGAGGGCCCGTCTATCTCGCTGCCGCCCACTACGCGCTCGAACAGAAAAATGTCACCGCATCTATTCTGCCGGCGGATCGTTTCCTTATTCGTACGCGCGTCCATGCCGATCCCTCCGCGATCGAACAGGCCGCGCGGCTGCTGATCGACGCGCAGTTTCCCATCCTCATCGCGGGCGATGAAGTCTGGAAATCCGGCGCGCAGCAGGAGCTGCTTTCTTTGGCCGAACGTATGGCGATTGCCGCTGTCAGGCCCGGCGGTGTGATATTCGCGAACGCGTTCCAAAACTTTCCCACGAAGCATGCTTTCTATCTCGGTACCGCGCAGGAATTTCAGGACAAGTTCCAGCGCGTCCCCGACGTGATTTTCTTCGTTGGCGCGCGCGATGTCGGCGGCCGAGTTGTGCCGGATTCGCCGGAGCTTCCCGCGAGCGCGCGCATCGTCCGGCTTGGAATGGACACGATGTCGTTCGGTCGCAATTATCCCACCGACGTGGCTTTGATCTCCGACGTAAAGGCAGGCCTCACGGATCTTCTCGCGTCGCTTGATTCTCTCATCACCAAAGACCGGCGGACGGCAATCACTACTCAGCGCGCCGACGAAATTCGCCGCCTCTCGGCAGCTTCTCGCGCGGGCGTGGAAAAGCAAATCTCCGTAAATTTCGGCCAGTCGCCCATCCACCCCGATGAACTCTGCAAAACGATGGCCGACACGCTCGACAAGAATGCCATCATCGTCACCGAAAATCTCACGGGGAAATTCGACTCTTTCCGTTACGGTTTTCGAGAGGATGAACAAATGCATCTCGGTAACAGCGGTTCCTCACTTGGCTGGGGCATCGGGGCGGCCATCGGCGCCAAGCTCGCTGCTCCGGATCGTCAAGTTGTCAATTCCATCGGCGATGGCTCGGTGATGTACAGCGCCTCCGGGTTCTGGACCCAGGCCCGCTATCACATTCCCATCCTCACGGTCGTTTGGAATAACCGCAACTACCAGACGGTTCGTCATGCCTACCATGAATACGGCGGACGTATGGTGAAATCCGGGAAATATGCAGGGATGTATCTCGGCGATCCGGACATCGACTTTGTCAAACTCGCGGAAAGCCAGGGTGTCTCCGGCGAACGCGTCACATCCGGAAGTGATTTGCGCGCTGCGTTGAAGCGCGGCATCGCCGCCAATCACGATGGCAAGCCTTATCTCGTCGAAGTGCTTATCGCACGCTACGGCGGCGGCGCGGAGTCTGCCTGGCACGAGACCTTCCATCTTGCCTCCCGCCGCAAACTCGCCGTGTGACGGAATAGAGTGCTTTCTCCAAGCAAGGGTATTTGCTTGATATTCGCCCTCAGGGGCATTCCGCAATTAAGGCAAAAAGGCCACGTCGCTGGTAATAATTTCCCGTCGGGAACCTCGTTGATTGCTCTACAGTCTAGTCTATTCTATTCATTTGTAATGACTTAGTGGCGGCCACCCAAGGGCAAGCTGGATGCAACCATCGCAGGCAATGTTTCCCCAGCCTGGCATTGGCCTGCTTGGACTCTGCGGTCGCGTATTCCAAATTTTCAGTCACGACAGAAAAAGTGCGGCTGGGTAGATCTGAATCATGGGGAGGATTAGCCCTTGAGATCATTCATCGGAAAACGTTCCTTCGTTATTTTGTGGGCGATGGGCCTGCTTTTCTGGACCAGCCAGGCGGCTGCGCAAAGCAGCGGGACGTCGGGGACGCCGCCCAAGGAAGACAAGAAGGAAGAACGCGGCGTGACGCTCTATGAGGCTTTCGAAGGCAGCACCAGCACCGACGGTCAAGTGATGGACCTGAATACTACTGCCGGATACATTTTTAACAGGCACTTTAGCTGGGGTGTTGGGCTTCCCGTGTTCTTTTTGAACGGCACAACCGCGACCGGCGCTAAGACCACGAGCAACGGAATCGGCGACATTTATACGGATTTCCGATTGACGTTCAACAATCCGGCGGTTCATTACGTCACGGCCCTGAGCGGCTCCGCTCCGACAGGAGATTCGTCGAAGGGACGGACCACCGGGCGCGCCACGGTGAACTGGGGCAACAGTTTTTCCCGTGAATTCGACCAGTGGACGCCGTTTGCCAACATCAACCTCGGGAACTCGCTATATAACACCAGCTATTTCCGCCGGCCTTTCCTGACACTCGGCAAGGTCGCGACCTTCGAGGCCGGCACTGCGTATGATCTCGGGCATTCATTTAGCGTGAG
>Ga0307479_10001277_pt1 | contig 22969 bp, 18 predicted proteins | sample atmos_gasesECM4C_FD_203743 | JGI IMG/M metagenome (GOLD analysis project Ga0307479, IMG submission 203743) | Hardwood forest soil microbial communities from Morgan-Monroe State Forest, Indiana, United States - atmos_gasesECM4C_515 | ecosystem: Environmental > Terrestrial > Soil > Temperate...
CGGAGTGAACTGGGTGCAGTTGGGAACGAGCCAGACGATCAGCATGGCGCAGAACGTGTACGTGGGACTGGCAGTGAACAGCGGCAGCAGTTCGGCCCTGGCCACCGCCACCTTCGACAATCTGTCGGTCACGACGCCTTAGTGAAGACACGGCATTTCTCGCGGTAGGGTGAGGCAAAGCGAATCAGATGTTGTTGCGCTTCAATTCGTCCATGAGGTTGTCGCAGGAGCGAACGCACAAGGCCATGATGGTGAGCGTGGGATTCTGGCAGGGGTTCGAGGTGAAGCCCGAAGCGTCCATGACGAAAAGATTCTTGACATCGTGGGTCTGCTGGAACTGATTCAGGATGGATTTTTTCGGATCGCTCCCCATGCGGGCGATGCCCGCTTCGTGAAGCGCCCAGCGCGGCGCGGAGGGATTGGCATACGTTCTGATGTTTTTCGCCCCGGCGGCTTCAAGCATTTCGCCGGCGGATTCGCCGATATCCTTAATCATCGCTCGTTCGTTTTCTCCATCGGACATGTGAATTTTCAACGCGGGGATGCCGTAAGTGTCCTTCACTTCCCCGTCTAGCTCGACAAAATTGTCCCAACGCGCCAAAACCTCGCCAAAACCGGTGATGTCCAGGGCGGCGCGAGGCTCGCGGATGCGGTCCTTGTAGGCCTGGCCGAAACCCGGTGCCTCAAAATTGAAATCAAAGCTGCTCTCGCCTTCGTAACCGTAACCGCGCAGAAATTTCTTGAAGGGTGGAGCGTTCTTGGTGTTGCGGAAACGCGCGACGTAAATCCCCACGGGCTTGATTGGAACTCCGTAGGAAGGCTTGCGGGCGGCGGCAGGAAATTCACCGCTGCCGCCCCCGCTGCGCACGTGGGCCATCAGGTAGTGACCGAGGACGCCGCTGGAGTTTGCGAGGCCGTCGGGATATTGGGGATTCGCGGAATTGAGGAGGATGCGGACGGATTCCTGAGCTTGGGCGCAGAGAATGACGGCGCGGGCGTAAATTTCGCGCGGCGCGCGCGTGACGCGGTCAATGTAAAGAATGCCACGAGCGCGATTGCGTTCTGGGTCCATCAGGACCTTGTAAGCCATGGCGTTCGAAATGAGCGTGCAATTTCCGGAGTGAAGCGCGTCGGCGACGGTAGTGAACGCGGAGTTGAAATAGGAATGCGTGATGCAACCGCGTTCGCAGGGGCCGCAATAGTGGCATGGGCCGCGGCCGTTAAGGGGCTTTGTGAGGTTTGCCGAACGCGTCAACGTGGCGACGCGGCCCATCTCTTCCTTCACGCGATTGCGAAAGATGGATTCCTGGCAGGTGAGCGGCATGGGCGGTTGAAACTGGCCGTCGGGAAGTTCCTCGAGCCCCTCCGCCATGCCGGTGACGCCGACGTATTTTTCGACAAGATCGTAATAGGGTGCGATGTCTTTGTAGCCGAGCGGCCAGTCTTCACCGTAGCCATCGCGCGAAGCGGCTTTGAAATCCCAATCGCTGAAGCGCAGCGAGACGCGGCCCCAGACGTTGGTGCGACCACCGGTCATGCGCAAGCGGCCCATCCAGTGAAAAGGCTTGTCGGAGGGAGTGGTGTAGGGTTCTTCGAGATCGTTGACGAACCAATCTTTGGTGTATTCGTTGCAAACGTCGAATTTCGATTGAATGGGGCGGGTTTTGCGAAGAATTTCAGGGGCGAGATTACGGTACTTCAGTTCGAATGGCGGCGCGTGCTCGCTGAAATTTTTGTCGGACTGTGGACGCCCGGCTTCGAGGAGGGCAACTTTCAGGCCGGCTTCGGCGAGACGCTTGCACGCCCATCCACCGGATGCGCCAGAGCCGACCACGATGACGTCGTAGGTTTGTTTTGCGGAATCAACCATGGAGTGCATTTTTGAGCCGCGAGCCGAATGCTGTTGCTTAAGAGAAAATTAAATTCGGATGCTAACAAGCGGGCGGATGCAGGTCAATCCAGTAAATCAAATTGAAAATTTCAGGTTCTTGTTAGGGGCGAGGAAGGGGTGCTACCATCGCCGAGGATTAAATATATTTCGTTCACTTTTGCAGAGTGAAAACGGGGGTGGTAGGGGAAAAGGCGTGGGAAAAGATGGATCGTTGCCGATAGTCCAAGGTGGGCTGGGCGCGGGGCGAGGTCTCACTCGCCGGGAAATGGTGCAGAAATTGCTTGCCGGGGCAAGAGTGGGCGCGGCATGGCCGCTCGTTGCAGCTTCGCACCCGATTCACAAGCTGCTTGCAGATGATGCGCTATTTTCCGAAGCGGACGCGCAGATCGCGGCTGCGGAGTGGGAACCGCTTTTTCTCAGCGCGCAGCAGAACAAATTGTTGGCCGCGCTGTCGGAAAGCATCGTGCCCGGTTCAGGAAAAGCACGGGTGAACCGCTTCGTCGATTTGCTGTTGAGCGTGGACACGCCGGCGCACCGGGAGAAATTTGTGGCGAGCCTCGCGGCCATCGAGAGTGAATCGCAGAAACGGTTTGGGCACCCATTCGCGGCTCTTGCGGAAGAGAAAAAGATCGAGCTGCTGACGATGGCTTCGAAGGTCGAACAAGAAAGCAAAGAGAAGGAAGCGGCCTGTGGGGAAAGCTCCGCGGATGAACACACGGGAGAACGTGCGCCGGCTCTGCATGACCACTTCGAACATCTGAAAGGGTGGATCAGCGGAGCGTATTATTCGTCGGAAGCCGGCATGCGCGAGCTGGGATGGAACGGAGATTATGTGTTCGAGAGTTATCCTGCCTGCGACCACGCGGAAAGTCACGATTGAGACTTTTTTCAGGGAGAATCGGCGGATGAATTTATTGTCGAGCAGGCGGGAGTTTCTTCATCTCGTGGGCGCGGCGGGCGCCGGATTGACGTTCGCGAATCCTTTGGTTGGGGCGAAGAAGAAGTCGGTTCTGCTCTTCACGAAATCCTCGGCGTGGGAACACGATGTCGTGAAAAATGTTGGAGGAAAGCCGAGCGTCGTGGAGCGCGCCATCCGGGGGCTGGGCGCGAAGAATGGATTCGAGGTCACGGCGACGAAGGACGGAAGGATCTTCGAGTCGGACGACCTATACAACCACGACGCGTTCTTCTTTTTCACAAGCGGCGACCTGGCAAAAAAAGGAACGGACGGCAATTGGCCGATGAGTGCGCTGGGCAAGCAAGCGCTGCTCGAAGCAATCGAACATGGAAAAGGATTCGCGGGCGTCCATGCGGCGGCCGATACGTTTCATACGCAGCCGGACCCGCCGGACCGTTCGAACCGGTACATCGCGCACGGGGAAAGGTCGGATCCATACCTGCGGATGCTGGGCGGCGAATACATTATCCACGCGCGAGATGAAGATCCGCGGCTGCAAACCGCCAGCGTGATCGTGAACGATCCGAAGTTTCCGGGCCTCGAAGGCGTGGCGTCGCCAGTCAGCTTCATGGAAGAGTGGGGTTCGTTCAAAGATTTCGTGCCGGATATCCGCGTGATTCTTACGCTGGATACGCACAGCATGCACGGCGAGTGCTATCAGCGCGCTCCTTATCCTGTGATGTGGGCAAGGCAGCACGGCCAAGGAAGGGTTTTTTATGCCTCAATGGGAGACCGCCCGGAGACTTGGGAGGATGCCTTTTTCCTGAACCTGCTTGCGGGCGGAATTCGCTGGGCGATCCGAGATGTCGAGGCGCAGATCCCGCCCAATCTGCAAACTGCCGCCCCTGGCTACGCGGAGATCCCTCCGAAGAGCCCGCCGGAAAATTAGCTACTTCACCCAGAAAATATCGTAGACGCGATCGAAGGCGACGAACATCAGGCAGCCCGCTTTCGATTTGCAATTGAACCAGTGCTTCTCCTTGCTCGGCATCATGGCGAAGCCGCCCGCGTGCAAAACGCGCGGGGTGACACCTTCCATGCCGGTTTCCAAATCGCCGCGTACGACGAACAATTGCTCTTCGGCGGTGTGATAGTGCAAGGGGACTTTGCAATTTGACCCAGCGCGAAGAATGAAGGTAGAAGCGCCTTTTGCGGGATCACCGCTCTCAAGGGTGGAGTCGAGACACTTGACGTCGTCGTCGGGAGCGAACTTTACATCGGCGAGCGGCCTGACGACGCCATGATGCTGCTCCTGGGAGGAGAGCGAAGCCGCGACCGCAAAGAACGTGAGACCAAGCAGCCCGTTGCGAAGAAACCTGCTCTGAAGCGGATTCGCAGAAACGTTCGTATTTTTCATGGAATCACCTCTTAACTGCGCCTGGCCTTAATATGGACGAACTGTGCGCGCCGATGCTAGCATGATTATAGTTGTCCTTCGGTGGGGCCGTGGCGCAGTTGGGAGCGCGCCTCGATGGCATCGAGGAGGTCGTGGGTTCGAATCCCATCGGCTCCACCAATTTTGGTTTTTCTTTTCAACCACATACCACAATTTCCAAGGGGCAATAAGGGCCGAGCCGTTGGGCGACAACCCCATCGGCTCCACCAACTTTACATTTCGCGCCTACAGCGACCGCACTTATCAATTTTGAAATCAGGTCTACGCACACGTCATCCCGCACTCGCAGCATGAATCGATGGACCGCATTGCCAAGCGTTCAATTGGAACAAAAGTTCCGAATGGAACACAAGCGCTCGCTTAAAGTGTTGATATGAAGGAAGGATGCTAGAGGCGGTGGGGATAGAAACGACAGGTACTTAAGTAAGGTCTGTGTCCTCAACGCGTTGCAGCCACCTACCCCAGCCAACCGGAACAAAGGGAACAGAATGACTGATCTCCTCGTCCCGAACCTGGGAATAATACAACATAAGTCGCTTTCCTTGCGTCACTTCCTAGTTTTCGGGCCGCTCCGAGATTCACAAATCAGACGAGTCAATCGCGGCAACACTTGAGTTGAAGCGGAAAGCCAAGTTTACCGAGAGGATCCTTGCCGGGGCTTCCCGAGTCTAGAGCTTCTAGCCGATCTTCAAACCGATGAACGAAAAGACATAGTTCCCCGTCCTAATCACTTGATGGGTCTGCGTTTCTGACATCCTAACGGCCATGTTCGGCCATATGCTGACTGGTGAAGGGATCGACGGTGATCGTCCAAGATATTTCATCCCCCCGAAAATTTGCGGAAAGTTGAGACAGGCTCCGCGCCACAGGAGCACCCATCCCACACAATATAGAATTGCGCGGCGGCGCGTGCGCTGATAGCAGTCCAATGGGGCGTCGTTCTGTGTCTCGGCTAGCTCGCGACGGCGGTGAGTCGCTGGGCGATCTCGCGAAATTCCTGGTCGGTGACTAAGCCGCGCTTTTCGATGGCGCGGTTTTTTACGGCGGCGAGAATCGGCGCCCGCTGTTCCGCGGAGATCGCCAAGCCGAGTTCCCTGGCCTTCAGGTCAATGCTGTCCAGGCCGCTCTTTTTCCCAAGAACGATGCGGCGATCCGCGCGGACCAGCTCGGAAGAATATGGCTCGATCGCTTCAGGAATGTGAAACTGACTTGCGACCGCGCCACTCTCGCGCACGAAGAGGTTTTCGCCGACGAGCGGCTTCCAGGGTTCCATGGCGTAACCGCTGGACCGGCGGACGAGTTCGGAAACTTCGCGCACTTTGCTGAGATCCAACGCAACGGGCACGTCATAGAGGCAGCGGAGGGCCAGAGCGATTTCGCCGATATCGGCGTTGCCGGCGCGCTCGCCCATTCCATTGATTGTTCCTTGAATCCAAGTGGCGCCGGCGCGGACGGCGGCAATGGCGCACGCCGTGGCCATGCCAAAGTCGTCGTGGCCGTGGAAATGAACGGGAATCTTCGGGCCGACCCATTCGCAAATCTGGCGCACTAGAAACTCCACAGCCTCTGGCCCGCAGGCGCCGATGGTATCCACAACGACGATCTCCTCGGCGCCGGCCTCAAGCACGGACAAATAAACCTTTTTCAGAAATTCGAGCTGCGATCGCGTGCCGTCCACAGCAAAGAACGCGACCCGTATCCCGTTTTGCGCTGCGAACGAAATGGCACCTTTGACACGAGTCAGAACCTCGTCAGCGGAAATACCGTAGGCACGCATTTTGATATCGCTGGTTGGAGCTTCGATGACTGAAGCTCGTAAACCCAGGCGAATCAACTCTTCCAAGTCCGCCCTAACGGCGCGCGAGAAGCCCCAAAGCTCCGCTTTCAGATTGGCCTTGAGCATGAGGCGGATGGCATCGGCATCATCGGCGGAAACGCGCGGAAAGCCTGCTTCGATGCGGCTAATACCCAACTCGTCCAGTTTGCGGGCGATTTCCAGCTTTTGCTGCGGCGAGAGGACGACGCCGACGGTCTGTTCGCCGTCGCGTAGAGTCGTATCGTAAAAGCGAACGGTCGAAAGGGGAAAAGCGGAGCGGATTTCGGGGCGAGCGTTAAGTTCGCTGACCCAGATGGTCGAATTGTGAGAGGGGTTCATAGCTGCAAACCTAACGATACGATTCCTGCGTGGCAAGCGCGGCGGGTCTCTTCCCGTAGGCCTGCTCCCAGGAAATCACTGGATTGCGGAGAATGCCGATTTTTTCGATTCCGCACTCCATAACATCACCTGGCTTCAGATACCATGCCTTTGGATCTCCGGAAAAGGCAGCGACGCCGGACACGGTGCCTGTAGAAACTACGTCGCCCGCGCTGTAACCCATCGGAGAATAGTGGGAGAGGATTTCTGGAATCTTGACGGACATTTTGCTGGAGTGAGAGTTCTGACGCGGTTCGCCATTGACGCGCAGCTGCATCGCCAGATTGTGCGCATCAGGGATTTCATCGGCGGTCACGATCCAGGGGCCGAGAGGACAGAACGTGTCAATGGCCTTGCAAAAACTGAAAACGCCGGATTTCATTTCGCGACGCTGGATATCGCGCGCGGTAATGTCGTTGAAAATCACGTAGCCGCCGATGTAGCTCGCAGATTCTTCCGGCGTGAAGTGCTTGCCGCTTTTCTTTACCACGACGGCCAATTCGAGCTCGTAATCCAGCTCCTGCGTCAGATGCTCCGGAAAAATGACCGGCTCTTCGTGGCCGATGATCGCGTCTACGTTTTGGAAGAAAACAATCCACGGCATGACTGGGTGGGAGAAACCTGCCTTGGTGGCTTCCTCGTGGTGCTCCCGGAAATTGCCCGCGGTGTGAAAGAATTTCTTGGGAACGATGGGCGCCTTCAGGCGGACGGAGGAGACATCGTAGAAGACTGGTTCGCCGTGACAACCGGAAGCCCTGTTCCCACGCCGCAAGGCGAAGTCGAGAGCGTTGCGAGCAGCGTTCAGACTGGTGTCGCCACCTTCGAACAGGGCACGCATGTTCGCGGGAACCAGGGCGTCCGCGAGTCGATCGAAGGCGGCTTCGCGCTGGTGGTCGCGCAGATAAAGAACGCAGGCGGAATTGAGATCGACGATTTGTCCGCTGCCGACGTGGGCGCCGATGCGGGAAGCGCCGGCCAGATTTTCAAATGTCACGAGTCGCATGAAAGCTCCCAATAGGAAAAGGGACTTCCGATTATGCGGCAAAAACCGCCGGCGCGCTATTTTTTGAAGTGTGGAAGAACAGCTTCACCGAAAAGCTTCGCCTGACCGAGACGATCTTGGCCCCAAATTTCCAGCATGATATGGGTGCAGCCGGCCGTACGATATTCTTCGATGCGCTCGATGCACTCATCAGGAGTGCCGGCGATGGCGCAAACTTTGCGCAGAATCTCGTCAGTGACAGCCCTGGCCGCCGCCTTGCGCCCGCCTTTTTCCATGGCGTCAGCAACAGGCTGAAGCTCTTCGAAAGTTAGGCCAGCGCATTCGAGAAGTACGTCCGCGGATCCCTTGATGTTTTGCACTTTATTGGCGAGATACATTGCCGCTTGCTCGCGAGCACCTTCTTTTCCTTTGGCGGAATCGCGGCCGATGCTGCCGACGATGACCGAACCTAGTGCCAACTGCGCGACGTCCTTGCCCGCTTTGCGCGCTCCTTCTTCCATATTCTTCCGAGAGTAGCGCACGAAGGCCGGCGTGGTAATGCTGGCGGTGAGCAAGCCATCGCTGATGGAGCCTGCGAGCTTCTGCATGACGGCACCGGTTCCCGCAACATAGATGGGCGGGAGCTTGCGGGTGGCGTGCGCGTCCGATTTCAGCGGGGGAACGGAGGCGGCGAACACCTTACCTTGATATTCGAACGCATCACCCTTGAGGACGCCCTTGATAATCTCGATGCTTTCGCGCATCACGGTGGCGGGGCCTACTTTTTCCCCTTCCCCTTCGCCGATTTCCTTCATGAAAATTTTGGAGGCGCCCAGGCCAAGGAGGAACCGTTCGCCCGCCAGGTCTTGCATCACGCGCGCTTCCATAGCCACCTGAACCGGGTGGCGGGTGTACGGTGAGATAATGCCCCAGCCAAGTTCAATGCGACGCGTCTGTGCTGCAATGACAGCGAGGATGGCGGTGGAGGAACGCGCCTCGAACCCGTGCTTGCGCCACCAGGGATAGGCCTCTGCGATCCAGAACGCGTCGAAGCCGGCGTCTTTGCAAGCTTTCGCCATCGCGACGGTTTCGCGCACGGGCTCCATGCTCAACTGCAGGACGCCTATGTTAAACGGGACGCTCATGCATTCCTTTGCGCTCCCCTATTCCGGGTCTTGCCAGGAGTGCTCGAGACCTTTGATTAATTCCCAAAGCGCCTTGTTAAGCGGGGTAGGCACTCCAACCTTGTCTCCCCACTGAGAGATGGCTCCGTTCATGAAATCCACTTCCGTCTGGCGCTTGGCGAAAACATCTTGCAACATGCTAGCCCGGTGTTTACCGGGTGCGTTCGCGCCTTTCTGGACGAGTTGCCGCGGATCGCCGTGCAATTCAATACCGAGCTTTCGTGCGACGGCTTCGCCTTCGGCAATCAACTCGTTAAAAAGCCGGCCAGTCGGGCCGAATCGCGTCGCTGCGCCGTGATGCAACAGCGTCAGCGCGCCAACAGGATTCGTGGATGCGTTGAAAATGAGTTTGGTCCATTGCGCGCCGCGCGCATCCTTCAGCGGAATCGTATTCATTCCGGCGCGGGTGAGAAGGCCGGCGAGTTCTTCGACGCGCGACATTGGTGTGTTTGTCGGTTCGAAAGGGCCGATCCAGGTGTCACCTTTGATGTCGTAGCCGATATGACCGGGAGCGATCGGATGGCCCGCAGGAAACGTGGTGCCGCGAATGACGTATTTCACTTGCTCGGCGATGAATTCCTCGTTGCCCACGCCGTTTTGCACCGAGCATACGGCGCTCTTTTCATCGAAAGCGTGCGCCCCCTGGGCTATGGCCATCTTCGTGTGAATCGCTTTGGTGGCCACAATGCCGTAGTCACAATGTGGCAATTGCTTTGGGTCGGTGGTGGCGTTGAGGCACGCGGTTAATTCGGCAGTGCCAGAAATACGCAAGCCGTTCTTTTGAATCGCCTCAACGTGTTCAGTCCAGACGTCATAGGCCCAAACCTCTGCTTCGCCCGCTTTCGCCAGATGCGCGGCGAAGAGGCTCCCGACCGCACCGCAACCGATGACGCAAATTCTCATCCCGCTTGGATTCTCCATTCTTGGCGTGCTTGTTCGATCAAATTTGAGTGAAACCCGAACAGCCTAGGATGCGGCCCGGTGCCGAGCCTCCTCGCCGGTGAAAAATTTCCACGGCACATCGGCGAGGCATTCGCCTTCGGTCTTTCCGATTCGATAGGTGTCCTGTGTGTAGAGACATACTTTTCCGTCCTGGTCGACGACCTGTGGGTGCAAAGAGAAAATCATATTTTCCTGAAGAACGACATCGCTCTTCGCTCCGATGGCGGGATACTCGAGCATGGTCGTTCCAATGCTGTGTCCGGAGAGGTGCCCAAGCGCAAAGCCATGTTTCGCGAATTTTTCAGCAACTATGCGATGAACATTGCTGGCGACTTCACCGGCGCGCATGAGCTTGCGTGCCGCTTCCAGCGCTTCCGGATAAGCGTCCGCCATCGCTTGCGTTCTCGGACTCACTTTTCCGCGAATAAGGGGCCGCGAAAACTCCACCCAATAACAGCCCGTGCCAGTGACTTCCAGCGAATAGAGTAAAAGATCATTTTCTGCAACCACGCGATTTCCTGGGACCTTGAATGCGGCTTCGGCTTCGCCATGCGAGCCGGAGAGAAGAATGTTCATCATCCGGGGACCCGCGCCGCGCGCGAAAAACCGTTCCACGGCAGGCGCCATGATCTCCGCTTCCGTCTTGCCCGGCTCGTATGAAGCAACCAGCGCCCAGAAGCCGTCGAGAATGATGTCCATGGCGTCGCGGACTTCCGCGAGTTCCTCTTCGCTCTTTACGGCGCGCGCCATGTCGAATGGCGTATCGAAGGGAACAAGCTCAAAGGGGGCTTTGGCAAGTTCGCGGTAATCACGAACGGCCATCACGAAACTCATCCCGTACACGCCGACCCGTTTCCACTTCTTCTCCGTGCCTCGCTCGGCGAGCCAGCGACCAGGGACGTCAGGCCACACTTGATCTTTAACCCACGGTTTGGCCTTGTCGCCGATCCAACGGGCCTCGCGCGGAAATACGAGCGTTGGGTCGCCTTCGAGAGGAATCAGCGCGTAGACGTATCGATGAACAATCTCGAATCCTGAAACATAAAAGACTGCGCCTTCGAAACCGGCGTACTGGTTGCCGCAGACGATGAGAGCGTCCAGGCCCTCACGCAGCATGGCATCGCGAATGTTTTTGAAGCGCCGGTCGATTTCCGTTTGGCTTGGCAACGGCTTCCTCCGAGCAGCAGATCACCGCACGCCGCAAAGCTCCGCGGCGGTCAGCGCGTAGATCTTGGTGATATCCACCAGCGTCTTGATGCGAACCTTTTCTCCCTCCGCATCGCGCGGCCCGCTGGAAGGTCCGTAGTTCACGGTTTCAATGCCATAGCGGCTGAGAACGCTGGCGTCGGAACACCACGTCACCACTTCGCGTTCAGGACGATTGCCCATCACTCGCTCGTGATTCGCGTCAATGGCGGCAATCATGGGATGGTCGCCCCTGATGCGGGCGCCAGGGACGGACACGTAGGTCTCGAATTCGAGGCCCCAGTCCGGATGCTTCCTTTCGAGGTCGAAGAAAACCGCTTGAATATCCCGCCGCGCCTCACTCATGGGCATCGTCGGCGGGACGCGCACGTCGAGAAACAGATCGGTTTTTTCCGGCGTACGGCTCGCTCGCCAGGGGTGGCCGCCACGAATCCCGCCCAGATTGACGATGGCCTTCTTTCCGCCATGGGCCGCCTTCTTCTCCCAGGCAGCCGTCCACTGCATAATCGTCTCCATCAGTTCATGCATGCGGCGGATGGAGTTCATTTCTTCGCGGCCTTCGCAGAATGCGGTATGAACATATATTCCGGAGCAGGAAATACGCGCCCACATCGAACCGAAGTGCTCCAGCACGACGTGCATGTCTGTCGGCTCGCCGAGGATGCACATGTCTGGGAGCACGCCGTGATTCACCAAGTAGTGCGTGCCACAGCCGTAGCCGCGATATTCCTTGCCTTTGTACTCGCCCCACTGCGTTTTCTCGATTTCTCCGGCGACGGCCGCGATGATCACATCGCCCTTGAGTTTCACGCCGGCGCGGTGCAACGCTTTGACCGCATGTGTGTAGCAAACGAGCGCGCCTTTCATGTTGTAGATGCCGAGGCCGTAAATGACGCCGTCCTTGACGACGGCGTGTGGCTTGAAACCGATGCCGGTAAGAAATTCCTCGCGACCCGTGTTCGACGTGTCCATGTGGCCATTCAACATCAGGTTCTTCCCGCCGCCGGAGCCGGTCCACCGGCCAACGACGTTGGCGCGCCCCTCTTCGACTTCCTGCCAGGTCACAGTCAAGCCCAACTGCCGGAACGCGCCACGCATGTATTCCGCCATTTGCAGCTCTTCGCCCGTGGGACTTGGAATGTTGATGACGTCGCAAGCCATCGCAACAATTTCTTCTTCGCGGACAGCAGCGAGAATGCTTTCGACCATTTTGGGCTCGAGGCTTGATGCCGGACTCACGTTTCTTGCCGGGGTCGTCATGCGTTCATCTCGCTTGGCTGGCGGCACGCGCCAGCCGAAAATCATCTGGATACGAGCAGAGTTTTTGATTCCCCGCGTCCGTGATCCAAAAATTGTCCTCCAGCCGCAAGCCGCCGCCGCCCGGCCAGTAAATCCCCGGCTCGATCGCCAGAACCATTCCCTTTCGAATCGTTCCCGTGCCAGCCTGATGCGCGTAGGGCGGTTCGTGGGCGCGAGCTCCAACGCCGTGACAGATCGGATGCGACGGCTGACCGGGATAACCACCCTCGGCAATCCGCGATCGCGTCAAACGATCCAGTTCCGGAAAGCTCGCACCATCCTTCGCATAAAAAACCGCTTCGTTGAAAACCCTCAGCAAGAGATCGAGGAGGCGGTGATATTCGGGTGTGAGTTCACCGGGGCAGATATTTTTCGTTAAGTCCGTCCAATAGCCATCCACACATACCCAGATTTCCAGCAACGTGGGCTCGTGTTCCTGAATAGGACGGTCACCGGTAGCCGTAAAGGTCGCAATTCCCTTTCCCGACCAGACGAGCGTAAAAGCACGCGCCATTTCCACTTTCCCCTTGTAGCCGACACCCAAGCCATGAACGAATCCTTCGTACATCGCGCCGACTTCGCTTTCCTTCATCCCTGGTCGGATGTGGTCGCGGACATGCTCCATGGCGAGGGCTGCCAGTTCATTGGCTAAGCCCATGCGCTCGATTTCTTGCAAAGTTTTAATAGCGCGCGCTTCGTTCAGCAGCGGCGTTCCATCGATCACCTCGCCGGCCACTTTGCGGAAGGAATCGAAGAAAATCTGCGTCGGCGTTGTCGGTTCGCCTACCATGCGATCGGCCGACTGCGTACCCATATTGAGTTCAATACCGATCTTTCTCGTCAGGCTGCGCTCTTTCAAGACACTGATTGCCGAATCAAGCGACCGGTACTGAGGGGGCCGGGGATCCTTCTCGTCGTATCCTTTGAACAAGCGGATGTCATTGGTCCAGGAATTGCGCTGTGCATCGGCGAGTTGCGGTTCGAGGGCGATCAGTGTGGGTTCGCCTTCGCGCGGGAAAACAAGAGCATCATAGCCCTTCATGCACCAATAATTCGATAGATAGACGACGTTATCAGGCGCGCGGACGACGAGCGCATCCAGATCCTGCTCCTTCATGAGCGCACGGACGCGGCTGAGTTTGGCAATATCAGTGGGCCACGCCATTTTCGACCACCGCGTGTTTATTCTCTTCCTTGTAGGTCCAGGAAGCTTCCTTGCCTTTGATCAACTGGTAGACGGCCGTGTGCAGCGGAGCAGAGACTCCCGCGCGCAGTGCCTCGCGGGCGATCGCTCCGCTCAAAAAATCCACCTCGGTGGGCAACTGATGGCGCGCGTCATACAGCATGGATGGTGGATGGTTGGTCATCGCGCCGATTTTGTTCATGGCCCAGGGATCTTCGTGCAGCCTTACTCCAGCAGCTTCCGCCACGCGCTTCCCTTCATCGATCAAATCGTGGAGCAAGTGTCCCAGGCTCGCAGGCCGGGTTTCATCGGCAAAATGCGGTGAGTGCGGCAGGCCGGTAAGAGCAGAGACGGCATTGACAGAAGCGTTGAAGATCAGTTTGGACCACTGCGCGGGCCGGGCATCCGGAAGCGCTTCGGCCCTCAACCCGCCAGCGACGATCAATTCGGCGGCTTCCTTGACCACCGCGAAGGGTGTGTGCCGCGGCTCAAACGGGCCCATCCAAGTGGCCGTGTCCAATTCATATTGCACATGCGTGTCACTGTGGCGTGTGCCGCTCATAAAGGTTGTGCCGCGAATAATCTGGCCGCTCGTGTGCTCGGCGATAAGTTCCTCACTTCCCAGGCCATTTTGTGCGGAAAGCACAGCGCCGTGATTGAAGTGATGTCCGACCGGCGCAAACGATTCTTCGACTTGCCTTGCCTTTGTCGCAACGATCGCGAGGTCACAGTCAGGAATTTCTTCCCGGCGCGACGTGGCCTTAAGCGAGACGTGAAATTCGTGCTTGCCGCTCACCCGCAATCCATCGCGCTTGAGGGCGAGCGCATGCTCTTCCCGGCGAACAAAGGCCCAGACCTCAACGACGCGCGCAAGATGCACGGCGTAAAGCGAGCCGATGGCGCCACATCCGACGATGCAAACGCGCTTCATATTCGTGCGGCTTTATGCCCTTTTTCTACCTTGACCAGTTTACCCGCCTGATAGATTTCCTTCGCTACTATCGCGCGGTACAAGGTGTCCGCGTTGTTGAAGGAATCGCTTACGACAATCCCGCTGGAAAAGAGGGCATCTTGCAGCGCGGCGGAAATTGTATGAATGGGCGCAGCGCCGCCTTCTCCCATTCCCTTTGCGCCACTGTAACTGTGCGGAGACGGCGTCTCGATATGAGCGTATTTCACGTTTGGCATGTTCATCGAGGTGATCGGTGTGTAATCGCTGAACGTCGCTGTGAGCATGTTGCCAACCTCGTCGTAGACGCAGCGCTCCAGCAATGCGGCGCCGATTCCGTGGGCTGTTGCGCCGTAAACCTGACCCTCGACGATCGGGGGATTGATGACTTTTCCGCAATCGTCGACCGCCACGTAGGCCAGAATCCGCGGGATGAACGTGTCCCGGTCAATCTCCACAACGGCGATGTGAAGCTGTGCCGCGTAAGTCAGTGTCAAGCTGCCGTATTTCTTTTCCGTGTCGGGAACCTTGAACGGGGCGCGCCAGATGTAACGGCAATTCAAAGTCAGTTCGTAGAGTTCGGCGGGAAGGACGGCAGAGTTCACGTTGACGATGTTTGCCAATCGCCAATAGTTGACGGACTTTCCGCTGTCTTTCGCGAGAATCTGCGGCCCCTGCTGCCCGACGCCGAATTCAAGATTTTCTTCCTTTGATTCAAGGAGGAAAGCTGCCAGGCGCTTCATCTCGGTCTTCAGTTTCTGCGCCGCGCCATGCACGGCGGACAGGCCCGAGACCGCAAATTGACTCGCATACGTGCCCGAAGCCCCGGTGTGAACGTTGCGTTCGGTGTCGAATCCCGTGCGCACGGTAACGAGGTCCGGGTGGATGTTGAGAACGTCGGCGACAACTTGCGCGGCGGTGGTTTCGTGACCCTGGCCTTGCGGACAAGAGCCGACAGCGACGACAACCTCGCCATAGATATCCAGCTTGCAGTTTGCGCCCTGAGAATTCCCCGAAAATGGCGCATTGGGATTCACGATTTGCGACTGACCAAAATTGTTCGTGCCGGAATCCAGCGTGGTGCCGATTCCGATGCCCATCCAGCGTCCTTCCGCTCGCGCTGCGGCCTGCTTCTTCTTCCAGTCTTCCCAGCTGATCTGCTCCTTCGCCAGCTGCAACATCTTGGGATAGTTACCGGAATCGTACACACATCCATTTGGCGTTGTGTAGGGAAATTCTTCAGGACGAATGTAGTTGCGCAGCCTCATCTCATCCGGAGGAACGCCCAATTGGTGCGCGCAAATATCGACGACACGCTCCATGAACCACAGATGCTGCATCCGCGAGTAGCCGCGGTTCGGTCCCACGGGACATTTGTTGGTTACCGCCTGGCTGAAATCGATGCGCGCATTCTGAAAGCGGTAAACGCCCGGAAACACCTGAGCCCAGATCACGCAACCGAGGGGCTCATAGCGCGGATAGGCACCACAATCATCAATATGGTGCGAGTCAATTGCGGTGATGACACCATCCTTGTCCAGTGCCACTCGTGTGTCGCGGAAGGTCCGCTCGTTGCCGTGCGCGCTCGAGATGTTGTGCTCGGAGCGCGTCTCTATCCACTTGACGGGGCGGCCGCCGGCTTTCTTTGACGCGAGGGCACAAACCGACATTTGCGGATAACTGGTGATCTTGATGCCAAAGCTGCCGCCGATATCGAAGGTCTGAACGCGAATCCTGTCGATGGGGACGCCGAGATGCGCCGCGATGAACTGCATCGCGAACGAAGGGAAAGAATTGTTGCACCAATAGTAGATGTGCTCGTCTCTCGGGTCCCACTGACCGATCACCGCGTTGTTCTCCAGCGGCGTACTGGAAAACCGGTGAAAATGCAGTTTGTCGATCCGCACGATGTGCGCCGCTTCACGAAACGCCTTTTCAACGTCACCGTATTCGAAGACGCCCCGCCACACCCGATTCGTTCCCGCATCTTCGTGAAGCACAACGGCATCCTTTAAGGCTTCTTCGCCGTCGATTACTGCGTCTAGAGACTCGTACTCGACTTGCACCAGTTCTGCGGCATCGTCGGCAACCTGCGGCGAGGTAGCAACCACAGCGGCCACCGGTTCTCCCTGATAGCGCACCTTGGCAACCGCCAGCGGATAGTCTTTGGTTCGCGCGAAGGGGTCCGGACCGATCTCGATGAAGGGATTCGTCTGTTTGGCGATTTCAGCGCCCGTTAGCGTGCAGACGACACCGGGAACTGCCTCCGCCGTGGAGGTGTTGAGGCTGGTCACTCTTGCGTGGGCGTACGGAGAGCGCACGAACTTCAGATACAGCATGTCGTGCAGCTTGATGTCGTCGACGAACTTGCCGCGCCCGCGAAGGAGACGGTTATCTTCCTTCCTCGGCAGCCCTTTGCCGACCCAGCCCCCGTTATTCGTTCCCGCGCTCAAGCCGCCCCTCTTCTCGATGCAGCGAATATCGCCTCAACGCAGCGCCGCTTGCAAACCATCAATCAGCTTCTGCACATTTTTCTTTCCGAGTGGCTCCAGCAGACCGCCCGCCACGGAAATCAAGCGTCCGAAAATCTGCGCCTCGCCTTGCCAGGCGACTTTCGTACCGCCGCCCACCGGAGCAAGATCGAAGCCTGCCGTCAGCGACACATTTCCGCCCGCGACGCTCCCCTGTCCCTTATATTGGGCGCGGTTGGGGCGGGTGGCTTCTGCAAGTTCCATTTTCAAATTCGCGGTCCCCTTGATGTAGGAGATGCCGACGTTCACCTTCACCGCAAAATGGCGCTCGTCCTGCACCTCCATCCCTTGAAAATCCGGGAGCAAGGGCGCGAACTTATGCGGATCCGTCAGGAAGTCGTACACCTCTTCCGGAGAGCGCGCTACTTCGAAGTCCCCGCCAAATTTAATCGCCATGGCCGGAACTCCTCATCGCCGTCGCGGCGGTGGCAATCGCTTTGAAAATATTCTGATAGCCGGTGCACCGGCACGTATTTCCCGCTATCGCTTTGCGAATCTGCTTTTGGTCCGGATGGGGATTGTCTTTGAGAAGCTGAAGTGCAGAAAGCATCAGACCGGGCGTGCAGTAGCCACATTGGAGACCGTAGCAATCGCCGAACGCTTTTTGAATGGGGTGAAGCCCGCCGTCTTTCTCCAGCCCCTCCACCGTCGTAATTTCGGCCCCGTCGGCCTGCACCGCGAAGACCGTGCAGGATTTCACGGCCACGTCGTTCATCAACACCGTGCAGGCGCCGCAATAGGTGGTGTCGCATCCGATGTGCGTGCCCGTCAATTCAAGGTCTTCGCGAAGAAATTCCACGAGCAATTGCCGGGGCTCGACTTCGCGCGAGTGCAACTTTCCGTTGACGCGGACTTGAAGGGAAACTTTTTGCGAGGCCTCAGGCATAAATGTGGCTGACCTCCACCTGGTGACCGCGGGCCCGCTGAAGAGCGGCATCAATCGAACGTTTAACAAGCGCCCCCACAAGTTGCCGCTTATATTCCGCCGAACCCCGCATATCCGGTTGGGGATTGGCGGCAGAGCGCGCGGCATCCGCCGCAGATTCGATCCGCTTTGTCGTGATCTGCTGGCCACGAAGCGCTGCTTCTCCTTCTTGGACGCGAATCGGCAGCAAACCGACGCATCCCAGAGCGATGGCAACGTCTTTGCAGCGATCACCATCCACCGTCAATTGCACCGCGGCACTTGCGGTTGGATAGACAGGCGCCGACCGCTTGAAGGCGATGTAAGCACCTCCGCTGTTCCCCGACGGAACTCTGACGACAACCTCTGAAACAAGCTCGTCGTGGGCGAGTGTCGTGGTATAGGCATCTTTCAAGAATTCGCTCAGCTTCAAGGTGCGCTCACCTGTTGTCCCAGCGCAATGGACTTCGCAGGAGGTCGTCAGCAGAACGGTGGCCCAATCGCCGCTGGGGTCGGCCTCGGCAAGCGAGCCGCCGATGGTTCCGCGATTCCTGACCTGCACGTCTGCGATTCCAGCGGCGCAGTCGCGCAGAATGGGAACGCGTGCGGCTGATGCCGATTTCTCAATTTCGGCGTGCCTTGTAAGTGGTCCGAAATGAAGAACGCCATCTTGTTCCCGGATGTAAGAAGTTCCGCTGATAAAATTTAAATCGACGAGATGAACTGGATTGGCAAAACGCAATTTCATCAATGGAATGAGGCTCTGGCCACCGGCCAGAAGCTTCGCGCCTTCTCCCAGCTGGGAGAGCATAGCCACTGCTTCTTTGAGGGAGCCAGCCCGATGATATGTGAATGCTCGAGGATACATCTTCGTTAGTCCTCAAACTTCGATTCAAGCTTCTAATCGAAGGAATGCCAGTGAGCTTGCCTTCCGATGAATTTGCTTACAGAAACCGGCGCGAATTCGCCACCTCGGCGACTTTGAAATTATTTGGTCGCCGCTCTTGCGATTCGCTGATCCATCACGACCGTCAATCTTGTTTCCGAATCGCGCAGGTGCTGCGATAGCAGTGTAGCGCACTGATTGGTCTCTCCACTGGTCAACAGTTGGTAGATTCTGCGATGCACGGGTACGAGACCCCCTGGGTCGTCATGTCTGAGATCGACGAGAACCATTCCCATCCGCAATTCACCGAGAAGTTTCTGGTAAAAAGATTCCAGGCGGCGGTTCCGGTGGAAGCGAATCATCAGGGTGTGAAAGTGCAGATCAAAACGGACGGCCTTCACCCAATCCACGCCCTCAACCGCCTCCTCGTAGCCTTCCAGGGCAGTGCGCATTTCCGTTAAAACGTCGGAGTCTTCCATTTTCGCTGCCAGCACCGCAGGAATCTCCAAAAGGTGGCGAAGTTGGTAAATCTCAGCTACGTCTTCTAACGACAGTTGCGCGACGGCAACGCCACGGTGGGCGTTTCGCTTCAGCAATCCTTCCAAGGACAGTATGCGCGTCGCTTCGCGGACCGTATTCCTAGATACGCCGAGCGACGCGGCCATGGGTAGTTCCTGGAGGGCAGTCCCGGGAGGCAATTCTCCGTCAAGGATTCGCCGCCGAAGAATGGATGCCACCTGGTCGGCGACAGAGATTCGATTAATCTCAGCAAGTTCCATATTTTCGTCTCGACTGGTGTGGGGCAGTGCGACATATTGCTCCCAATCAGAAGGAGAGTCAAGTGTTCAACAATTCTCAAATCCAACTGGTCTCTTCTTTGCCCTTGACATGTCTAAGTCCCCTGCATACTGTATTGTTCCATTCTTGTCTTTTTCTGTTTAGACGGGGGCGAGGGATGGGGCCACCTCTAATTCAGCGCCAATGTACCATGGCATCGTTTGGCTTCCCGGCCGCCGAAACGAAATCACAAAGATTAATGGCACAGGAAAGTAATTAATGCGGATCCGAGTGCTCGCTTGAGAAGTTCAATTTGGGGGGTGCCGGTAATGAACAGGAAGTGGAATCATTCGCTCCAGATGCTTCTGGCCGTTTTGCTAGCGGCTTTCTTGTTGATCCCAGCAAATTCTGCGCGGAGCCAGGCAGTCAATGCCACACTATCGGGGAAAATCGTCGATTCATCGGGCGCAAGCATCGCTAAGGCGACGATTACGGCAACAAATGCCGCGACGGGATTGTCACGTTTGGTGACCAGCGGAGACGCCGGAGACTACTACATTCCTGCTTTACCCGCGGGTGAATATAAGGTTGCTGTGGACTTCGCGGGCTTCCGCAGCCAGACGAAGGGCATTACCTTGCAGGTTGGCCAAGCCGCTGATCTGGATTTCTCGTTGTCACCAGGTGCGGTTGCGGAAAAGGTCGAGGTGGAAGCCACCTCCGAATTGGCAGAGCCGACGCGCACACAGGTGAGCACGGTCATCCAGGAGCGGCAGATTGAAAACCTGCCCGTCAACGGGCGCGAGTTCATTGATTTTGCTCTGCTCTCTCCCGCCGTGCAGATTGGCGACACCACTGCGGGCAGCACCGACGTCATCGTCGAGCCGGTTACCAAGCTTTCCTTCGCCGGTCAGAACATCAACTTCAATTTCATCGCCGTGGACGGGGCCGATGATATCTCCACGATCTCGGGGATCCAGCGTGGCACCCCTCCCCAGGATTCCGTACAGGAATTCCGCGTCATCAACACGAACTACACGACGGATTTTGGCCGGGCCGTGGGCGGCATTGTAAACATCATCACCAAAAGCGGCACGAACAACTGGCATGGCACACTGTATGAATACTTTCGCAACAATGTGATGGACGCGAAGAGCATCCTCGCCGCCCCCGGCCTGAACACCCTCCGCCAGAACCAGTTTGGTGCCGCCGTCGGCGGGCCCATCCAGAAGGACAAGACCTTCGTTTTTGCCAACTACGAAGGCCAGCGCCGCGGCGAGTCGCCCTACTACAATTCCGTGGTGTTGAACAACATCGCGGCCATCAACACTGTAAAGACAACCGTGTTCGGCCTTCCCGCGGAGCCCGCCGGGCTCAACGTGCTGCGCACCGGCGACTCCGACAACGGGTTCGCCCGCGTGGACCACATCTTCAACCCCCGCGAGACACTCATGGTGCGCTACTTCGTCAATGACGGGCGTCTGCTGAACCAGTCGCCACTCAACGATGGGTCGGATCTGCCTTCCGCCTTCAAGAACAACTTCATTAACGACCAATCGGTGGTGGGCAGCCTCACTTCGGTTCTGACTCCCAGGATCATCAACCAGTTCCGCGCCCAATTCGCCCGCCGCAATTTCGACTTCCCGGTGACCCATTCCCAGCCGCACCTGGAGGTCGTCAACACGTTTACGAGCGGCGTGAACCGTGGCAACCCGGACTTGTATCTGTAAAAGCGAAGTGAGGTTGTGGACGATGTGACGCTCCTCATGGGGAAGCACACCGTCAGCTTCGGCGGGAACTTCAACTACGTGGTTTCCCAGGAGTCCTTCCCACTCTTCTTCCCCTTTGAGGCGCACTTCTCCAATCTCTGTAATTTCCTAGGCGCTACAATCGACACCGACGCGAGCTGCCCAAGGACCACCGTTCCCAACCCCTTCGTGATCCAATTCGAGCGCTTCCAGGCGCCGAATTTCACGGAGCCTACCTTGGCCAATTTCGCGCAGATCTATGGGGGTGGAGCAATTCCGTCCGCCGTCAGGAATCAGGCGGAGGGCACGCTCAATCACACCTACAATGGTTTCTACATCCAGGATAAGTGGCGGGCCGCTCCGAAGCTGACGATCAACTACGGTTTGCGGTGGGAATTTGAGACTTGGCCCGCGAAGGCTCTCAACAATTCGTACGACAATTTCGACCCGCGCCTCGGCATCGCCTACCAGGTGGGTGGACCGTGGAATGTGGTCATCCGCGCCGGCTCAGGTCTTTTCCACGGCATCATTCCCGAACGTCTTCTGGCCTGCCAGATTCCTGTTTGCGGCGGCAACGGGAAGTTCCCTGGTCTGAACAATTCCAACGACCTCGACAGCAGGACACTGAGCTGGTCCTTCGCGAGCGCACCCCCCATAATGAGTCTCGCGTTGACGGGGCTCCTCCAGAATGGTCAGTACCCAAACGGGGTGCGGGCCCCATTTTGTGCCACGGGCACTCTTGAAAGTTGCGGCACATACGGTCCGAACACCGTCGTACGTTTCGATAAGGACCACAAAAACCCCTACGGCATCCAGTCCAGCCTGAGTGTCGAATTCGATCCTTTCAAGGACACGACCGTTAGCATCTCGTACCTGCGGGTCAAGGGCGTCCATCTCGGCAGCTTTTTCGACGTGGATCAGCCTACGCCGCAGCAGAGCGTAGTCGTGCATGGCAGTTCCGGCGCGACCGGCTGCAAGAATACGTATTACTCGCTCCCCTTCGGACTTGCGCCCAGCCCTCAGTGTGGATTCGTGTACGCAATACCGGTTCCCGGGGCAATTCAGGGGCTTCCTGGCACGGCCTGCCAGTTGAACGGCATTACCTGTGCGCACAACTACTTGGTCTACTTTCGAGCCACGTCGCGGTGGAACTCGAACTTTAACGGCCTGTTGGTCAACGTAAACAAACGCTTAAGCAACCACTTCAGCGCCGGGGTGAGCTACACGTACTCCCACACAATTGACGATGGCCCGAATCCGAGCTTCGTCCTGATCCCTCAGGAAATCACCAACTTTGGAGCGGAGAAGGCCAACTCGGCGGACGACATCCGCCACCGCTTCGTGGCCAACGGCATCCTCTCCTCGCCGACCACCGGGAGCATGTGGCTGCGGGATTTTCAGCTCAGTACAATCGTCACGCTACAATCACCTGAGTTTTTCACGAAGTTCGCAGGCTTCGACGCCAACGGCGACATTGTTGACAACAACGACCGCGTCGGTCTCGAGGGCCGCAACACCTTTCGCGGCAAAAACCTCTACACCTTCGACCTCCGCGGCTCGCGGAGTTTCACCGTCCGCGAGAAGCAGAAACTGGAGATCATCGCCGAGGCCTTTAACCTCTTCAACCACGTCAACATCAAATACTTCAACACCGTTTATGGCTCGGTGGATTTCTGCAACGCCAGCCCGCTTCCTCCGGCCTGTCCCGGGGCATTCCCGAACAACCGGGAGGGCTCGCCCCTCTCGAGCTACGGCACGCCACGCGCCGTGTTCAATCCGCGGCAGATTCAATTGGCATTGCGCTATAGCTGGTAGCTGTGCATGAGTTGCAGGTGGCGCGAGTCGCGTTCAATCCGCGGCGGATTCCATTGGCTGCGAAGTTCGACTTCTAGCGCACTGGAGAGGCTGAGTTTTCTTGAGCAGCCCGGCCGGCGTGGTTTGC
>Ga0307479_10001278_pt1 | contig 22948 bp, 23 predicted proteins | sample atmos_gasesECM4C_FD_203743 | JGI IMG/M metagenome (GOLD analysis project Ga0307479, IMG submission 203743) | Hardwood forest soil microbial communities from Morgan-Monroe State Forest, Indiana, United States - atmos_gasesECM4C_515 | ecosystem: Environmental > Terrestrial > Soil > Temperate...
CGCACCTGCACGTCGGCGTCCCCAAGCTGCCCTGGGTGGTCGGCCCGCTGACCGGGGCGATCCCGCGCAGCGCCGCGCTCGACCGCGTCCTCAACCGCTTCATCGAGCGCTGGACGGTGCCCCGCATGATCGAGGCGGGCTACACCGACTGCTTCCGCGCCGTGCACCGCGGCGGCGAGGGCTACACCTGCGCCACCTGGCAGCCGGCGGCGCGCATCGACTACGTCTGGGCCGACGCGCACCTGGCGTCGCGCGTCGCCGCCTGCGAGGTGGTCGGTGGCAACGGGCGGTCCGACCCCGACGTCGCCGCCGCCTCCGATCACTTTCCGGTGCTCGCCGAGTTTGCCCTGTTCACATCACCGGACTCATCCTGCTAGCATTCGCGGCATCAGGGAAGGGACGCCCCGGCGGGCATCTATGTTCAGGAGACGGGAATGAGTCACGGGCATCGATTCATGCGTGCACGGCTGCTTGCCGCCGTGCCCCTGGTGGTGGGAGGCGCAGCGATGCAGCTCTCCGCCACCCACACCGCGTCGGCGGCGACGACGTCCGGATGGCACGTCGTCAGCAGCAACGTGATCCCCGGGTTGAGCGGGGCGACGCGGCTCTCCGCGCTGCCCGCGACCCAGGCGCTGCAGGTCGGCATCGCGCTGCACGACCCCAACGCGGCGGCCGAGGAGGCGGCGGCGCAGGCGATCTACGACCCGGGCAGCGCGAGCTTCCATCACTACATGACGCCGCAGCAGTGGCAGGCGCGCTTCATGCTGCCGCAGGCGACGTACAGCGCAGTCGCCTCGCAGCTCACCTCCCAGGGGCTGAGCGTCGCCTACGTGGCGCCGACGCTCACCTACGCGACGCTGTCCGGCACCGTCGACCAGGTGCAGCGGACCTTCGGCGTCGACCTCGGCAACTACCAGGCGGCCGACGGCACGCGGTTCTTCGCCAACGCCCAGGCGCCCACCGTGCCCGATGGCGTTGACGCCATCGTCGGCCTGAACTCCTTCGGCGTGCAGCACCCCAAGCTGCCCGCGCTGCAGTCGACGAGCCAGGGGGTGCCGTGCATCCAGGGGTACTGCACCGGCTTGGTCAGCCCCCAGGACCTGTGGTCGATGTACGGCCAGCCGAGCAGCAACCGCGGCCAGGGGCAGAAGGTCGCCGTGATCGGTGAGGGCGACATGTCGGGCGCCTACAACGACCTGCGCAGCTGGGAGACCCGCATGGGCAACCTGCCCCCGGTGCCGGTCAAGGAGCACGCCATCGCCAACGACCAGACGGACATGAGCGGCCAGGGGGAGTGGGACATCGACACCCAGGCGGAGACGGGCATGGCCCCCGACGCGCTGGAGCTCGACCTCTACTTCGCGCAGAGCCTGGGCGTGGCCAGCGGCGCCTTCTCGGCGTACGCCAACGACGTCAACGGCCCGCTGCAGGCCGACGCCTCGTTCGGCGGCTGCGAGTCGCTGCTGCTGGCGACGGGCGAGATCCAGACCGAGCAGCCGATCCTCCGCCAGATCGCGGCCGAGGGACGCACCATGTTCGTCTCCACCGGCGACACCGGCGGCTCGTGCGCCGCGGGCCCGGTCAACGTCAACGGTGTCGGCAACACGGTGGTGCCCCAGGTGGAGTGGCCGGCGGCGAGCAACTGGGCGGTCGCCGTCGGTGGCACCGTGCTCTACGGCTCGGTGGGCGCCAACCCGCACCGCATGCTGGAGACGGCCTGGCTGTACAGCGGCGGCGGCATCAGCCTGACCCAGCCGGCGCAGAGCTGGCAGATCGGCGTGGCGCCGATCCCGTCGCGCTGCGTCGTCGACGACACCCTGGCACCGCAGACGACCGCCCCCATCTGCCGCGGGCTGCCGGACGTCGCGGCCATGTCGGGCGACATATTGACCAACTCCTACGACATCACCACCGCGGGCTCGCCCAGCTTCGGGGCCGGCACCAGCCTCTCCTCGCCACTGTGGGCGGGCATGTGGACGCGCATCCAGGCGGCCTCGGCGTCGGGGCTCGGCTTCGCCGCGCCGGCGCTGTACCGCAAGGGATCCGACCCGGTCGCCGACCCGCGCGACTTCTTCGACGTTTCCATCGGCAGCAACGTGCAGTGGCCCGCGCTGCCGCGCAGCGCCGTCGATCCCAGCGGCTACGACTACGTCACCGGTCTCGGCGTCCCCAACGTCGCCGCGCTGATGCAGGACCTCACCGGCTCGCAGACGCCGAGCAACACCGGCGCGACCATCGGCGGCGGCGGCGTCTCGTCGGACAGCACCGCGTGCACCAGCCCCAACGGTGTTCTGACCCAACCGGACGGCAACCAGTTCTACCCGTTCGCGGCAGCGTCGGTGACCAAGACGGTGGCCACCTTCGACTCCACAGCGCAGGCGATGACGGTCAACTTCACCGTGCCCAAGCTGTCGACCGGCACCAAGAACGAGCTCGACTTCTACTGGAACTTCTCCTACCTCGGCCACCCGTACCAGCTCGACGCCACGTACGACCCCAACCTGGGCAACACGTTCGTGCTCTATGACCTGGGTGGCTCAGGCGTGGTCTATAGCCTCACCGGCATAGGGACGACCACCTCACTGTCGTCGGCCCTGACCGGAAGCTACGACTTCACCAACGGCGTGGCCACGATCACCATGTCGCTCGCCACCTTCAATGGCGCCGTCCACCCGACCACGCTGCTCGCCGCGGGCGGTGTGCTCACCGCCACCACGGCGACCAGCGGCTACGAGTACGACGGCTTCGGCTGGATCATCTCCAACGGGAACTGCTCCTTCACCCTCTAGACAACCCACCTCCCACCGTTGGCGGCGCCCGTCCCCTCCGGGGGCTCCGGGCGCCGCCTCCGTATACTCGAAGCAGATGCCCCCCGCTCTGCCCCAATGCGCCCACGCCATCGTGGGCGGCTCAGGCACCGCCGCGATCGAGTTCCCCGAGGAGCTCGGGGACGGGCGCGTGCGCATCCTCAGCGCGGCGATCACGGTGGAGACGCCGTTCGGGCAGAGCCCGCCGGTCAAGCACGTCGCGCTGCGCACGGAGGACGGGACGGAGCGGGAGGCGCTTGTGGCGCGCATGCACGGGTGGCGGCACAACGCCACGCGGCACGAGGCGGCGCTGGCGCTGTTCTGGCTGTTCCGCGCCGCCGGGGTGCGGCGGGTGATCGCCGAGGCGGGGTCGGGCAGCATCACCCAGCACTTCAGGCCGCGCGACCTGGTGCTGCCCCACGACGTGCTCGACTTCACGCCCAGCGTCGGCGGGCGGCTCGACCCCGACGCGGTGGTGCTGATGCGCGAGCCGTTCTGTCCGGACATCCGCGGCGCGCTGTGGAAGTACGCGGGGCTCTGGGCGACCGACAAGGCGACGCGCGCCTTCAACCGCGCCGTCTACGCAACCGGACAGGGGCCGCGCTTCGAGACCGCCGCCGAGGTCGCCGGCTACGCCCGCCTCGGCGCCGACGTCATCGGCCAGGCGATCGCTCCCGAGGTCTTCCTGGCACGCGAGATCGGCGCGTGCTACGCCGCGATGACCCTGGTGCTCAACTACGCCGAGGGCGTGCGCCCGCACTGGGACTTCGAGCTGCTGCAGGAGATCCTCGCCGAGGACGCCCGCGCGCTCGGACAGCTGCTGCTCGACGCCCTCGCCGACGTCCCCGAGGAGCCGCGATGCTCCTGCGCCGCGTACCGGCGCCTGCCCGCGGCGACCGACCCCGCCGCCATGACGGACACAGCATGACCACACTTTCCGACCGACCGGTCAGTCAACCGCTGCCCCGCCTCGCCGACCCGCGTCTCGAACCCGTCGCCGCCAAAGTGGCGCGTGGCGAGCGCCTCTCCGCCGCCGACGGGCTGCTGCTGCTGACCACGCCCGACCTGCTCACCGTGGGACGCCTCGCCGACTCGGTGCGCCAGAGACTCTGCGGCGACGCCGTGTTCTACAACGTCAACCGCCACCTCAACGCCACCAACTACTGCGTCGCCGGCTGCAAGTTCTGCGCCTTCGCGCGCAAGGCGGGGGAGGAGGGGGGCTGGCTCAAGTCGTGGCAGGAGATCGAGGGCATCGTCGGCGGGCTGTCGCCGCGCACCACCGAGATCCACACCGTCAACGGACATCACCCCGACCTGCCACTCAGCTGGTACGAGGAGTACCTGCGGCGGATGAAGGCGGTGCGTCCCGACATCCACCTCAAGGCCTTCACCGCCGCGGAGATCCACTGGTTCCACGAGCACGATTCGCTGCCCGTGCAAACGGTGCTGGAGCGCCTGCGCGCTGCGGGGCTCGGCTCACTGAGCGGTGGCGGCTGCGAGGTGCTGGTCGAGCGCGTGCACCGCAAGATGTTCCCCGGCAAGTGCGGCGCCGAGGAGTGGCTGGAGGTGCACCGTACCGCCCACGGCATGGGCATCCCCACCACGGCGACGATCCTCTTCAACCACATCGAGACGCTGGAGGAGCGCGTCGAGCACCTGGTCCGCCTCCGCGACGCGCAGGACGAGGCGCCCGGCTTCATGGCCTTCGTGCCGCTGCCCTTCCATCCCGAGAACACCTTCTTCGCCAAGCGCTGGCGCCCCGCCACGGGCTACACCGAGCTGCGCATGGTGGCGACAGCGCGTTTGATGCTCGACAACTTCCCCCACGTCAAGGCCTACTGGCTGACCCTGGGCACCGAGATCGCCCAGATCGCGCTGAGCTTCGGCGCCTCCGACATCGACGGCACGGTGGAGGAGGAGCACATCATGCACATGGCGGGCTCCGACGCCCCGCAGCTGGTCACCGAGGCGGGCCTGCGCCGGATGATCGAGGAGGCCGGACGAGTTCCTGTCGAACGTGACACGATCTACAGGCCCGTGCGCGCCGCCGAGATGCAGGGCGCGACGGTGCCGCCGCTCGACGACCTGCCGGCCGCGCTCCGCGACGCGCTGCTCATGGCCTGGCGCTCCGAGCCGCCGCGGGTCGAGGCGACAGCGTGACGCTCGACGTCCGTCCTGCGCCCGGCTCCGGCGCCACGCCGCTGCGCCCGGTGCGACTCGGCCGCGTCGACTACGTCAACGTCCTGCCCGTGTACCTCGGTCTCGAGCGCAACGGCACGCAGTGCGAGGTCGTCGCCGGCGTGCCCACCGACCTGAACCGCCGGCTCGACGCCAGGAGCATCGACTGCGCGCCGGTGTCGGCGATCGAGGTGGCCCGCCACCGTGGCGCCTACGCGGTGCTGCCGGGGCTGAGCATCAGCAGCGTCGGCGCCGTCGGGTCGTCCATGGTGATCAGCAAGGTGCCGCCGTCGCAGCTCGACGGGCGCAGCGTGGCACTGACCACCCATTCAGCAGCGTCGCTCGCCTTCTTCCACATCCTCTGCGCGCGGCTCTGGCGGGTCAGCCCGCGGACGGTCGACGCCGAGCCCGACCTCGACCTGATGCTGCAGCACCACGACGCCGCCGTGCTCATCGGCAACCCCGCGCTGCAGGCCGTGCACGAAGCTGAGCAGCGCGGTGACCTGCACGTCGTCGACCTCGGCGCGGCGTGGCAGGAGCTGACCGGGCTCCCCGCGGTGTTCGCCCTGTGGGCGCTGTGGCGCGACTGGGCTGCGCAGCAGCCGGAGGCGGTGTCGCTGCTGCGCGCAGACCTGGAGCGCGGTCGCGCCTGGGGTCTGCATCCCGACAACCGCGCCGCGCTGGTCGCCCGCGCCGCCGCGGACACGGGCCTGTCCGAGCTGGAGCTCGACATCTACTTCGACAAGCAGGACTACCGCCTCAGCGACGACCACGTGCGCTCGGTGCTGCGCTACTTCGCGTTCGCCGCCGAGCTCGACCTGGCCCCGCCGCTGCAGCACCTGGAGCTCGCCGCCTGATGGCCACCGCATTCGTCGACGGCGCGACCAGGGCGCGACGCATGCCGCCGCGCATCGCGGCACCGGCGATGATCGCCACCACGCTGCCGCTGCAGCACGCGTTGCAACACGCCGCCGACGGCGGGCGCCTCGACGCGGCGACGGCCACCGCGCTGCTCGAACAGGCTCCACTGCTGGAATTGGCCGGCGCTGCGCATGCACGGCGGCAGAGCGCTGTCGACCCGGGTCGCGTCACCTACCAGATCGACCGCAACATCAACTACACCAACGTCTGCGTCACCGACTGCTCGTTCTGCGCCTTCTACCGCCACCGCGGTGACCCCGAGGCGTACACGCAGTCGACCGAGCAGATCCTTCAGCGCTGCAAAGAGGCGGTCGACCTGCGCGCCACCAGCGTCCTGCTCCAGGGCGGGCACAACCCGTGGCTGCCGATCGCGTACTACGAGACGCTGTTCACCGCGATCAAGACGGCGTTCCCCGATCTGCACGTGCACGCGCTGTCGCCCACGGAGATCGGCTTCCTCGCCCACACGGTCGAGCAGATGCCGGTCGCCGGCGTGGTGGCGCGGCTTCGCGACGCGGGGCTCGACTCCGTCCCCGGCGGCGGCGCCGAGATCCTGGTCGACCGCGTCCGCGACGTGGTGTCACCGAAGAAGCAGCGCAGCGCCGACTGGCTCGACGTGACCCGCGACATCCACCGCGCCGGCCTGCCGACCACGGCGACCATGATGATGGGCCACGCCGAGACGCTCGCCGAGCGCGTCGAGCACCTGCGCCTGCTCCGCGAGCTGCAGGACGACACCGGTGGGCTGCTCAGCTTCATCCCCTGGACGTACCAGCCCGACCACACCGCGTTGCAGGGCTCGCGCGCCACCGGCACCGACTACCTGCGCACCGTCGCCGTCGCCCGGCTCATGCTCGACAACGTGCTGCACCTGCAGGCGTCGTGGCTGACGGTCGGGCCGCAGATCGGCCAGCTGGCGCTGAGCTTCGGCTCCGACGACCTGGGCTCGGTGATGCTGGAGGAGAACGTGGTCACCCTGGCGGGGGCGCCGCACGCCAGCAACGAGGCGGAGCTGATCCGGGTCATCGAGGACGCCGGGTTCGTTGCGGCCAGACGTGACACGTACTACGACATCCTGGAGACCCACCGGCGCGGCAGCGACGACGAGCGCGACCTGCGCCGCGTCGGGCGCATCGCGGGCCCGGGGATCGAGGGCAGCACGCCGCGGCAGACGGCGGGGACTGAGGGGGTTGTGCCGGAGGGCGCGGCGAGCGGGCGGCGGCGGCGGGCGGCTGCGCTGGGCTCCGAAGCGCCCGGCGGCACCGACTTTCCGGGCTGATCCCATGCACGACGGCGCTGTGGCGCCCGACCTGCGCGCCAGGGTTCGCGACCTGGCGCGACGCCTGCCCAAGGTCGAGCTGCACGTCCACCTCGAAGGCACGATGAGCGCCGAGCTCCTCGACGCCCTGGCCCGCAAGCACGGCGTCGCCATCGACCCCGTCGCCCTGGAGCCGTTCGTGTCGGGGGGCAGCTTCACGTCGTTCCTCGAAGCCTTCGTGGCGCGGATGCGGGTGCTGCGCGACCCCGACGACTGGTGCCTGCTCCTGGACAGCTTCCTTTCTGCCCAGAGTGGCCAGAACGTCCCGTACACCGAGGCGTTCGTCACCTTCGCGGGCCCGCCGCTCGGCGGCTACGACGCCGGCGAGGTGCTCAAGGCCATGGCCGGGGTCGAGCGCGACTGGCACGCGCGTGGCTGCGCGCTGCGCCTGGTGGTCGACGCGCCGCGCCAGTTCGGCGCCGAGCTGGTCATGGACCGTTTCCGCGTCGCCGCCGCGGACGACACAGGGTTGATCGTCGGCGTCGGCATCGGCGGTGACGAGCTGCTCGGCCCCGCCGAGACGTTCGCCGATGCGTTCGCTGTCGCGCGAGATGCGGGCCTGCATCGGACGGCGCACGCGGGCGAGCTCGGCGGTCGCGACTCGGTGCGCGCGGCGGTCGACGTGCTCCACGCGGAGCGCATCGGCCACGGCGTCGCCGCGGCAGGCGATCCCCAGCTGCTGCATCATCTCTGCGCTCGCGGCGTGACCATCGACGTCTGCCCGGGCAGCAACCGCGCCACCGGGGCGTGGGACCCGCAGCGCGGTGCGCACCCGGTGCGCAGCTTCGTCGAGCACGGCGTCCGCATCGACGTGGGCAGCGACGATCCTGCCATCTTCGGCACCAACCTGAGCGACGAGTGGGCCGAGCTGATGCTCCGCGACGGCTTCACGCCCCACGAGTGCTTCGACCTCACCCTCGACTCGCTGGACGCCGCGTTCCTCGACGACGCCGGCCGCGCCCGCCTGCGCGCCTACTTCGACAGCGAGCTCGAGGACCTCCGCGACGAGGCGGCCGCCCTCGAGGAAGCGCTCCACCACCCCGCGGCGACTCCGTGAGCACCGAGGGGGCGCCCGACGTCGCGCCCGAGCAGGTGCGCACCATGTTCGACCAGATCGCGCGCTTCTACGACGTGCTCAACACTGTGCTCAGCGGCGGTCGCGACGCGGCGTGGCGGCGGCGGGCGGCGCGCGAGACCGCAGTGCGGAACGGCGACAGCGCCCTCGACGTGTGCACGGGAACGGGCAAGCTGGCTCGCCTGCTGCGCCGTCGCGTCGGTCCGCAGGGACGCGTCGTCGGCGTCGACTTCAGCACGGCGATGCTCGCCATCGCGCGCCGGCACGTCGAGGGCGTCGACTTCCGCGAGGGCGACGCGACCCGGCTCGACGGCGTCGCCGACGGCAGCGTCGACGCGGTCACCGTCGCCTTCGGGCTGCGCAACGTGATCGACCGCGAGGCGGCGGTGCGCGCCGCGTTCCGAGTGCTGGCCCCGGGTGGGCGCTTCGTCATCCTCGAGTTCGCGCGCGTCGACGTTCCCCTCTTCGGACGCGTCTACGCGTGGTACCTGACCCGCGTCCTGCCCGCGATCGGACGCGCCCTCAACCCGCGCAGCGGCGCCTACACGTACCTGCCGCGCTCGATCGCCGCCTACCCGCGCGCCGAGGTGGTCAGCGGCTGGCTGCGCGACGCCGGCTTCGAGAACGTGCGCGTCCTCAGGATGACCCTGGGGATCGTGACCCTCCACGTCGCCACCCGCCCTGCGCCGCAGCGCTGACCACCAGCAGCACGCCGCCGATCCCCGCCAGGTACAGCCCGGGCTGCAGCGACACGCTGTAGCCGTTGCCGCTTGCCGGGCGGTAGCCGCCGGTCGCCGTGAACAGCGCGGCGCCGACGATGAGCAGCGCCCCCGCGAAGGCCATCCCCGCGGCGCGCACCTGCGACGGGCGCGGCCGCAGCAGCGAGTCGGCGAGCATGAGCAGGGCGAGCGCGGCGCCGACGCAGGCGGCGAGGCCGCTGCCGTGGAAGCCGTCGAGGCTCCGCGAGGTGACGTCGCCGAGCGCCGAGACCTCGACCCGCTCCCAGGCAAGCAGGCATCCCGCCGCGGCGACCAGCGGGACGAGCAGGCCCGCGACGCTGAGCGCCCGCGTCAGCGAGGTGCGAATCCGGTCCATGCGGCGCCCATTGGATCACGGCCGGCGGCCGGGCTACTCGGCGCCGCCGTCCATCCAGTGGAGGTAGCCGCCGGCCAGGGTGAGGGCGCCGCCGATGACGCCGATGAACACCCCGTAGCGCACCCCGCCGCTGATCCGGGTGTTGTTGCCGAACCAGAAGGCGACGGCGCCGAGCACCTCGACGGCGCCGGCCGCCATCCAGGCGGTGGCGTCGCTCACCGAGAGGCGCACCGTGTAGCCCGAGAGGCGGAGCAGGAGCAAGGCCCCGGCGAGCACCAGGGCGAAGAAGGTCAGCCAGCCCCAGTCGTGGAAGCCGTTGGCGGTGGCGCCGACCTGGGAGTCCCACCAGGGGAGGAGCAGGGCGATCAGGGTCATCGCGCTGCCGGCGAGCACGACGGCGACGCCGAGCGACATCCCGTCGCGGCGATCCCGCATCTCCGGACCGACCCTCTGCTTGGCCGCGTGCACGGTCCTGCCCCCTTGTCTTCACGCGCCTCTGTCAGGACACGTCGATGCTACGAATGGCGTCCTTGCAGCGTCAATGACGCCCGCTCGTGATGATTGCGCTGGCGAGCAACCGTGGGCGAGGCCGGGGTGCGCGATCGAGCTAGCGGCGCCCGTGCAGGCGGCGCGGGGCCTCGCCGTTGCGCTGCTTCTGGCCGCCGAGGAACATGGTCCCCGAGGCGATCAGGGCGACGCCGATGCCCAGGGTCATGGAGTGGAAGGCGCCGCTGCCGTTGACGCCGATGAGCATCTGCAGCACCACCGCGGCGAGGCCGATGCAGCCCAGGGCGAAGAACGCCTGGCCCTCACGGAAGGGCAGCCCGTTGCGGAGCACGATCACCTCGTGGCGGATGAGCAGCAGCAGGATGGTGCCGGCCGCGACGAAGAAGAGGACGTCGCCGAGGAAGCCGGTGCCGAAGGCGTTCTGGCTGACCCGCGAGGAGGCGGTGTCGAAGCGATACCAGGGGAGGAAGGTCGACAGCAGGGCGGCGATGGCGCCGACGCCGCTCACCCGGTCGGCTTGGGAGAAGCGTTCGAGCATGTGGGAGGCTCCGCCGGACCCGGGGGTGGACGCAGGGGTTGATGTGGGTCCGTGGCCGACATGGTATGCGAGTCTCGGCGATACGTCAACGGGGTTGTGGTGATGCGGGTGCATCACGACTCCAAGCCCGCCCGACCGACCCGCTAGGACTCCGGTTGCGGCCCCGGGGTGCTCGCCTGCGCCTCAGGCGTCGAGCCCCCGTCGGGACGGCGGCGGCGGCGCCCTCCCCTGCGGCGTCGCCTCCCCGGGCGCGGCGTGGTCTCGGTCCCGTCGGGCCCCATCACGACGGCCCCGGCCTCGACGCCTTCACCGTCCTGACGCGGCTCGCCGTCGCGGCGGCCACCACCCCCGGCCCCGCGCCGCCTGCCGCCCCGCTCCGGCGCGCCGGGCACGGGGAACCGGGGAGGCGGCGGCTGCCCGTCGCGGAGCAGGTCGCCGAGCGTGTTCCAGCCGAACTGCTCGCGGCCGCGCTGCAGCAGGGCCAGGAAGCACGCGGCGGTCGCCTCGGCGTCGGCGAGCGCGTGGTGGGGACGGCGGTGGGAGACGCCGAGCTCGGCGCAGAGCCGCTCGAGACCGATGGTGTCGCGCAGTCCCCAGAGCTTGCCGGCGAGGCGCGAGGTGTCGACGTTGTCGGCGTCCAGGGGGCGGCCCATGGTGCGGCCGAGCAGCCGGGTGTCGAAGGCGTCGGCGCTGTGCTCGATCAGGACGGCGCCCTGGGCGAAGCCGCGGAAGCGGTCGAGCACGTCGTTGGCGGGCGAAGGACATCAGGTGCTCGTCCAGGGTGAAGGCGACGGCGCCGAGCTCGACCAGGCGGTGCGGGGTCTGCCCCGTGGTCTCGCAGTCCAGGGCGACGAAGCGCAGCTGCTCGATCGGGGTGTCGTGGTCGGGACGCGCGGCCACCCAGGCGTCGGCGGCGTCGTCGAGGGCGGCGAAGCGCTCGCCGTTGGCGGGGCCCAGGCGGAGGACGAAGGCCTCACCTACCGGGACGGTGCCGCCGCGCTGACGCCCGTACCGGCGTCGGCCGGTGTGGCGCTCCGTCCCTTCCTTCTCCTGGGCCGCATCCGTGGGGAAGACCGCGTCCGGAGCGGGTTCAGCCGGCTCGGGGCCCGCGGCCTTCGCATCCGCGTGCAGCATTGAACAAGGGTAGCGCATCCCAATCGCAGCCCCTGTCGCGAAGCGTTTTTTTACCCGGGCGTTGCCCGGGCGCGCGGCCGGTGCCGCGCGGCGCACGGTCAGCCGTCGCTGCCGTGCGCGGGGAGGGAGGGCAGATCCCTCCCTGGCGGGCCGAGCCGCCACCCACCCTCGGCGCATGCCCGCACGCTACCGCGCGCGGTGATGCACCGGGGGCGCTTCGCGCCTTGCCTATACTTGGGGCGTTAACCCCATGGGCAGCACCCCACGCCCGGTGTACTACCCGGCCATGCTCGACCTCGCCGGACGCGACGTCCTCCTCGTCGGCGGCGGCGAGGTGGCGGCGCAGAAGGCGGGTCCGCTGATCGAGGCGGGCGCCCGGCTCCGCGTCGTCGCTCCTCAACTCGTCCCCGCGCTGCGCGACAGGGTGGAGGCGGGGGAGGCGGCTTGGGAGCAGCGCGAGGTCAGGCCGGGGGACACCGGGGGGGCCGCCGTGGTGGTGTGCGCCACCGACCAGCGAGAGGTGAACAGGCAGGTGTCGACGGAAGCCAGGGCCGCGGGGATCCCGGTCAACGTGGTCGACGACCCCGAGCTGTGCACCTTCATCGTGCCGTCGACGGTCAGGCGCGGGGCGCTGCAGGTGGCGGTGAGCACCGGCGGCCGCAGCCCGGCGTTCGCCAAGTTCATGCGCCACCAGCTCGAGGACGCCGTCGGCGAGGAGTACGGCGTGCTCGCCGAGATCGCCGGGCGCATGCGCGACCTGGCCCGCGACGCAGGGGTGAGCTACCAGCAGCGCGACGAGACCGCCGCCGCCGCCCTCCCCGAGCTGCTCGCCCTGCTCCGTGAGGGACGCGAGGCCGACGCCTGGGCGCTCGCCGAGCAGCGCGCCACCGCCGTAACGAGAGACGTACGGACCGCCTGATGGAGCTCGTCGCCGCGGGCCTGACCTTCCGCACCGCGCCGCTGGCCGTCCGCGAGCGCGCCGTGGTGCCGGAGTCGGAGGCGCGCCACGTGCTGCGCTACCTGGTCGGGCACAGCGGGCTCGGCGCCGCGGCGGTGCTGTCCACCTGCAACCGCACCGAGTTCTACATGGTGTCGCCCGACGAGCAGCTCGCCGCCGAGGCGGTGCCGCGGCTGGCGCGGTATCTCGACCCCAGCGGCAGCGGCGAGGTCGCCGAGCACCTGTGGTCGTTGCGCGGACCCGACGCGGTGCGCCACATGTTCCGCGTCGCCGGCGGACTGGACTCGATGGTGCTCGGCGAGGCGCAGATCCTCGGCCAGTTCAAGTCGGCGCATCGCACCGCACGACGCGCGGGCACCCTCGACGCCCACCTCGACTTCGTCATGCGCCGCGCCGTCAGCGTCGGCAAGCGGGTGCGCACCGACACCGCGATCGGACGCCGCGCCGGCAGCCTCAGCGAGGCCGCCGTGGAGTACGCCAAGACCACGGTGGGATCGCTCGACGGTGTCGGCGTGCTCCTGCTCGGGGCCGGAAAGATGAGCGCCCAGGCGGCAAAACGCCTCGCCCACTACGGCGCGCGCCTCTACATCACCTCGCGCGGCGGTGTCAGCGCCGTCGACCTGGCGGCGCAGCTCGGCGGAGTTCCTGTCGAGCTTGGCAACATCGACGCGGGCGTGCAGGAGTGCGACGTCATCCTCTGCTCGACGTCCAGCCCGGTGCCGGTGTTGACGCGCGCCGACGTCGAGCGCATGCAGTCGCTGCGCGGCGACCGCCCGCTGTGCATCGTCGACATCGCCGTGCCGCGCGACGTCGACCCCGCCGCGGCGACGGTCCCCGGGGTCACCCTGGTCGACCTCGACGGGCTGGGCGAGCGCGTCGACGCCAACCTCGTCGAGCGGCGCGGCGAGCTGCCCGCCGCCGAGCGCATCGTCGACGATGAGTTGGAGCGCACGGCCACCGTCATCGGCCAGCGCGACGCCGCCGGTCCGACCATCGCGGCGCTCACCCGCCGCGCCGAGGAGCTGCGCCGCCGCGAGATCGAGAGGACCCTCGGCGGCGCCGAGATCGACGAGGAGCTGCGCGCCCAGGTCGAGGTGATGACCCGCAGCCTGGTGCGCAAGCTGCTGCACGGCCCCATCGCCCACCTCAAGGACAGCGCCGACGACCCGGCGATCGCGCTCACCCTGCGCGAGGTATTCGACCTCGACGAGGACTCGGCCGAGCGGCGCCGCGGCCCCGCGGGTTCGTGAGCCTCGGCGCGCCGCCCCGCGCGCTGCGCATCGCCACCCGGGGCAGCGCCCTGGCCCTGGCGCAGACCGGTATCGCGGTCTCGCTGCTCCGCGAGGCGCACGTGGCCAGCGAGGTGATGGTCGTCCGCAGCAGCGGGGACCGCTCCCCCGACGTCCCCGCCGCCCTGATGGAGGGGCAGGGGTGGTTCACCGCCGAGCTGGAGCAGGCCGTCCTCGACGGCAGAGCCGACGCCGCCGTGCACAGCGCCAAGGACCTTCCCACCGAGCTGGGTTCTGGGCTCACCGTCGTCGCCTATCTGCCCCGCGGCGATGCTCGCGACGCGGTGGTGACCCGCGACGGCGTCGGGCTCACATCTTTGCACAGTGGCGCAATCATTGGAACCAGCAGCCCGCGCCGGGAGGCGTTCCTCCGTGCCCTGCGGCCCGACGTGCGCGCGGTGCCGATGCGCGGCAACGTCGACACCCGGCTGCGCAAGCTGGACGAGGGTGAGTGCGACGCGCTGCTCCTCGCCGCCGCCGGGCTCGACCGCCTCGGCCGTGGTGACCGCATCGCCGAGCGGCTCGATCCGCATCGCTTCGTCCCGGCGCCGGCGCAGGGGGTGATCGCGGTGGAGGCGCACCGCGACGGCACGGCCGCGGCCGCGTGCGCGCCGCTCGACGACTCGACCTCGCGCGCGGCGGTGCGCGCCGAGCGCGAGGTGCTGCGCCGCCTGGGCGCGGGCTGCCGGCTGCCGCTTGGCGCCTGGGCGCGGGTGGAGGAGGGGAGGCTGGTGCTGGTGGGCGCCCTCGCCGCTGTTGACGGATCGGTCCATACCGCGGAGATGAGCGGTGGGCTCGACGATCCGCGCGCGCTCGGCGCCGCCGTCGCCGCCGCGCTCGGTGCGCGATGAGCGCTGCGGGCGGCACCGTGTACCTCGTCGGCGCCGGTCCCGGCGACCCCGGCCTGCTCACCCTGCGCGGCGCCGAGCTGCTCGCCTCCTGCGACGACGTGGTCATCGACGCCCTGGCCAACCCCGAATTGCTGCGCCACTGCCGCGCCGATGTCGTCCGCCACGACGCCGGCAAGCGCGCCGGCCAGCACTCGGCGACGCAGGCCGACATCAACGCGCTGCTGATCCGCCTCGCCCGCGACGGCCGCAGCGTGGTGCGCCTGAAGGGCGGCGATCCCTTCGTCTTCGGCCGCGGCGGCGAGGAGGCCGAGGCCCTGCGCGACGCCGGCGTCGCCTACGAGGTCGTCCCCGGGGTCACCAGCGCCATCGCCGCGCCCGCGAGCGCCGGCATCCCGGTCACCCACCGCGACTGGGCGGGTCACGTCACCATCGTGACCGGGCATGAGCGCGACGACGAGCCGGGTCGCATCGACTACGCGCCACTGGCCGCGCTGCTCCCGGAAGGCACGCTCGTCTTCCTGATGGGCGCGCGCAGCCTGCCGCGCATCGTCGCCGGGCTGCTCGAGTCGGGTGCCGATCCGTCCACGCCCGCGGCCGCGGTGCAGTGGGGCACCGATCCCCGCCAGCGCGCCGTTTCTGCCAGGCTTGACCACATCGCAGCTGCGGTGACCGGCGCCGGCATGGGCTCGCCGATGGTCACCGTGGTCGGGCGCGTCGCCGCGCTGCGCGAACGGCTGCAGTGGTTCGAGCGGCGTCCGCTGCACGGCCGGCGCATCGTGGTGACGCGCGCCCGGGCCCAGGTCAGCGGCTTCCTGGAACGGCTGCGCGCCATGGGCGCCGACGCGGTCGAGCTGCCGGTCATCGCCATCGAGCCCGCCGCCGAGCAGCGCGACCTCGACGCCGCGCTCGACCGCCTCGTCGCCGTCGCCGCGACCGCGCAGCCCACCTGGGCGGTGTTCACCAGCGCCAACGCCGTCGACCTGGTCGGCGACGCCATCTCACGCCAGGGCCGCGACGCCCGCGACCTGCACGGCGTGCGCGTCGTCGCCATCGGTCCCGAGACCGCCGCCGCGCTGCAGCGGCACGGGGTGCGCGCCGACCTCGTCCCCACGGAGTACGTCGCCGAAGCGGTCGCCGACCTGATGCTCGCCCAGGGCGTCGACGGCGCGTACGTCTGGCTGCCCCGCGCCGCCACCGCACGCGACGTCCTGCCCGACCGGCTGCGCGAGGCGGGCGCCGAGGTGGAGGTCCTCGCCCTCTACCGCACCGTCCTTCCCCCCGACGCCACGCAGCAGCTCGCCGCCCTGCTCGACGGCGGTCCCCCCGTGGACGTGGTCACCTTCACCAGCAGCAGCACCGTCCACCACTTCCTCAGCGCGCTGAACGGCCGCCCCTTCCCGGCGTCCGCCATCGCCGCGTGCATCGGCCCGGTCACCGCCCGCACGGCGGAGGCGGCAGGCCTCCCGGTTCGCGTCGTCGCCACCGAGTACACGACCGCGGGCCTCGCCGCCGCACTCGCGGCGCACTTCACACAACCTGACCCGGTACCCTGACCGACCGCCATGCCCTTCCCCGTCGAACGCCCCCGCCGCCTGCGCCGCACCCCGGCGCTGCGCCGCCTGGTGCGCGAGACGCGGCTGCGCGCCGACGACCTCATCCTCCCCGCGTTCGTCAACGAATCGATCGCCGAGCCGCGCCCCATCGCCACCATGCCGGGGCAGGTGCAGGAGTCACACGACTCGCTGATCAAAACCGTGAACGACGCCAGGACGCAGGGCATCACCGCCGCCATCCTCTTCGGCGTCCCCGCCCGCAAGGACGCCGAGGGCAGCGAGGCGTGGAACGACCAGGGCGTGGTGCAGACGGCGCTGCGCCGCCTCAAGCACGAGCTCGGCGACGACGTGGTGCTCATCGCCGACAACTGCCTCGACGAGTACACCGACCACGGCCACTGCGGCGTCCTGCGCGACGACGGCAGCGTCGACAACGACGCGACCATCGACGTCTACGCGCGCATCGCGGTGAGCCAGGCCGCCGCGGGTGCCGACATCATCGCCCCCAGCGGCATGATGGACGGACAGGTCGCCGCCATCCGCCAGGCGCTCGACGACAACGGCTTCGAGCACACCGCCATCCTCGCCTACTCCGCCAAGTACGCCAGCGTGATGTACGGCCCCTTCCGCGAGGCCGCGGACTCCGCGCCCAGGAGCGGCGACCGGCGCAGCTACCAGATGGACGTCGCCAACCAGCGCGAGGCGGTCCGCGAGACGCTGCTCGACGTCGACGAGGGCGCCGACATGGTCATGGTCAAGCCGGCGATGACCGCGCTCGACGTGGTCGCCCGGGTGCGCGACGCCACCGACCTGCCGCTCTGCGCCTACTGCGTCAGCGGCGAGTATGCGATGCTGCGCGCCGCCGCCGCGGCAGGGGCCTTCGACGAGCGGGCCGCGGTGCTCGAGGTGCTGACGGGGATCCGCCGCGCCGGCGCCGACATGGTCATCACCTATCACGCGCGCGAAGTGGCGCGCTGGCTGGAGGAAGAGGGTTGAGCACGACACCTGGCGAGCCGCACGGCCGCACCTGGGTCACCACCGCGGCGCTGGGCTTCCTGGTCGCGTCGCTGATCGCCGTCGCCATCGGGGTCAGCCGGGTGGCGGGCAGCAACTCGGGGTCGGGCGTGCCGACGCCGACGCCGATCGCGAGCGTGAGCGCCACGCCGAGCGCCAACCCGTCGGCGAACCCGACCGCCACCCCGACGCCCGCGCTGATCGAGTTCGCCGACTGCTCGACGGCGAGCTTCGGCGACCCGCTGCCGCAGCTCAACCCGCCAGGCGACGTGCACAAGTACAGCGGCGTGCCGCCGCTGACCATCACCACGTCGAAGCTCTACCAGCTGACCATCACCACCGCCAAGGGCACCATGGTCGGCTGCCTGCAACCGTCGCTGGCGCCGAACACCGTCAACGTCATCGTCACCCTGGCGCGCAACCACTTCTTCGACGGGCTCAAGTTCCACCGTGTCGTCGCCGACTTCGTCGTCCAGGGCGGCGACCCGACCGGCAGCGGCAGCGGCGGACCGGGCTTCACCTTCCCCGACGAGCCGGTGCTCAACACCTACGTCGACGGAGCCCTGGCCATGGCCAACTCCGGCGCCAACACCAACGGCTCGCAGTTCTTCGTCTGCCTGCCCAACCACGCCGGCGGCGGCCCGGGACAGTGCGGGTCACTGCCCCACTCCTACAACCTGTTCGGCAAGCTGGTGAGCGGCCTCGACGTGGCGGCGAAGATCGCCCAGGGCGACGTCATGGAGACGGTCACGGTGCGCGAGCAGAAGTGACCGACCTGCGCCGCTCGCGCGAGCTGATGGAGCGAGCGGAGCGGGTCCTCCCGGGTGGGGTCGACAGCCCGGTGCGCGCCTTCAAGGCGGTCGACGGCACGCCACCCGTGTTCGCCAGCGCAGCAGGTGCGCACCTGCGCGACGAGGACGGCAACGACTACGTCGACATGGTGCTGGCCTACGGGCCGCACATCCTCGGCCACGGCGCGGCGCCGATCGTCGACGCGTTGCAGGCGCAGCTGCAGCGCGGCGTCGCGTTCGGTGGGCCGACGGCGCTCGAGGTTGAATTGGCCGAACGTGTCAGCAACGCGATGCCCTCCATCGAGATGGTCCGCTTCGTCAACAGCGGCACCGAGGCGACGATGTCCGCGCTGCGCCTGGCCCGCGCCGCGACCGGACGCGACCGCATCGTCAAGTGCAGCGGCGGCTACCACGGCCACGCCGACATGCTGCTCGTCGAAGCGGGCAGTGGTGTCGCCACGCTGGGCATCCCGGGGTCGCCGGGCGTTCCCGAGGGCGCGGTGCGCGACACGCTGACCGTCCCCTACAACGACGCCGCGGCGGTGCGCGCGCTGTTCGAGCAGCAGGGCGAGCGGATCGCGGCGATGATCGTGGAGCCGGTGGCGGGCAACATGGGTTGCGTTGTGCCGCAATCGTCGTACCTGCGTGAGCTGCGCGAGATCACCCGTGAGCACGGCGCGCTGCTGATCTTCGACGAGGTGATGACCGGCTTCCGCGTCGCCTACGGCGGGGCGCAGCAGCTCTACGGCGTCACCCCCGACCTCACCTGCCTGGGCAAGGTGATCGGCGGCGGCCTTCCCGTCGGCGCCTACGGGGGACGCCGCGACCTGATGGAACAGGTCGCGCCGTCGGGACCCGTCTACCAGGCGGGGACGCTGAGCGGCAACCCGCTGGCCATGGCAGCGGGCTGCGCCGCGCTCGACGCGCTGCGCGACGGCACCGCGTACGCGACGCTGGAGCGGCTCGGTGCACGGCTGGAGGAGGGCCTGCGCGCCGCGGCCGACGAGGCGGGCATCCCGGCAGCGGTGAACCGGGCCGGCTCGATGCTCACGCCGTTCCTCGGCGTCGCGAGCGTGAGCAACTACGAGGAGGCGCGCCGCGCCGACACCGCGCTGTTCGCGCAGCTGCACCGCGCGTGGCTGGACGGCGGCGTGTTCTGGCCGCCGTCGCAGTTCGAGGCCGCCTTCCTGTCCACCGCGCACAAGGGCGAGGACGTCGACCGCGTCATTGATGTGGCAGCACATTCCCTCAGCGGGGGCTAAGGGGCGCTGCGAAGGGCCGGTGCTACACTGGCCGCGGCTTCACCACTGAGGAATTGCAATGATCTCCGCCGGCCACTGGCCCTACCTGATCATTCTGCTGGTCATCGTGCTGATCATCTGGGGTCCCGGCAAGCTGCCCGACCTGGGCTCGGCGCTGGGCAAGGGCATCCGCGAGTTCCGCAAGGCGACCAACGACGTCAAGGACTCGGTGATCAACACCACCGCCACCGAGCCGACGCCGCCGCCGGCGCAGCCGCAGGCCGCCGAGCCGGTGGCTCCGGCAGCCCCCGCCCAGCCGGTGGGCACGCCGACCGAACACCCCTCGGCCTGAGCCGCGGGCGTCGCCAGGGCGCGCAGCGATGACCACGCTCGCCCCCGAGCCCACCGCGCCCGCGCCGGCACCTCCGCCGGCGTTCACGCCCCCGGAGGACGAGAAGCGCATGACGGTGGTGGAGCACCTCACCGAGCTCCGCCGCGTCCTGATCATCTCGCTGTCCGCGTGGCTGGTCACCACCATCGCGGCGGGGGTCTTCAACGGGCAGGTGCTCCACGCCCTGGAGCGGCCGCTGCTCGACGTGCTCGGCAAGGGCAACCACCTGAGCCCGCTGCCCATCGTCACCAGCCCGACCGAGCCGCTGACCATCCCGCTCAAGGTGTCGCTGATCGCCGGGTTCATCGGCGCCCTGCCGGTGATCCTCTGGCAAGTGTGGACCTTCATCGCGCCGGGGCTGCGCCCGGTGGAGCGAAAGTTCGCCGGCCCGTTCGTCGCCTCCAGCCTCCTGCTGTTCGCGGCGGGCGGCACCTTCGCCTACTTCGTCATGCCGATCGGGCTCAACTTCCTGGCCAACTTCCTCGGCGGCAACGCCACCTTCCTGCCCGACCTCAACGCTTACCTCAACTTCTTCACCCTGCTCATCGTCATCTTCGGGGTGACCTTCGAGCTGCCCGTGGTGGTGGTGCTGCTCGGCATCCTGGGCATCGTCTCGTCGAAGCGGCTGCGCGCCTGGCGCAAGGGGATCTGGGTGGGGATCATCTTCGCCGCGTTCGTGGTCACGCCGGGGGCGGACCCGTTCACGCCGACGGCGCTGCTCATCCCGCTGATCGCGCTCTTCGAGGTCGCCGTGCTGGTGCTCGACAAGGTGTTCAAGCGCTAGGTACCGGGGAGGCTCAGTAGCCGTACCCGTTGCTGGTCGAGCTGCTGGAGCTGCTGGAGCCGCCCGCGCCGGCGCCGCCGCCGCCCACGGTGAAGCTGCCCTTCATCAGGGTCGGGTGGAACATGCAGTGGAAGCTGAGGCTGCCCGACTGCGGGGCGGTGATGGTGAGCGTCGCCGACTGGCCCGGCTCCGCCTGGGTGCCGCCGCTGCCGTCGTCCAGGGTCAGCGAGTGCGTCGTGGTGCCGTTGTTCCTGAAGGTGACGGTCACCTGCCGGCCCGCGCTGACCGGCACGGTGCTGGGGTTGAACTGGTAGTTCACGGCGGTGACGGTGGGGCCGCTGCCGCCGCCGCCGCTGTTGTCGGTCGAACCGCACGCGGCGAGGGCGCCGAGGACCGCGAGGGCCGCGCTACCGGCGGCCAGGCGTCGGAGGGGGAGGGTCGCGTTCATGCCTGGGATTAGGCTCGCGGGTTACGTCGGGTTGCAAGATCCACGGTCGTTTCCGCGTCTGATTGAATAGCCGACCAAATTTTTTGAACGACCAACCAAGAGCCCAGCGAGGCGCGCACCATGTCCGATCCCACGCGTGTCCGTCAGGGGGGGACTCCCCCGACCCCCCTGGCCCCCGGCCTCAGCCCCAGCGCCCAGCAGCGCGCCCGCCAGATCGTCGAGGCGGCGGCGCGGGTGATGGCCCGCAAGGGCTTCGCCGGCACCACGATGAAGGACATCGCCGCCGAGGCGGGGATCACCGCCGGCCTCATCCACTACTACTTCGACTCCAAGGAGGACCTGCTCGCCGCGGTCATCGCCACGCTCTGCACCCAGATGCGCACCGAGAGCGAGGCCGCCTTCGCCGCCAGCCGCGGCGCCGCGCCCATCGCCCGGGCCTGGGCGGTGCTGCAGGCGACCAAGGGCCAGTTCCGCCGTTCCGACCAGCAGCGCCTCTTCGTCGAGGCGATCACCCTGGCGCTGCGCGATCCGCGGATGCGCGAGCAGGTGGCCCAGCTCTACGAGGACCTGCTCGACTCCAGCACCGCGATGGTCGAGGAGCTGGCCACCCAGGTGCCGACCCCGCCGCCCGTGCCGCTGCGCGACTTCGCCGCGGTGATCGTGGCCGCGCTGGACGGCATGGCCCTGCAGAAGCTGCTCGACCCCGAGCGCGACGAGGACGCCCTCTACAACGCGCTCGGCTTCCTGCTGATGAGCAGCCTGGCCGCCAGCTACGCCGTCGCCGGCCTGCCCGTCCCCTCGCTCGAGGAGCTCGCCGCGGTCATCTCGGGCGAGCCCGGCGAGGCGCAGCCGTGATCTTCCGCCGCATCGGCGAGCTGGCCGCGCGGTTCCGCTGGTGGGTGCTGGGCACCTGGGTTGTGGTCGCGGTTGTCCTCAACATCGCGGTCCCCTCGCTGAGCGACGTGATCAAGCAGGACAAGGCGACCTTCGTCCCCGCCAGCGCCGAGGTGATGCGCGCCTACGACGTGATGTCGCGCCAGTTCAACGGCGGCCACGCGGGTGGCGACGCCATCATCGTCTTGGAGGACGACCGCGGCATCAGCGCCGCCGACCGCGCCTACTACGCGCGCGTCGTCGACACGGTGCGCAGCGACAAGCAGCGCGTCATCGACGTGCAGGACTACATCGCCCACCCCGAGTTCAGGGACTCGGCGACGTCCAGGGACGGCAAAGCGCTGTACCTGCCGATCATGCTGCGCGCCGAGGTGTCGACGCCGCAGGCGGACAGCGACGCCACCTGGCTGCGCGACACGGTGCTGAGCGACCGCCCCGCCGGCCTGCACGCCTACGTCACCGGCGACACCGCGATCATCGCCGACTTCCAGACCAGCGTCCAGGACAGCACCGCGCGCACCACGGTGATCACCGGCCTGCTGGTCATCCTCATCCTGCTGGCCATCTACCGCTCGCCGGTGACGCCGATCATCCCGCTGACGGTGATCGGCCTGTCGATCATGGTTGTGCGGCCGCTGGTCGCCTTCCTGGGCCTGCACGTCTTCTCGGTGGCGGCGTTCACCGAGACGTTCATCCTGGCCATCGTCTTCGGTGCCGGCACCGACTACTGCATCTTCCTGATCAGCCGCTTCCGCGAGCAGATGGCGGCGGGCGACTCGCGGACCCGCGCCATCGCCACCAGCACCCACCGCGTCGGCGAGGCGATCGCCAGCTCGGCGGTGACGGTGATGGTCGGCGGCCTGGCCATGATGGCGGCGCACATCTCGATCTTCAGCACCACCGGTCCGGCCATCGCCGTCGCCGTCGCCATCACCCTGGTCGCGGGGCTCACCATCACCCCGGCGCTGCTGTCGATGACCGGCGACCGCTTCTTCTGGCCGCAGAAGGTGCGCACCGAGAAGCACAGCCGCTTCTGGACGTCCGCCGCCGCGCTGATCGCGCGACGTCCCGGCCGGATCGCCTTGGCGGGGTTGATCCCGCTGCTGGCGCTCGCCTCGCTGTACCCGACGATGCGGCTCACCTACGACGAGCGCTCGCCGC
>Ga0307479_10001280_pt1 | contig 22928 bp, 16 predicted proteins | sample atmos_gasesECM4C_FD_203743 | JGI IMG/M metagenome (GOLD analysis project Ga0307479, IMG submission 203743) | Hardwood forest soil microbial communities from Morgan-Monroe State Forest, Indiana, United States - atmos_gasesECM4C_515 | ecosystem: Environmental > Terrestrial > Soil > Temperate...
TCATTGCTGCCTCGCGCTGTTCTTCGCGCGGGCTCCTATGAAACCTTCTCTGATCGTTCATGGCGGCGCGTGGGATATTCCCGACGAGGCCGTCGAAGCCTGCAAATCCGGGTGTCGCCGCGCTCTCGCCGCGGGATGGTCTCTTCTCGCCGGGGGCGGCTCCGCTCTTGACGCGGTCGAAGCCGCCATCGTCGTGCTCGAGGATGAGCCCGTCTTCGACGCCGGATTCGGCTCTCATCTCAATCTGGATGGCCACGTCGAATGCGACGCTATCGTCATGAATGGCGCAACGCTCCGTGCCGGCGCCGTCGCCGCATTGCAACACATTCGCAACCCCATTCGTCTGGCTCGCGCTGTCCTGGAAAATTCTCCGCACATGATGCTCGTCGCCGAAGGCGCCGAACGCTTCGCCAAACAGCACGGCATTCCACTCTGCGCTCCGGAAGATCTTGTCAGTCCGGCCGAACGCGAAGCCTGGTCTCATTGCAAAGGGGACAAACACGCTGCCGCCCATCACCGCGGTCACGAGCAAGGCACCGTCGGCGCCGTCGCCATGGATCGCGAGGGCCACATTTTCGCCGCCACTTCCACCGGCGGCACCTGCTGCAAACTTCCCGGCCGCGTGGGCGATTCGCCGCTCATCGGCTGCGGTTGTTATGCCGACGCGCAAGCCGGGGGCGTTTCCTGCACCGGCTACGGCGAAGCCATCATGAAAATCGTTATGGCCAAAACCGCCGTCGATCTTCTTCGCCGCCCTGCGACTTGTGTTGACTCTCCCGCCGGGGCGGCCTGTGATATTTCCAGCGCCAATCTCGCCGCGCGCGATGCGGTCCATTACCTCGCCAAACGCACTCACGCCACCGGTGGCCTCATTCTTCTCGACCGCGACGGCAATCCCTCCTTCGCCTTCAACACTCCCCGCATGGCTTACGGCTACGTCGCCCCCGGCGGCGCCTTCGTTGTCACCGTTTAGCGCCATTGCGCCTGCCTTTCGTATATTCTGTTTCTTCACGCTAGGATTTCAGCATTGAAAATCTCCCGCCGTTTCTGGCTTCGACTCTCGCTTTCGCTCTCTGCTATTTGCGGACTGCTCTCCGCTCCGCTCGCCCGCGCGCAGGAATCGCCCTCGCGTCCCGCTGTCATCCTCATCTCCATTGACGGCCTCAAGCCCGAATACGTTCTCGACGCCGACGCCCACGGCCTGAAAATTCCCGCGCTGCGCCGCTTCCTTCGCGAAGGCGCGTACGCCACGGGAGTTCACGGCGTCGTTCCCACCGTCACCTATCCCAGCCACACTACGCTCATCACCGGCGTCTCTCCCGCCACGCACGGCATCTTCGCCAACACCACGTTTGATCCGCTGCGCAAAAACTCCGGCGGCTGGTATTGGTACGCCGAGGACATCAAAGTTCCCACGCTCTGGGACGCCGCCGCCGATGCCGGCCTTGTGACCGCCAATGTTCATTGGCCCGTCAGCGTCGCCGCACGCGTCACCTGGAATCTTCCGCAATACTGGCGCGCCGGCACGCCCGACGACCGCAAACTTCTCCGCATCCTCGCCACGCCCGGCCTTCTCGACGCGCTCGAAAAAGACCTAGGCCCTTACGCCGACGGCATCGACGAAACTATCACCGGCGACGAAAACCGCGCCAAATTTGCCGCGCGCCTCATCGAGCTCAAGCATCCTGCCTTCGCCACGATCTATCTCACCGCCCTCGACCACGAGCAGCACGCCTCCGGCCCCTTCAGCGCCGAGAGCAACGCAGCCCTCGAGCACATTGACGCCGCCGTCGCCGCCATCCTCGCTTCCATCCAGCGCACCTACGGCGATCGCGCCGTCGTCTGCATCGTTTCCGATCACGGCTTCGTCACCGCCGACAAAGCGCTGAACCTCGCCGCGGCCTTCCGCAACGCCGGCCTCATTGAATTCGGCCCGCCCCCTGCCTCCTCCGTTTCTTCCAGCGAACAAATCAAATCCTGGAAAGCGATGATCTGGGGTGCGGGAGGCTCCGCCGCCATCGTCCTCCACGACAAAAATGACGCCGCGACAAAATCAAAAGTCGCCGAGCTCCTCGCCAAACTCGCCGCCGATTCAGCCAACGGCATTGACCGCATCGTCCCCGAAAGCGAACTCCACGCCCGCGGCGGCTTTCCCGGCGCCGCGTTCCTCGTCGCCCTGCGCCCCGGCTTCGTCACCGGCGACGCCGTCTCCGGCGAAATCGTCACGCCCTCCGCCAGTATTCGTGGCATGCACGGCTACTGGCCCGATCACCCCGAAATGAATGCCTCCTTTTTCGTTCTCGGTCCCGGCATCCCCGCCGGCCGCTCTCTCGGCCTCATTGACATGCGCGCCATCGCTCCCACGCTCGCCCAAATCCTCGGCCTTCGCCTCCCCTCCGCCGAAGCACGGTCTTTGTGTCCCGCGTTGGGTTGCGGGACGCCGCCTGTGCTTCCCTGATCTATTGCCATTTGTAGCTGCTAAGAGACCGCGCGCAAGGGCGACAGATCACAGGTGGCGCGGCCGCCGGAGGTCCTGCGTCCGGCTTGCGGGCGACTGCGTCCCTTTCGTTACCTGCTGCGGGCTTGCGCTCTGGTTTACGCTCGCCGGGGCCGCGTTGCGTTCGTGCGGAGGCTTCAACGTTGTGCCGGCGATGTGGTCGAATGGCACGGTCCGCGCGAACGTCGGCAGGTTGTTTGCGCGCACCTGTGTGGCCGCCTCGAACCCGGACGCGAGTTTGATCAGCGTGGGCTCGCTGAACGCCGTCCCGAAGAAGCTGATTCCGAGGGGCACGCCGAATACCATGCCCGCCGGCACTTGCACGATGGGATAGCCCGGCCCTGCCGCCAGACCAGAGGTGCCAAACAGGAAGTGATCGCCGTAGATGAGGTCGGTGGCCCACGCTGGGTTGTCAGTGGCGGAGATGATCGCGTCGAGGCCATTGTCGCTCAATGCCTTGTCCATGCTGGTGCCGGCCGCCTGATCGAGGTCCAGCGCCTGGTTGTAGCTAATGTTGAGACCGATGAAGGGGGTGAGAGCCGGCTGCAAGTCGTCGAGCCCGGGAGCCAACGACTGGGCCAGGTCCCAGATATCCTGGTTGAAGTACGGCATCTCGTCGTCCGCATGGGCGTTGTTGAAGGCGATGGCGTCGTTCAGCGTCTTGCCCGCCACGGGAACGCCCACCCGCGTGGCGAAGTAGCTCTGCACATCGCGCCTGAAGTCGAAGACCAGCACCAGGAGTTCGCCGCTTGCCGGTGTGAGCGTGGCTACCTGGTCCAGGTCGATGACGGTCGCGCCCGCATCGGTGATCGCCTTGACCGCGGCCTCGAAAGCCGCCAGCACGTTAGGGGGCGTCGCGACAAACGTCGGGAATCCCGGCGGCCCGAAGCCGCCCAGCCCCACCCGCGTCACGCCGATGCGCGCGCCCATTAGACCGTTCGGGTTCACGAACTGCGTGTAATCCGTGGGGATGTTGGTCGGCCGGGAGAAGCGGCCTCGCCAGCCGAGTGGAACGTCGCCCGTCGCTGGATCGCGGCCGTCGAAGCCGCGGCTCTGGATCACGCCGAGAGCCGCCGCCGCATCCGCCACGGTTCGGCCGTGGACTCCCACCGTGTCCTGGATGTGGGTGATGGGCACCACGCCTGCGCGGCTAGTGAGGCCCACGGTCGGCTTAATGCCCACGACCCCATTGGCGTTCGCAGGGCAAACTACGCTGCCGTCCGTCTCCGTGCCGAACGACACGGTGGCGAAATTTGCCGACGCCGCGGCGCCTGAGCCGGAGCTGGAGCCGCAGGGATTTCGGCTGATGCCATAGGGATTGTTCGTCTGCCCGCCGCGGCCTGACCATCCGCTGATGGACTCGAAGGAGCGGAAGTTGGCCCATTCCGATAGATTCGTCTTCCCCAGGATTACCGCGCCGCCCGCGCGCAGGTTGGCGGCGACCGTGGAGTCGCGCATCGCCGGCGTTCCCACCAGCGCGAACGAGCCCGCGCTGGTCTGCATCTTGTCGTGAGTGTCGATGTTGTCCTTCAGCAGCACCGGAATTCCGTGCAAGGGCCCTAGCACATGGCCCTGTCTGCGCAGCCTGTCCGCGTGGCGCGCCATCGCCAGCGCGTCGGGGTTCAGCTCGATCACCGCGTTCACCCCGGGGCCATTCTGGTCCAGCGCGATGATACGGGCGATATATTCCTCGGTCAGCTCCTCCGAAGTGAGCCTGCCGGAGGCCATCTCCGCCTGGAGTTGGGCCACCGTAGCTTCGTTGTGCCGCGTCGGAATGTTGTCTTCGTCGTCGTTCCGCGTCGCCACTTTGTCGTTCGCCGCCGCCAGAGGCGACAGCAGCAGAGCTGCAAAAAGGATCGTGCGCATCACTGGGGTTGTCATGTCGTTCCTCCTTCGAGCCTCGCCGCGCATTGCCGGCGAAATCAGGGGGACAGGACTCAAGATGCGTTCGTCGGCAGGGGTGCGGCGATTGGGCTTTTCGAGGGGCCGAGACTACTTCGCTGTCTGGCCGATGTCAATTAAAACCATTATTGTTGAAGTGGCCGGTGGATCCTCGATTCCGGCCTGCCCGCCGCGGCAGGAATCACGCGCGCCCTTCGAGGCAACGCAATTGACCCGGCGTGCTTCTCTCCCTACCATGACGGCAGCGCTCGCCTGCGCATTGCGGCGCAGGGGAGCGAGTCTCCCATGAAATCAAAAGTCATCTACGTCACGCTCTTCTGGCTGCTGCCGCTCACCGCGGCGGCGCAGACGGCTGATTCCATCCTCGACAGAGCCATCGCCGCGCGCGGGGGCCTCGACAAAATTCGCGCCGTCCAGGCGGAACGCATCTCCGGCCGCATTTCCTTCGGCGCGGATGCGGAAGGCCCCTTTTTCGTCGAGCTCAAGCGCCCGCGCAAGATGCACATGGAGTTCACCATGCAGGGCAGCACGATGGTCCGTGTGTATGACGGAAAATCCGCCGGCTGGGCCAACAACCCTTTCGCGGGGAAAAACAATCCGGAGCCCATGGCCGAGGAGGAGCTAAAAAACATTTCCGAGGAATCCGATTTCGACGGGCCACTGGTGAATTACAAAGCGAAAGGCAATCAGATCGAGCTGGCGGGCAAGGACAAGGTGGAGGGCAGGGAAGTCTACCGGCTGAAACTCACCACCAAAAACGGCGACGTGCGCTTTTATCTTTTCGACAGCGAAACTTTCCTGCTGCTGAAGTGGGAAGGCAAGCGCAAGTTCAAAGACGAAGACAGGCCCGTCGAATCCTATTTCCGCGATTATCACGATGTCGGCGGCTTGCAGTTTGCCTTTGAAATCGATTCCGGCACTTCCGCCGAGGAAATCAGCCAGAAAATTCTCATCGACAAAATCGAACTCGACCCGGAGATCAGCGATTCGCGTTTCGTCAAGCCGTCCGCGCCGCCTGTTGCGTCTCCGCCCGCATCCGCAGCTCCGAACTCATCCGCACCCGCTCCCCAGGAAACGCGCCCCGCCGAACCGCCCGCTGCTTCCCCCGCCGAGCCTCCACCTCCTTCAAGCCCGCCTGCGTCCGGCCCCTTGCCGGATTCGCGCCACGTCCGGGCGTATCACCTGTTGCAGCCAGATGATGAGTTGCATACTATGATTTGAGAACCATGGAGCTGACGCTCAATCTCGTTTGGCTGTGCGTGGCGATCGTAGGACTCAAACTGCTGTGCGGCAGCCTGTCCCGCGCCGATGCGCCTTCCGATCGATCACCGAGTCACTGGCGGAAGATCGTGGCGATGAGCTGCGCGCTGGTCATCCTGTTTTTTGTCATTTCGATGACCGATGATTTGCACGATCAGGAAATCTTGGTAGAGGAAAGCAAGTCGTCCCGCATTCTCTCCGGGCTGGATGCTTCCTCGCCGGGCGTTCCCGGCCCCGTCGTTCCTCTAGTTTTTCTGCTATTCCTTGCCCTCGTTTGTGATGTTCCTGCTTTGCCGGCCGTGAGAACGCTCGTGGAACCTTCGGAAGATTTATTCCCGGCCGCGATCCATCACGATCGGCTCTGCGGGCGAGCGCCGCCTGCCTCGCTCGCCTGAACCAGCGCGTCTCCCTTTGACAAAAGTTGTTGGTGGAGAAGGTCAATGAAGCTGGGTGCCCTTGTCTCGGTACTTTTTCTATTGGCGCAATCCTCGCCGGTGGACACAAAACAATTGTCCGCGTGTGCGAAGAAATGAAGGCCACTGTGAGTTACTTTTTTGTGGAGTGGGAACCATCATGAAGAAAAATTTCTGGAAATATTTTGCGCTCGTTGCATTACTCCCCGTTTGCGCGGAGGCGCAAACGCCGTCGCCACTGAGCTGGGAACAAGTGCGGCAGCGCTTCGAACAAAATAATCCCACGCTGCGAGCGGGACAAATTGGGATCGACGAGTCGAAGGCACAAGAGATCACTGCGTTCCTTCGTCCGAATCCGAATTCCACTCTGGCTGCGGATGGAACACAGATCGCTCCTCACAAAGGTATCTGGCGGCCGTTGGCTGGAACGTATGAAACGCCGGGCGTCAGCTATTTGCACGAACGACGGCATAAACGGGAACTCCGGCTGGAAAGCGCGCAGAAAGCCACCGGAATCGCGGTTTCGAGCCAGACGGACCTAGAAAGAAATCTCCTTTTCAATCTGCGCCTGGCATTCGTGCAGACTCTTCAGGAAAAGGCGATTTACGAGCTCGCGAAGGAAAATCTCGTGTATTACGACCACGTCCTCGATGTGAATCGCGAGCGATACAAAGCCGGCGGCATCGCACAAGTGGATTTGGATCGCCTCGAACTGCAACGCGTGCAATATGAATCCGACCTGCAAATCGCCGAGGAGAGTTTGGAAACCGCGAAAATCGAGCTTCTCATGCTCCTGAACGACCGGACGCCGGTGGACCAGTTCGATGTCACCGGGCCCTTTGACTTTTCGAGGCAAATCGCACCTCTTGACGAAGTGCGCCAGGTGGCTCTCGACAATCGGCCGGACCTGAGAGCCGCGCTGCAATCGATCGACAAAGCCAAAACCGATCACAAGCTCGCCATTGCCAACGGTTCAACCGATCCAACGCTTAGCGCGTGGTATACGCACAATTCATCGAATAACAATCCCTTTGGGATCAACACCCTCGGCGCAAGCGTCAGCATTCCCCTGCGAATTTTCGACCGCAACCAGGGCGAAAAGCTGCGCACAAATCTCGATATCGGCCGGAACGAAAGGCTGACGGAGGCCACGCGGGCACAAGTGTTCAGCGATGTGGATTCTGCATACGCCACGGTGACGAGCACGGTGACGCTACTGCAGCCTTACAAAGACCGATATTTGGATATGGCCTCGAGAGTGCGGGACACAATTTCCTTTTCCTACGAACATGGCGCGGCATCGCTGCTCGATTTTCTAAACGCCCAGGCGGAATACCGGAGCGTGCAAGTGAGCTACTTGAATCTGGTTGCTTCCTATCTGAGCGCGGCAAACCAATTGAATCTGGCCGCAGGGCATGAGGTCATTCCATGAAACGCGCTCCCTTTGCGGCGATGATTTTATTTTTCGCTTTTTGCCTTTTCTTCACGGGTTGCGGGGGAGGAAAAAGTGATCCCAAGGCGGAAGCTCCTCCGCCGGCGACGGTCGAGAAGGAACAGGACTTCAGCGTCATCCAGGTGGATCATCCAGAGCAATTTCCGCTGGCCACGGCGGTCGCGCATGAATCCAGGTCACAGTTGACGGTAACGGGGACAGTCAGCCCGGACATTTCGCGAAGCGTTCCGGTCATTTCGATTGCCACCGGGCGGGTGGTGGAGGTTCACGCGCGGCTCGGCGACGCCGTGAAAAAGGGTCAAGTTCTGCTGCGCGTGCAAAGCGCGGACATGTCCGCTGCGTTTTCCGATTATCGAAAGGCTATCGCAGACGTAAAACTCGCGCGAATCCAATTCGAACGCGCCAAGCTGCTCTACGACAAAGGAGCCATCTCACTGAACGATTTCCAAACAGCAGAAGACGTCGAGAACAAGGCTCAGGTGGACGTCGAGAACACCACAGAACGGATTCGCGTGCTCGGCGGGAGTGTCGATCATCCGGCCGCGATTGTGGATATTCGCGCTCCGGTTTCCGGCGTGATCACCGATCAGCAGGTCACCAATGCCGCGGGTGTGGCGGGCCTGGGCTCGCCCAATCCGTTCACGATCTCCGACCTCAGCTATGTATGGATTCTCTGCGACGTCTACGAGAATGACCTGGCCAATGTGCATGTCGGCGAAACAGCCGAAATCCGGCTGAACGCGTACCCTAGCCAAACATTTACCGGCCGCATCAGCAACGTCCTTCCCGTCCTCGATCCGACGCTGCGCACCGCCAAGGTGCGCATCGAAGTGCGCAATCCAGGACTCATGCGCGTGGGCATGTTCGTTACCGCGACCTTCCACGGGCAGAAAAAAGAAACGCATGCGGTCGTCCCGGCTACCGCCATTTTGCATTTACACGACCGCAACTGGGTCTACGTTTCGAGTGGGGACCGGAAGTTTCGGCGAGCCGAGGTCACGGTCGGCCAAACCTTAGCAGATAACATGCAAGAGATTGTTTCCGGCATACAGCCAGGCCAGCAAATTGTTCAGAACGCGCTGGTGTTCCAGAACACGGTGGAACAGTAGATGATCCGCAAGATTGTCGATTTTTCCCTGGAGAACCGCTTTCTTATTCTCGCGGCGGCCATTCTGCTGCTTTGCTGGGGCGCGATTTCTTTCCATCAACTTCCCGTGGAAGCGTATCCCGACGTTGCTAACAACTACGTCGAAATCATCACGCAGTGGCCGGGGATCTCCGCGGAACAAATCGAGCAGCAGGTCACGATCCCGCTGGAAGTGGTGATGAACGGCATCCCCCATGTGGTGCATTTGCGCTCGTTTTCCCTCTTCGGCCTCTCGGATCTGAAACTGATTTTCGATGATGAAGAGGAAAACGCCTGGAACCGCGAGAGGGTACTCGAACGGCTTTCGCAAGTGGCGTTGCCGGCGGGCGTCGTGCCGCAGATGGGCACGGACTGGAGTCCGGTCGGCCAAATCTACTTCTTTACGCTGAAAAGCACAAATCCCAATTACGACGTGATGGAGCTGAAGTCGATCGAGGATTGGGTGATCGAGAAGAACTTCAAAGCCGTCCCCGATATCGTCGACGTTGCCAGCTTCGGAGGTCCCACCCGCGAATATCAGGTACGCGTGGATCCCAATAAACTGATCTCCTACGGGCTAAGCCTCGCCCAGGTGGAGCAGCAGCTCACGAACAACAACGCTAATGCGGGCGGCAGCTTCATCGAAGCGGGTCTGCAGCAGATCAACATTCGCGAAGTTGGCCTGGTCAAAAACGTGGGCGATATCGAGAACACGGTCATCATGACCAAAAGCGGGACGCCCCTGCGCGTTAAGGATATTGCCGTCGTCGCTCAGGGGCCAAAGATCAGACTCGGACAGTTCGCGCGGGCAATTCATCGCGAAGACGGCAAGATCGTCGACAACGGCGACGTGGTGTCCGGCATCGTGCTCTTACGCAAAGGCGCAAATGCGGACGAGGCACTCGCCGGAATCCACGCGAAGGTAAAGGAGCTGAATGAGCGTATTTTGCCTCCCGGCGTAAAAGTAGTTCCGTTTATTGACCGCAGTGACCTGGTGCGCTACACGACGCATACGGTGCTGCACAATCTCACCGAAGGCATCATTCTCGTCGTGATCGTTCTCTTTCTGTTTCTGGGAAATGTCCGCGGGGCAATTATCGTCGCCCTGACGATCCCATTCTCATTGTTGTTTGCCGCGACGTGTCTCAAGGTAAAAGGTATTCCCGCAAATCTGCTTTCCCTTGGCGCGCTGGATTTCGGAATGGTGGTGGATGGCGCGGTCGTCATGGTGGAGAACATCGTCCGCCACATGGGCCATCACCAGGCTTCCTTTAAGACTCCTATGGAACGCATTCGCGAAGCGGCTCACGAAGTTCAGCGCCCGGTCTTCTTCGCCATCGCGATTATCATCACTGCTTACTTGCCCATCTTCACTCTGCAGCGCGTGGAGGGCCGCTTGTTCCATCCGATGGCCTGGACCGTGGCGTTCGCGCTGCTCGGCGCGCTGGTGTTTTCGATTCTCGTCGCGCCAGTATTGTCCAGCGTGTTCTTCAGCAAGGGTGTGAGCGAGTGGCGCAATCCGGCGATGGAATTCTTGAAAACGAGATATCGCGACGCGGTGCGATGGGCGATCGAACATCGCATGGTTACGGTGGGTGGCGCGGTGCTGGGATTGTGCCTGGCCCTGTTTCTTACCTTCGGCGGAGTCATTGGTTCCGAGTTCCTTCCGCACCTGGACGAAGGCGCGCTCTGGGTGCGTGGCACTCTTGCTCCGAGCACCGGACCTACCGAAGGCATCCGCTTAATGGATCAGGCTCGAATCGTGCTTTGCTCTTTTCCCGAGGTCCCGCAATGCACCAGCCAGACGGGGCGTCCGGATGATGGCACGGATACCACGAGTTTTTTCAATACGGAATACTTCGTCGATTTAAAGCCGAAGGAACAGTGGCGCCCAGTCTTCCACGAAGATAAGGAAAAGGTGATCGCCGCGATGCAGCGCGAACTGGACAAAATTCCCGGCGTGGTCTGGGGCTTCTCGCAACCGATCGCAGACAACATGGAGGAAGCGGTAAGCGGGGTCAAAGGCGAGCTCGCGGTCAAGATTTATGGCGACGACCTGAAAACTCTTGAGGAGAAGGCGGATCAGATCGTCAGTGCCATGCGCCAGATCAAAGGTATCGAGGACCTGGGGGTTTTTCGAGTCCTGGGACAGCCGAATATCGAGTTTCACGTGGATCGAATGCAAGCCGCGCGCCACCAAATCAACGTCGCGGATGTGCAAGATGCCATCCAGACCGCAGTCGGAGGGACCGCTTTCACGCAGATTTTGCAAGGCGAACAGCGCTACGACCTGGTAATGCGTTATCTTCCGCAATACCGGGACACCAAGGAAGCCATCGAAAATATTCGTTTATTGTCTCCGTCCGGTGAACGAGTTTCGCTCGCACAGCTCTGCAAAATCGAAGAACGGGAAGGCGGCTCCGAAATATACCGCGAGGGCAACCAGCGGTATGTCGCCATCAAGTACAGTGTGCGCGGCCGGGACCTTGGAGGGGCCGTCGAGGAGGCGATTCAAAAGGTAAACGCAAAGATCCCATTGCCGCGCGGGTACCACCTCGACTGGGCCGGGGAATACGAAAGTGAAAAGCGCGCCGAAGCGCGGCTGCTCGTCATCGTGCCGTTAACCATCCTCCTGATTTTTGCCATTCTCTACGCAATGTTTCGTTCGTTGAAATGGGCGGTGCTCATTCTCGGGAACGTGGCTATGGCTCCGATCGGAGGACTGCTGGCGCTGCTGATCACCGGCACACACTTCAGCGTGTCGTCGGGAGTCGGCTTCCTGGCGCTCTTCGGTGTTTCGGTGCAGACGGGCGTCATCATGCTCGAATACATCAATCAGCTCCGCGCGCGAGGACACACGATCGAAGATTCGGCCATCGAAGGAGCGGTGCTACGGCTGCGTCCCATCATCATGACGATGCTCGTGGCGACGCTTGGATTGCTGCCTGCGGCGCTATCGCATGGCATCGGCTCCGACTCGCAGCGTCCGTTCGCGATTGTCATCGTCGGAGGCCTCGTCGGGGCGCTGTTGCTGAGTATTTTCCTGCTGCCAACCTTGTACGTCTGGGCCGCGCGTGACGGCGACAGGCTTCCCGAACCCGAAGCAGATTTCGCTGAGGAATCTGCCGGAAGCTGAACACGCTCGCGGCTGATCTGATTTTCGACTGCGGCCGGTCTGCTCTGCTTCAGTGGCGCGCGACCAGCTCTTTTCCCGAGGCAAGGATTTTGCGCGCCTCTCGAACAATGTGGAGAAACCTTCGCGTCAGCTCATGGATCTGCTCGGCGCGGCGAAGCTGGATGGCTTGCGCGGGGATCAGTTCGCCGCCGATGCCGAGGGCCGTGGCGCCCGCGCGAATCAGATCCGAGGCGGTCTGTTGGGTCACGCCGCCCGCCGCCACCAAAGATACATCGGGAAAGGGCCCTTTGAGAGCCCGGATGTAACTGGCGCCGCCCATCTGCGCGCAGGGGAATACTTTGATGAAGTCCGCACCGGCTTGCCGCGCCGCGTTGATTTCGGAGGGCGTCAAAGCGCCCGGCATGGAGACGACATTCGCTTTGCGCGCGAGTTCGACGACAGAGCGATCGAGGCCGGGGCTGGTCAAAAAATGCGCGCCGGCATCCAGGCAACGGCGAGCAGTTTCCGTATCCAAGACCGTGCCGGCACCGACGATAATTCCTGGAGCTTGATCGACCATGTCACGAATCAGGTCACAGGCTCCGGGCACGGTCATGGTGATCTCTACGATGGGAATGCCGCTCGAAGAGACAGCGGCGGCGGCAAAGCGCGCTTCATCGGGGGAGGACACACGAATTGCGGGAATGATGCCGATCTCCTCAATCCGGGCGCGGACCTCTTCTCTATTCATGGAAATGTCCCTTGGTTGACGGACCCTTGACGGCCTGAGTTGGGGCTTCGAAAAGTCCAGCGCTCCCTGCTCGGCTCCTGTTTCTATATCATACTCCCGGCGGAGTCGAGCGCGGTTTCCCTGTCAAACTCGAAAAAATCCATGACTCTTCTGCATCCTCAAGTGCGGCGGTGTTGCGATATCCTGCACCCATGAGTGAGAAGCAAGACGCGAAAGAACAACGCGGCGGGCCGGGGCTGTGCGCGGATTGCGTGCACGCGCGGCGCATCGAGTCCGAGCGCAGCTCGGTTTTTTTCCTTTGCGAACTTTCACTCACCGATCCGCGTTTCCCGAAGTATCCGCGACTGCCGGTCATTTCTTGTTCCGGCTACGCAAGCGGGAAAATTCGGCAATCCGATCCAATCGCCGTAGTGGACTACAACCCAGAATGGCCCGCAGTATTTGAGACTCTGCGCGCGGAGATCGCCGGAGCAATCGGCGATTTGGCCGTGGCGATCGAACATGTGGGCAGCACCGCTGTTCCTGGACTCGCCGCCAAACCGATCATTGACATGGATGTGCTTCTTCGCTCTGCGCCTGATCTTTCCGTTTGTATTGAACGGCTAGCCACACTTGGATACGAACATCGGGGTGATCTCGGGATACCGGAACGCGAAGCGTTTGCCACGCCTCCCGGGCGGCCTGCCCATCACCTTTATGTCTGCCCGCCGGAAAGCCGGGAATTTCGGCGCCATGTCGCGCTGCGGGACTACTTGCGCGCCCATCCCCGGGATGCCAGTGCCTATGGGGAGTTGAAGCGTTCGCTGGCTATCCGCTATCGTGATGAGCGTGCCGCATATATGGAAGGCAAGCGAGAATTCATTGAGTCGCTCCTGCGAACCGCGGCTCCCGGACTTTTCTTCCTACTCTGATAGTTCAAATTATGGTAAATTGGCCGTTGGTTCATCTTTCCGCCGAGGGTCGCGCATGCGATTTCGCTCAGACCTTCTCCTTTTCGCCGGAGCTATTTGCCTGCTCGTCGCGCCCGCGTACGCCGTTGCCGATACTCTGCGCATCACAAGCACGCCGCCGGGGGCGACGGTCGAGATTGACGGCGTCGTCGCGGGCATAACACCTTACGAAAAAGATTTTCCAGGCGGATACTTCCACAAGACGAAGACTTCTGTCGGCTCACGGCTGGAACATCCCATGGTTGCGCGGATCACGCTCGCCGGATACGCAAGCAAGGAAATTGAACTCACTGCCGGACCCATGGAGTGGATCGGCTTGAACGGCCGCAGCCACGGCGAATACTTTCTCTTTAAATCCGATCACTTTGACGTAACGCTGGAGCAATTCTCCAAATCGTTGACGGGCTCGTTGACGGCGGCGCTGGCAGGCAATGCGAAGGTGGAAATGCGGCCCGAACTCGCCGTCGAGGATGTGGTGGAAAAGTCGAAGCCAGCCGTTGTGCTCCTAAAAAGTCCGCGCGGGCAAGGGAGCGGATTTTTCATCAGCGATACCGGGGTGATTGCGACAAATGCGCACGTGGCGAAGGGTCAGGACGCTCTGACAGCAATGCTCCCCACGGGCCAGCAGTTTGAGGCCAAGGTCGTTTACATCGATTCCGCTATCGATTTCGCGCTTGTGAAAGTGGAAGGCAGCGGATTCCCGCATCTCACGCTGGCCGACGTGACAACCGTGCGGCAGGGGCAGACGGTGATTGCCATCGGAAACCCGGGGCTGGGGATTCCCTTCTCCGTAACGAAAGGGATTGTCAGTGCCATCGGACGGAAGTCCGATGCCAGCCGCGGCACGTGGATCCAGACGGACGCTGCCATCAATCCCGGAAACAGTGGAGGGCCGCTGCTGAACGGTTATGGAGAAGTGGTGGGCATGAACACGTCGAGGATTGTCAGGATAGGATTCCAGAGCATAAGTTTCGCGCTCAGCGCCACGGATCTCCTCGAAGTTCTCCAGCGCTTTTATCCGAATCTTTCCGCGCCTCAAAATGCGGCTTCGCACCCGGACGGGTTCGGTTCCGTCACGATCAGTTCGATTCCGGACGGGGCCGAGATTTATGTTGACGACAAATTTGTCGGCAACGCACAGGCCAGCCTGAAACTCCGGGCGGGGACACATACCATTCTCTTGAAATCGCCGGGCTGCGCGGATTGGCTGCGTACGATCGAAGTGCTGAAGGACAGCAGCGTCGCGCTTAAAGCGACGCTGGAAGCGAGCGAGCCATAGCGCTGTCTCGGATTGCCCTGCACAAACGTGTGTGTTAGCATCCGCCGGATTGGCCCCACGCGGCTCGGGGTCAGAGTTACGTTGGAGAGCGGAACAGGGGTTTTGCTTGTCCTTCGCCCTCGCGCCCCGCGCGGGGACCCAGGTACCGAGGCCACGTTCGCGTCCCTCAAGATTTGACACGCTAAGGCGCAGGCCCGCGCCGCGATTCCCGTGCACGGACCTCGCCCGTCGACCGCTTCGCGGTCGCCAGGACACGGAGGTTTCTATGAAAAGCTATCTCACAAAGGATATCCGAAACGTTGGGATTGTCGGCCACGGCGGCACCGGTAAGACGCAACTGGTGTCGTCGTTGCTCTTCGCCGCGGGAATGACGCCGCGGTGGGGAAAAGTTGCGGAAGGCAGCGCGGCCACGGATTGGGACGAAGAAGAAATCACGAGAAAAATATCGATTCAAACCGGCCTGGCATACGCGGAATGGCCGTGCACGCTATGCGGGGGCGCCAACGTAAAAATAAATTTCCTCGACTTGCCCGGTTATTCCACGTTCATCACCGAAACAAAAGCCTCGCTGATCGCGGCCGATGCCGCGCTGATCACGGTGGACGCTCACGTCGGCGCGCAGGTGACCACGGAAAAAGTCTGGGACTATTGCACGGAGTACGACATTCCGCGCGCGTTTGTGCTGACGTGGATGGACCGCGAACTTTCGAGCTTCGAACGTTCGATGGAATCGCTGGAGCAGGTATTCGGGCGCAACGTGGTGGCTTTGCAGCTGCCCATCGGATCGGAAAAAGGATTTCGCGGGGTGATCGACCTTGTGGCCATGAAGGCGCATATCTACAAGCCCGGGGGCGACGGCAAACCGTCGATCGAGGAAATTCCAGCGGCGCTGGCGGATGAAGCCAAGGAAGCGCACGAGAAGCTGGTGGAAATGGTTGCCGAAGGCGACGACGAGCTGATGGAGGAGTTTTTCCGGGAAGGAACGATTCCCATCGCGGACCTGATCCCCGGCGTGCGGAAAGCCATCGTCGCGGAAAAGATTTTTCCGGTGTTGATGGTATCCGCGCTGCAGAATATCGGCACGGCCAGCTTGCTTACTTTTCTTGCGGATGCTTTCCCACACCCCGATGAGCACGCACAGGTGGGTTTCAAAGAGCCGAACGGCAAGGGCGACCGCGTGGAGCGAAAGTACGATGACGGGCAGCCGCTGTCGCTTTTCGTGTTCAAGACGCTCGCGGATCCCTTCGCGGGGCGAATTAATTATTTCAAAGTGAAAAGCGGGGTGCTCAAGAACGACGCGGCGCTGCAGAATTTCAACCGCAACACGCCGGAACGCTTTCAGCACACGCAAGTCGTGCAAGGCAAGCAACTCAGCGAAGTCGCCGAAATCCATGCCGGCGACATCGGCGCCATCGCCAAACTGAAAGAGACGACCACTGGCGATACGTTGGGCGACAAAACCTCGCCGATATATTACAAGCCTGCGCAGCTCCCGGAACCCTCCATCACTTTTGCGATTGAGCCGAAGACGCGCGCCGATGAGGACAAAATCGGCGTGTCGATTCACAAGATTATGGAGGAAGATGCCGCGCTGCGTTTTATGCGCGATCCGCAGACCAAGGAATTTCTCCTTGCCGGCTCCGGGCAGCAGCACATCGAAGTGGTGGTGGCCAAACTGCACAAGCGCTACAACGTGAATCTGACGCTGAAGCCGCCGAAAGTGCCGTACCGCGAAACGATTCGCGGCAAAGCGGACGCCGAAGGCAAACACAAGAAACAGTCCGGGGGGCACGGGCAGTTCGGCGTCTGCCGGATAAAGATGGAGCCCATCGAGCGGGGCAAGGGTATCGAATTTGTCGACGACGTCTTCGGTGGCGCAATTCCCAGAAATTGGATTCCCTCGGTCGAGAGAGGCATTCGCGACGCCGCGGCGCGCGGCTATCTCGCGGGTTTCCCCGTAGTTGATTTCCGCGCCGTGCTCTATGACGGCAAGTATCACGACGTCGATTCGTCGGACATCGCGTTCAAGATCGCGGGCTCGCTTGCGTTCAAGGAAGCGATGAAGCAGGCGCGGCCGGCGCTGCTTGAGCCGGTGATGCATGTCGAAGTGTACGCGCCGGACCAATATTCGGGCGACTTGATGGGCGACCTCAGCGGGCGGCGCGGCCGCATTGCCGGCAGCGAAGCGCGGGGCCACAACGTTATCATCAAGGCGCAGGTGCCGCTTGCCGAGATGCTCACTTACGCCAACGACCTCATCTCAAAAACACAAGGCCGAGCAAGTTACTCGATGGAATTTTCGCACTACGACTACGTGCCCGGCGAGCTCGCGGATAAAGTGATCGCGGCGCACAAAGCCGCGCACGGCGAACAGACAGTCGAAGAAGAAGTCTAGCTCCTCCACGCTTTGTCGCGCATCGCGACCACAAGATCGCTGATAGCAAGCATTTCTTCGCAGAATACTCTTGCCGCTTTGCGCCAAATTGGTGCTTGCCGGGGTGGAAATCTACTCCACAATGGAATGCGCCATGAAAAACAAACCTTCGCAAAAACAGGCGCATAAACAAGGCGGGCAGAAATCGGGTCCGCAAACCAAGGCCGTGCACGCCGGGGAGCCCCTCCGCCACGGCGTCGGCACATCCGTGGGGCCCAGCATCTGCCGGAGCTCCACGTTCACGTTTTCGTCGACCGCGGAGATGAAGCGCTGGGCCGAGGGCAAGAGCAAAGCGTACATCTACACGCGCTATGGCAACCCCACGCTCGCGGTGGTGGAAGAAAAGATTGCGGCGCTCGAGGGCGCGGAAGCGGCGGTGGTCACGGCGTCGGGCATGGCGGCGATTTCGCACATTTTGTTTTGCGCGCTGAAGGCGGGGGATGAATTGATCTCCACCGCGCAGGTTTACGGCGGCACGTACCGATTGCTGCGCGACGTGTTCCCGGGGCTCGGAATCAAGGTGCATCACGTGGAAACGGACCTCGCGGGGATGGAAGAGCTGGTGACGCCGCGCACGAAGGCTCTTTATGTGGAAACGCCGACGAATCCCACGCTGCGGCTGGTGGACCTGCACAAAGCCATTGCGTTCGCGAAGAAACACAAACTCGTCTCCATCATTGACAACACCTTTGCCACTCCGGTGCTCCAGAATCCCATTGCGATGGGATTTGACATTGTGGTACACAGCGCGACAAAAGCGCTGGCCGGGCATTCCGACATCATTGCCGGCGTCGCCGTGGGAAATAAGGAGTGGATGGAGCGCATGCGCCACATGGTGATTTATCTGGGCGGCTCGATGGATCCCGACGCCGCGTTTCTGCTGAACCGCGGAATCAAGACGCTGGGACTCCGCGTTGCGCGGCAATGTGAAAACGCCCTGGCGGTGGCGAAGTTCCTCGAAAAACATCCGAAGGTCGAGCGCGTGCACTATCCGGGCTTGCCCTCTCATCCGGACCACGCGCTGGCGAAAGAACAGATGCGCGGGTTCGGCTCGATGCTGGCGTTTGATGTGAAAGGCGGATTGCCGGCGGCGCGGCGCTTCTGCGATCGTGTGCAGTTGTTCCTCGTGGCGGCAAGCCTCGGCGGGGTGGAGTCGCTAGTTGTCTTGCCGGCTTACACTTCGCATTACAACATGAGCGAGAAAGAGCTGCTCCGAGCGGGCGTCGCTCCGGGAACGGTGCGCGTCTCCATCGGCGTGGAGGACTCCGCCGACCTCATCGCCGATTTGGATCAGGCTCTGGCGTAGAGGGACCGCGACGCTGCTCCTCGTCTCCCCTGGAACTAAGCTGACCAATCCGCGCCTTCTCTGGACAGGTTTCGTCCGCTCCTACGCTTCGCGATGGGCGGAGGCGGCACCCTCAAGCTGGCGTGGTTCGCGGCCGTGATACAGGAGCAGATGCACCAGGAACATCAGGACGAGGATTCCACCGAAGGTTACAACAATGGTTGCGCCGGTGGGGGTATCCATCTGCACGCTGAGATAAACGCCGAGCGCGGAGACGAGCGTGCCCATCGTCCAGCCGATGGCGAGACGCGAGCCTATGCGGTCCGCGAAGAGCATGGCGCCGACGCTAGGCACGATCAGATAGCAGAAGACGAGAAGCACTCCGGCGATAGCGACGGAAGAGGTCACGACAAACCCGAACGAAGCGTAGAAGAGGAAATCCCAGAAGCGCATGTTGATGCCGGTTTGCTCCGCTTTTTCGTGATTCATGGAAATGAGCAGGAATTTTTTGCGGAAAACGTAATGAAAAATTCCGATGACCCCGTAGAGAATGGCTGTTTTGCGCACTTCGGCCCAGGAAACAGCGAGGATGTTGCCGACAAGCATATCTTTCAAATGCTCCGTTTCGCCGGTAGCCTTGCTCATCAGAAGAATAGCCATGGCGGAAGCGACAGAATAGGCAATGCCGATGAAGGCCTCCTGGGGGATGTGACCGCGGCGCGTGCGGGCGAGCGCGAATATGGCTGCGCCCAAAAAAGTGAACCCCAGGCTGATCCAGTACGAGCCACGGCCGTGCGGATCCATGCCAACAACGATGGCGACGGTGGCGCCGAGCGCGGCGATTTGCGCGAGGGCGAGATCCACGAAAATGACGCCGCGTTCCACGACGTGAACGCCGAGATAGGCATGAATCCCCGTTAGGATAAGACTCGCAACGAAGGGAGCGAGCAGAAAGGGAAGGATCTCCATTAAACGATCTCCTGTGATTTAGTGCGTTGCGTCGAAAGCCTGTTTAAGCTTGGCAATGTCGTAGTCGAAAAGCTTGAAATAGTCGGTGATTTCTTTTTCGCCGCCGACCGACGGCGTCAAGACAAGAACCTGGCCGCCGGTTTCGCGCGCGACGGAGTTGGGCGTCTTCAGATCAAAGTAAGGCTCGACGACAATTACTTTTACGCCATCACGCTTCATCATGCCGATCAGTTCCACGGTGTGCTGCGGGCTGGGCGGAATGCCGGGCCGCGGCTCGACATAGCCGACGACATTGAGGCCGAAGTGTTCGGCAAAATTCGGCCAGGAGCGGTGGTAGGTGACGATTTTTCGGCCCGCGTAGGGCTTCATTTCCGCTAGCCACTGCTGGTCGGCTTGCTTGAGACGCTGCTCGAAAGAAGCATAGCGCTGCGCAAAGTAGGCGGAGTCATTGGGTCGCATCTCGCTGAGTTTGTCCTGAATAGCCCTTGCGATGCGCAAGCCGTTCTCTGGATCCAACCAGTAATGAGGATTGCCGAGCGGGTGGACGTCGCCTTCGGCTCGCGTCACCTGGCCGGTGGGAATCTCGAGAATCTTCGCGTAGCGCGAGGCATCAAAATAGCCCGGCGCGCCGACCTGAATTTTGGGATTGGTGGACTGTGTGATGAGCGGCGGCAGCCAGCCGATCTCCAGCTCGAGGCCGACGACGATGAGCAGATCGGCGCGGCGCAGTTTGAGAAGGAAGCTGGGCTTGGCTTCGACAAAGTGGGGGTCCTGGTAGCCGCGAGCGATGGATTCGGCCTCCACCTTGTCGCCGCCGATTTCCTGGGCAAGGGCGGCGAGGTCGGTGGTCGCCGTCATGATGCGCAGCTTGTCGTCAGCGTGGCCCGACGCAGGAAAGAGCAACGCGCAAGAGAGCGCGAGGGCGACTGCGACCGCGCTGAAGCGAGAGTGCGTGTTTGTGTGCCGCATAGCGCCTCCAGAATAATTTCTTAGAACGGGTGCGCACCATGCGCGCCCATCACAAACAAGAATTGAAAGAGCAGCTCATTCGCGTTGGAAAAGTCGTTCGGGGCGACAGCGAGATGCCCGAAACGGTATTGGCCGCGGATCTGGCTGAACTCGCTGGGCCAATAGGTCAGGATAGCCGAAAAGCCGGTGTCGGTTAGATTTGCGGCGGCGGCATGGCCGCTGCGGTCAAAGCGCCCACCGAGTGTCCAGCGGCGGTTGACGCGGTATTCGGCATCGGAATAGAAGCCGAAGGCGTGCTGGGTCTGGAAAACGTTGACGGGGGAAAGCTGGTCGCGGGCGCTCCAGAAAAGCTCGTTGCGGAAGAGGAAAGAGTGGTAGATGGCGCGGCGCAGCGGCTTCCAGCGAAGAGTGGCGTCGGCAGCGTAAATGTTCGTGAAAAAGGCGGAAGGATTCGAGGCGGTAAAGAGGCCTGCACTGTTTCCGCGGGCATACGAGAGCCCGAGGTCGAGATTGGTCGACTCGGTGAGGTCACGATACGCGCGGAGATGGCCGACAACACTGAGGTCCTGGCGGCGATAGGCCGTAAAGACACTATCCGAATCGCCGCGGAAAACCTGCGCAGTGCCTTCGAGAAACCAATCTTTCGGCGCTGGCAAAAAGCGCGAGAGTGAGAAGCCGGCGTCGTCGATGCCGTCTTCACCACCGACGAGGTTGTTGGTGACGAGCGGCCGATCGATGAAAGGCAGAGCGTGATTGTGGATAGTATTGACCTTCCCGAAATCGGCGCGCATCTTGCCGACCTTGAGGAGCAATCCGGCAGGTAGCGAGGTGAAGGTGACATAGGCCTCTTCGACGTTTACGCCGGTTTCACCGAAGGAGAGGAAGGCATCGGCGCGCGCGTATGGATCGATGATGGCCTGCATGCCGACCTCGGTTTCGTGCATCTGGAGCGAGGGCGAGGGCGAAACGTTGTTGTGCCCAGCCGTGCCAATGAAATCGCCAATCAAACTGATGTCGGGATTGAGGAGTTTCGCGTTCGAGGACGCGCCGCCGTAGGTCTGCGTCTGGACAAGCTGAGCTGGGACAGGTTCGGGCGCGGGAGCAGCCGGAATAGAAGCTAGCATGCCGGATTCGACGCGCGTAGAGGCGAGCAAGATATGCCCTTCGGGTTGAGACTGAAACGATTTCGTTTCGCGCAAATCCTTGAGCTCGTTGCGGAGGAGGGCCACTTCGCCGGCGAGCGTGCGCACCTGGTCTTCGAGCGTCTTCATGCGCGCATCTTCCGCGTTTGAAACATAAGTTTGCTGCGGCGCTGGCGGAGATTGCTGTGCGGAGGCGAGAGTCGAAAACAAAATGAGTGTGGACAGGACTGCAGTTTTTCTCATAGCGCAACTCCTCAAGAATTTGATAATGGAATTCACGAACTCAGAGATTCTTACCAGGGCGACGGCAGAAGGCTACACGGCTGGAGGCGCGCGCGGGGAGACGGCGCGGGGAAGGGGCGCGGAGCCAACAAGAATTACTCTAGTAATAACTAACCGATAGGTTACAGGAACTATGGCAATGCTCGGGGATTGGGACGCAACGGCGGAGCTGGCTGTCGAGCAGAGCGGGCAAATGTGTGAACCGCTGGGACTAGCGGTCATGTCGGCGCAAAAATGGAATTGCGCCGCAAGGAAGGCGGCACTTAGGAACAAGGCCAGAAGCCTTATCCGCCGTGAATTGTTGAGCATGTACTACCTAAGACGGAGCTTAGGCGGGAAAGGTTGCGGGGTCAAGCAGCGCTTAAGCTCCCAAAGGCAGAGCGTTTGTAGTTGGCAACCAACAGACATCCTCGTCCGTCTAAGGTGGTAAGCTAGACTCTGTAATTATGAATTCGCAGGGAACCATATCGAGGGGGACAATTGCCCACCGGGCGCTGGCGGTGCTTGGCTGCGCGGTATTGCTCTTCTTCGCCGCGGGCGGCACTTCGTTGCACCATCATCAGGGCGGACCTGAGACGGTTTGTCACGTTTGCCAGGCGCTGCACATGCCGGCGCTGGCAGCGGCTTCTCTGGATCTTGTCAGCGCGCCCGAGCAGATCACCTGGTATTCATCGCTTCTGCTCCACGTAGCTCCCGAAGATTCCTTTGCTCTGCACCGGGCATCCCGCGCGCCTCCCACCGCGTAATCAGAATCTCTCCTTGAATTGCCCACTTGCGCCAATCCCGTGAACGGGACGGCGTGACCGCCAATTTTCCGGCGGGCCTAATTCACATCTGCAGAACATTCCCCCTGGGGGCGAAGGAAAGAGGAAAAATGTTTAAGAGTTTATGGATTTACGCAGCGAGCAGCCGCAGAGCGGTTAGTGTCTTTTTGATTTTGGGATTGAGCCTGTTGTTTGCCGCTATGCCGGGACGGGCACAGGGCAACGCGGGTTCGATTGAAGGCGTGGTGAAAGATCCTTCCGGTTCGTCTGTGCCCGGAGCTAATGTGGAAGTCTCGAATCCGGTTAGCGGCTTTAACCGCCAGACCACAACGGGCAG
>Ga0307479_10001281_pt1 | contig 22907 bp, 19 predicted proteins | sample atmos_gasesECM4C_FD_203743 | JGI IMG/M metagenome (GOLD analysis project Ga0307479, IMG submission 203743) | Hardwood forest soil microbial communities from Morgan-Monroe State Forest, Indiana, United States - atmos_gasesECM4C_515 | ecosystem: Environmental > Terrestrial > Soil > Temperate...
CTCAGCGAGCCTCATCAACGGGTCCACTTCGTTCTTGGTGCGAACATTGTAGGCGAGTGCCATGGGGGCGCGTCCGAACGCGGCGGGATTCGCCTGAAAGTCCTCCGCGAGCTTGTCGCGCAGGAACAGCGCAAACACCATTCCGCCAGTCTGAAAAAAAATGATTTCCTTATCCTCGTAAACGGGTTTCCAAGTGAGACCGTCGACATAGAATCGCCTGGAAACGGCAAGGTTCTTCACTCCGAGTGTAACTATGCTGATTCTCTGTTCCATTGGCTGCCCTTCTCCTACGACAGAAGAAGCGAGTGCCATGCAGGCCAAGCTCGCAAGAAGCTCTCTTCGTGTCATCATCGCGGCTTTAGGATAGCTTGCAGTGCCGATTCAGTCTTGAATGAATCGGACGGCGTGGTGGCGTTACAGATCACATGAAAAGAGGTTAGCTTGCGTTAAGGAGATCCGAAAACCGCAGTGTGCATTTCGCGGTTTTGAGAACAGCGGTCGGCGGGCGCCCTGTAAATCGGTGAACCTCGCGGGTCATGTGGGACTGGTCGGCGTAACCCGCACATGTCCCCCTATCCGCAAGCGTCTGCCAGTTACTTTGCCCCTCTCCCAAAAGCAAAAATCGTTGAAAACGAAGCACCGACTGAAACATCTTCGGACCATAGCCAATCGCGACAGAAAAGCGTCGATGAATCTGTCGGCCGCTAATGCCGGTAAGCCGGCTGAGTTGCCACACTCGGCCATGAGCATATCGAGCAAGCCAGCGCATACTCCTGATAATGGTTTCGTCGGGTGGAGCAGCAGAGGCGAAACTGTTCGAGAGAACCTCCGAGAGGGCAAGTCTGCGCGCCGTAAGGTGCCGCTCTTCCTGAATACGAGTGAGCGGCTCAGTCCTGCGCCTGCCCCAAAGAATTGGCAGCGGTATCGAACGGTTAAGCAGTTCCGAAGCAGGAACCCCGAGGACGCTAGGTGCATAGCCGGGGCGCAAGCGCACTCCAGTGATCCTGGCACCACCGGAAAACTTCGCAATAAACGGATCCGTCCACGGTCCGACCACGATCGGCAGTTCGTCGTTAACGAGAACAATGTCGATACAACAATCTGGCAGAACGGAGTGGGCGTATTCGCCGGAGCCAACTATTCGCTGCGTCCAAAAGCACAAGAAATGATTCGCCAAGAGCGCGGGCACTGGAAACTCCCGATAGTCGGAAACGGTCGCGTGCTTATTTCCTTCGGGATTCATGCCGGTCCGAAGTGGGCTTGGTGTTCTGATACTCCGGGCCATTTTACCTCTGTTGTTCCCGGTAAGTGACAGGCCATCCGGAAGTTACCTTTGGCCGACCATCCGTCAGGAATCTCGATTACGAACGCCGGGCATATCATTTTGTGAACTACTTGCCGGTGGGAGGCTGAGCCTTCGACGATACTGGAGAGGCGTGATTCCAACCAAGCGAGCAAACGAGCGCCGCATCACATCCGAGTTGCCAAACCCGCAGGCTGGAGCGATCTGCTTTAGGCCGCGATCCGTCCTTTCCAGTTGGTGACGAGCGGCCTCGACGCGCGCTTGCAAGATGTATCTCAAAGGCGTCCTGCCCAATTCGCGCGTGAATATTCGCTCGAGGTTGCGAACGCTCATGCCCACTCGATCCGCGAGAACTTGCACCGACAACTTCTTTGCCAAATTCTCCGTAATCCAAACCTGAAGCTCCTGGAGCGCCTTCATTTCCGAAGCTTGCGCGGATAAGGAAACGCTCAGTTGTTTCTGCCCACCTGACCTTCTTAGGAAAAGTACGAACTCGCGCGCGACCTCTTGAGCGATCGCGACGCCGCAATCCTCTTCGACCCACGCCAGCGCCAAATCCACGCCAGCCGAGATACCGGCAGAGGTGTAGACGTTTCCATCTTTTATCCACAGCAGCTCCGATTCAACTCGCACCTTCGGAAATCGTTTCGCGAGTTCCTGGCCGAATTTCCAGTGGGCCGTCGCGCGCTTTCCATTGAGCAGTCCAGCTTCCGCAAACAGGAATGCGCCCACGCAGACGGAGCCGAGGCGGCGAACTGCGGGAGCCATTTTTCTAAGCCATGCAAAAAGAGCCGCGTCCCGCGCATTGCGCGTGGCGACGCCGCAAACAAGCAGAAGGGAATCGAACGAGCCTTCGAGCTCGGAGAAGCGATGCTGCGCCAGAAAGGAGAGCAGCCCGCCTTCGCCAGTCACTCTCATATCGCGGGCATTCGTAGCGACCTCGACGATATAAACAGACTTGCCCGCCAGACGATTGGCAGCACTGAAGACCTGCATGGGTCCGACAAAGTCGAGTTCCTCGACCGGCGGAACAACAACCACGACGATGCGACGCCTCTTGAGGGGGTTCTTTTGCCGGCTGTCGCGTTGCGCAGGTTGAGGCATCGACTTACCCAATATGCATCGCAGACTACAAATTCGACAAGAGTCCAGCGAAGTTGGCGGAAAACGACGGAGACTTGGCCGAATGGAACAGCTTCGGCTCGCTAGGATAATGGCGTCGTAGACGAAACTCGCGGGGCATCGAATCCATACTCCTGCTATGGGCGGTTGCGGTTACGCCTGTCGTCGAATATGCGATGGAAAAGAGTTCTTCGCATTAGAGAAAAGGCTAGTTTGGCGTAAAAAGCCCGGCAATTGTCGCAAACGAACTCTGCAGGTTCATTAGCATTCACTGTTGAGCCGGAGCATACGCACCTCTTGGCCGCGAAGGAACGGCGAATGGAGATGGAAAGGTCTCGTTTGAAAGGGCAAGTGGCGGTGGTGACCGGCGGTGGCCGCGGAATAGGGCGAACTATCGCGTTGTTACTAGCCGCAGCAGGCGCAAGTGTTGCGGTGTTTGCGCGAACAGCTTCGGACGTCACTGAGACTGCGGAGTTGATAAAGCAGGCGAACGGGCAATCGAAGGCGTTCGCACTCGATGTGACGGACTCCCAGACAGTTGTGCGGAGGATTGCTGAGATCGAGGGCTCGCTCGGCCACGTGGACTTGCTGGTGAACAACGCCGCTACGGTCGGACCGATTGGCCCGCTGTGGCAATCGGGCCTCGAAGATTGGTGGCGCGTCATGGACGTGAACCTGAGAGGCCCTGTCCTGTGCTTTCACGCCGTACTGCCGGGAATGATCTCCCGACGCCGCGGGCGGATCGTGAATATTGTGAGCAGCACGGCCCCCCTTCCCTATTTGTCGAGCTACATGACGAGCAAGACGGCGCTCGTTCGGCTCACGGAAATAATGGCCGCGGAGACAAAAGAATACGGAATCAGCTTGTTCAGTCTGGCGCCTGGAACGGTGCGGACGGCCATGTCGGAGCGCTCGCTTCATTCCGCGGAGGCGCAAACATGGATTCCCTGGTTCCGGCGAATCTTCGACGAAGGCCTCAATCTGCCCGCAGAGCGTCCGGCTCAATTTGTAGTTGAGTTGGCATCCGGGCGGGCCGACGCGCTTTCCGGGCGATTCCTTTCGGTGTCGGATGATTTGGACGCGCTTCTCGATAATGTGAAACAGATCGAGAAAGATAATCTGCTTTCTCTCCGCGTAAGAACACTTGACCCGGTTAATACAAACCCAGCTCTCGCCTCAATCCTTGCGGAAGCCGAACGTGCTCCCCGCCGTTCGTTTCGCATAGGACGTACCTTCGAAGCTCCGCGGTCCAGCGTATTTCACATGTGGATCGATCCGGAAGCCATAAAAAAGTGGTTCGTGGATAGTGCCCCCGTGCACTGGATTGCTGAGACTGAGCCCATTGTCGACGCGAGAACGGGCGGGGACTATCGATGGCGCGTGGTCAGCGATGAAAACGAGAAGGAAGTGTTCGAGTTCCACGGAACCTACCGCGAAGTGCATGCGCCAGAAAAACTCGCGTTTACATGGGAATGGGAGACATTGCCCATCGATGGCGTAGAAGGGCCAGGGAAGACGCTCGTCACCATAGAATTTTTCGAGCAAGCTGGCTCCACGAAAGTTGTCTTAACGCAGACTGGTTTTCCTAGCGACGCCGCACGCGATGCACATGATAAGGGCTGGGCGAGATGCTTCGGTGGCATTGCCAAGCTGTTCCACTAAATATCCAAGACCAAAAAAACGTTAGATTTTGTCGTTGTCGGAGCCCGGTGTTTCGGTGCGTGGACTGCGCAGGAACTATTGGCCTCGGGCCATACGTGAAGCAAATGCTCACGAATTCAGGGGCTCTAGAACCGCGATTTTCATTAGCCAGCAAGGCGACCACTAAAGCGAGAGCCGTTTTCTAAAAGGAGGGAAAATTATGTTTGCTTTCAAATCATTGAGCGCGTTTATTTTGTTGTTTGCGATCAACACCTGTGCGGCGCAGTCAGAACCTGGTTCTCAGGCAAACGATTTTATTCGCATTCACGCGCCGCTAATTGCCATCGAGCACGTTCGCGTCAATCCACTCACGCACATAGGGCGGGCAATGAATCAATGTGACGCACTCTCACTCGCATGAGGGGAGTCAAAAATGAGAGTCACAGTCGACTTTCTTGGATTTGTCAGAGAGTGGCGCCTGACGCAACAACCAACGGCTTCATCTCGACAGGTGCATCTTCTTCAGCAGCTCGGTGTAGCGCGGGTCCTGACGCAGATTTTTGATTAGCCAGTCGCTCTTCACCACCAGCAAACCGTGATCATGTTGTTGATAGGCGCGATCCATCCAATCGAATGCTTCGTCAACTTCTCCGCGATAGGCGTATACCTCAGCGATCTGATAGGCCCAGCCGCTCGGGCGAATCGTGATCAATTGTTTCAGAGCGGTATCGGACTCGGGGGGCCGGCCGGCCGCGTGATACGCAAGCGCTTCGCCGAACGATCTCCAATCTTCGCGCGGTTCCTGCTCCATTTCTGCAAGGGCCTTCTGCACCTGACCTTCTGCCAGGAGAAGTTCGCCACGACGAAAGTGATCGCGCTCTTGTTCCGGGTTCAGTTCCAGCAATTTTTGTAGGGTGGCCTGTGCTTCTTCGTACCGTTCCATCTCGAACAGCGTGTTCCCCAGAGCCGCGTACGACCTCGCTCGAAGCGGATCGAGCGTTACCACCTGTTTTTGAAGATCGATCGCTTCGTCCAGGCGACCCAAAGTCTGGTAAAGGTCCGCCCGGTAGCGCAAAACATCGACGCTTCCCGGCTCCAGTTCGGCGGCCTTGTTTAGGGATACTTCGGTACTTTTCCAGTCCCAGTCTTGTTTCATCTGGACCCAGCCGAGTGCCAAATATCCTGCGGCCAGATTCGGATCGAGCGCAATCGCCTGCTGTGCATCCGCGCGCGCCCTACGATATCCTTCTCTCTGGTCCATGAGGTCAAAGCCTGCCATCCAGTTCAGGACGTAGGACCGCAGTGCCCAGGCTGGCGCATAGTTCTTGTCCAGCTGGATGGCCCGATTGGCGTAGTTGAGTGCCGTAGCGAGGTCCACCTTCTTCACTCCGCGGCCATTGAAGTATTGAGCTTGCAGGTAGGCCTGATAGGCCTCGGGACTGGTGTTGCGCAAGCTTACAGAGATGGCTGGGCCGTTAGCGTTTAACAGCTTGACCTGCAATGCGCCGGTTGCGGAACGAGCGATTTCGTCCTCTACCGCGAAGATGTCATTGATCTCCCGATCATACGTCTGCGACCAAAGCTGAAAACCATCGTCCGTCTTAATCAGGTCCGCAGTGATGCGTACATGGTTGCCCTCGCGGCGCACACTTCCCTCAAGAATATTGGACACCCCGAGATTTCGTCCCACTTCGCGCAGGTCTTCGTTCTTACCCCTGAACTGAAAGGCTGAAGAGCGCCCGACGACCTTGAGCCCAGATACTTTGGCGAGTTCGTGAATCAGTTGTTCGGCGAGTCCGTCTGAAAAATACTCCTGGTCTTTGGCCGGACTCATGTCCACAAAGGGCAGCACAGCGATGGAATTGGCGTTCAACAGAGAGCGAGTGGCCCTACTTCGAGCAAACCAGAAATGGTCGGCTGTCGCAGCTGCGACGACTACGCCGAGGATGGGTATGATTGCAAGTTTCCGGAAATAGCGGCTACGAGAAGATTTTTCCTCCTCTGAAGAGGCGGTTCCCGGAACAACGTCCTTTTGCGTGCCTAGCTCCGAAGGCGGTGTTGCACTCTCGTCTATAACTGGCGTAATGAACCGGTACCCTCTTTTAGTCACGGTTTCGATAAATTCAGGTTTATCGGGCCGGTCGCCGAGAATCTTTCGGATGTCCACAATGTATTTTCGGATCAATTCGGGGTTGACGTAGGTCTCGGGCCATAGCTTTTCGAGAAGTTCGTCCTGGGTAACCAGGCGGCCTGGATTCTCGACCAGGTACCGCAGCATGTCGTAAGGCTTCGGGGGAATAGCCACGCGCCCTTGCCCTCGCCAAAGGCACTGGTTCGCTGTATCAAGGCGGAATGCCTGGAAAGATTTCATTTACCAAACCTGACTCTTTTGGACGGCGGAAGGTGTCTCGCCTTAAGATGAATTAGAGTAGTTCTAGTCCCCCAGCGGTACAAATATGGGGCGTCGCCCGCAATCCAAGGTCAGCGACCGTCTAAAATCCTTATTGTCATAGACATAGCGTCAGCACAGAGAATCCGCACAATCCCGACGGGAACTTCACTCCTATTTCGCCTCAGGCTTCTAGTGTGGGGCCCGAACGGTCGAGGCTCTAGCATTCTAGGCCGCCATCCGAAATTCAGGGGAAGCACAATTTCGGGTCAGTGGCACCGAGCCTTGCCAAGAAGCCGGACGAAGGAGGGTGCGGTGTTGCTCAAGGACGGAGACAGGAAGACAGTCGTTCGCTTGGCCGATAAAGGGTATCTACTGGGGCTCGGTCGGGCCCGATTGGCGAGAGAGCTGTTTAGTGGCCGCTTTGGGCCGGGCCAGCGCCTGCAGTTGGATAAAATTGCAGTTGAGTTTGGAATGGACAAGGAGTCGGTCTTGAAGGCTCTTGCCGAATTCCAAGCACTCGGAATGGTCACCCTCGCTAATGATTTTTTCGCGAGCGTTAATCCGCCGGACCCTAAAGGGATGCAAGAAGCTTATGAGGTGCGGGCAGCCCTGGAAGAGATCGCTGGGCGAGCTGCCGCGGCCACACTTGGTGGAAATGTCACCACGTTGCTAGGGGAATTAGGAGGAATGCGTGCCGCCTTCCACGACGGCAACATCGACGCTTGCGTCGAACACGATATCAATTTTCACCGAAATATCTTAAAAGCCTCGCAGAATGACTTTCTCCTACGCGTCTGGGACAGCTTGGCCCTTGATTTGCGCATGCGCGCGATGTTCGGAAACCTTTCGGAGCACATGCACGAAGTAGTTGAATCACACCAACCGATAGTCGATGCCCTTCAGAAAGGGCGAGCACGACAAGCCGGCCTCCTTTTGCGGAATCACGTGGAGACGTTCTCGGAATATATAAAAAAGTCCAAATCGGATTCCAGATTTTACAATGCGCTTCAAACGGACTTAGAGGGCGCAAAGGATGTGCAACGCGCGTTCTTTCCACCACCCACGCGGTCAATTCCTTGTCTATCCTGCGAAGCCTTTTATCAGCCCGCTCACGACATCGGAGGCGATTACTACGACTTCTTGTCCTTGCAAGGAGAGCGTTGGGGCATCGCTATCGGAGATGTTTCAGGAAAGGGGATTGGGGCGGCATTGATCATGGCTAGTCTTCAAGGTTCGCTTCGAGCGCAAGCTCTGCGTCCAAATTCGGACCTTTCCACACTCATGGCAGATGTCAATCGGCTAGTTTATGACTCCTCTCCGGCCCATTTCTTTGCATCGCTCTTCTACGCGGAATATCAGCCTGCAACGCGCGCCTTGAGATACGTAAATGCCGGCCACAATCCTCCAATCGTGCTCCGCCCACAACATGGGCGGTGTGAAATTTTCCGCTTGAAGGCGGAAGGCATGCCCGTGGGAATCTTCTCGGATGCGCAATTCACACCGGCAACATTTCAGCTCCGAATTGGTGATGTGCTAATCGGTTACACCGATGGCATCACCGAGGTCGAGAACCATAAGGGCGAATTTTGGGGAGAGGAAGCGTTTGAGAAGCTATTGAGTTCTTGCGGCTTCTGGCAGCCTAAGGAAATCATGGAACGTATTCTGGACGGAGTAGCCGGCTTCGCCGGTGGCCAGCCACAGCGGGACGATATGACGCTGGTCGTAATGAAGGTGGAAGAGGGATGCGATGGAGTGGGGTTAACGCCCGCAAGCGTACGAAGAGTTACCGAACTTGTGCATGCGAAGGTCGAGGACGGTCTGACTCTCAATGAAATGGCAGAATCAGCTGGGCTCAGCACGGGCTATTTCTCAGAGGTGTTTCGCAAGTCGACCGGTGAGACGCCGCACCAATTTCTCCTACGCCATAGAGTAGAGCGTGCAAAGGAGATGCTGAGTGGCACCGAAGCGCGTGTCCTGGATGTCGCCGTGGCATGCGGCTTCAAGACGCAGCAGCACTTTGCGCGGGTGTTCCGGAGAATGTGCGGAGCCAGCCCCACAGAATATCGGCAAGATTTTCTGCGCCACGAAGGGACTTGCGCTTGGAGATCTGCTCTCATGATACGTTGACTTCTGTTGCCTCTGCTTTCACAGGCAAGTTGTCACGATCCCACCAGACGCGCACGTAAACTCTTAATTGATTCTGGCTGCATTAGGGCCCCGCACGCAAACTCAATGCATCGGCCTCTTTGTGTCGCCCGCACCAATCCGTCGCGCGCATGTCTCGCATGAAGAATTCCGGAGGATTCGGCCCGGAACCTCGGATATAGACACAACCCCACATCCGCTATGCGGTTCACTGAATGCGCTGTGAGACACAAATCAGGAGAGAAGATCATGAGCAACTCATCGTCAAAGGGCACAGCCCTCATCACCGGCGCCTCTCGCGGCATCGGAGCTGTCTATGCGGATCGTCTCGCAAAGCGGGGATACGATCTCATCCTGGTAGCGCGCTGCGAGGCGCCACTCCAAGCGCTCGCCGCAACGCTTTCCCGCTCTACCGGACGCCGCACCTCTCCGATCGTAGCGGACGTCAACAACAAGCAGGATCTCGCGCGGGTGGAAGCAAAGCTGAAGGACGATCCGAGCATCACCATGCTCGTCAACAATGCCGGCTTCGCCTCCGTCGCACCGCTGCTCGAAGCCGACATCGAGAAGATGGAAGAGATGATTGCTCTCAACATCAGCGCTCTCACTCGCCTCACCTACGTTGCCGCTCCTGCCTTCGTCAAGCGTGGCGCAGGCACGATCATCAACATCGGCTCCGCCGCTGGCATCTCGGTAGAGGCGATGAACGGTGTGTACGGGCGTCCAAAGCATATGTCCTTGCCTTCAGTCTTTCGCTGCAGCACGAACTCACCAGCAAAGGCATCCGAGTCCAAGCTGTGTTACCAGCCAGGACCGCGACCGACGGCTGGGAGGTCGCCGGCCTCCCGTGGCAACAGCAACCCGCCTCAATCATCATGTCAGCGGAAGACATGGTCGATGCGGCGCTGGTCGGCCTCGATCAGGGCGAACTGGTCACAATTCCCAGCCTTCATAATGGCGACGAGTGGACACGTTTTGAGGCCATACGCCGCGCTATGTTGCCACAGTTTGGCACTTCCGTCCCCGGGCCCCGCTACAGGAAGCAAGCGCGAAGGTCGGCATAACTGGCTCGAATGCCCACGGTGATACGGAGCGCGAGGCCTCACCCTGTTACAGCAGGCCTCGCAAGAAAATCAAACCAGCAGATCGGAAAGGTCGTGCTGACTGTAGGAGCGTAGTCCAAGTTCGGGATCTGCCTGCACTGTGTGATAGGCAGTCCCGACAAGGACCCCAGAACCAGCGAATTTCCTATCGTCCAGATCCGGCGAACCTGATTGGACTGGCCAACACAAGGAGAAACAAATGGCGAGATTTGTATTAGTGCATGGAGGATTTTCCGGCGCATGGATTTGGTTGCCACTGATGGACAGTCTAAGGGCGGCTGGCCATTTAGTCGAGGCGTTCGACCTGCCGGGGATGGGCGACGACCACACGTCTGCGAGCGAAGTCAGCTTGGATAGCTACGCAGGCCGTGTGTGCGAGGTGCTGGCGGCCAATTCCGAACCGGCCGTCGTGGTCGGCCACAGCATGGGCGGCATTGTCGCAACGCAAGGAGCGGCACGATGTCCCGAACGTGTCGCGGCGCTCGTATACGTGGCGGCATTCTTGCCAAAGGACGGGCTGAGTCTTCTCGACTTGACGAAGCTTCCGGAGGGAGACGGTGAGCAGGTGCTAGCCAATGTGGTCGTCGAAGGACAGCCTCCGGTCGCCGTCATGCCGGCAGCGGCTTCGCGTCACGTGTTGTACGGGTCTTGCGCGGATGACGTTGCGGCGTGGGCAATCGCACGGCAGTGCCCGCAACCAGTCTCGCCGTTACCGATGGCAGTATCCATCCCACCTGGAGCCCTCAACGGCATCAAGCGGTATTACGTGTTGTGTACGCGGGATCGGACTATCCCGCCGCCATTGCAGCGGCGGATGGTCGCCGAGAATATGTGCGCCGACGTCATTGAGCTTGACACAGATCACATGCCCCAGCTGTCGATGACCAACGAGCTGGCCAAGGCTCTCCACCGATTCGCGACGCACTCATCTGCAGGCGCTAGGAGGGCTGCACCTCGTAGCCATGGGAGAACAATGAAACGCTATTTAAATTCGCTGGTGTTGCTACTCGCGGCCTTCAGGGCGCGCGCGGACCAGTATCAATCGCAGATCATCACCAATTCCGGCGATAGCATCAGCATCACGAACGGTCCGGCAGCTACAGTAGTCCCGGACGGATAGTGGAACAGCTGCGGCAAGCTGTTCCACTACCAGAAAAGAGCAGCAGACTGCCGGGAATAGTTTTGCTGCCGTTGTGTCTTACAACCCTGACGCTCCTTCATTTTGCTTGCAAGAGGTACAAGGGTTTCAAGAGCCGTCATCGGGATTGGGCCCGACTGAGTTACCTGCAGCCGTATGGATTCTTTACCGCAGGCAGCTGCTTTCAAACGTTTGTTTGTATCGGCGATACGTCCCGATACACCAGGAGAAGACAATCATGACATCAGGATCCGCTTCGTCGGACGGCCGGGTGCAGGACGCGCTCGGCTGCCCCAACCAAACCCGCGGCGCCCGACCCAACAACTTGACGGTGCCCTGCGAACCTACTCACAAGACCACCTGGAGATTTCCGCTATGGATTTGAGATTGCAAGGGAAGCGTGCGCTAGTCACGGGTAGCAGCATCGGCTTGGGAGAGGCGATCGCGCGGGCTCTTACTGCAGAGGGTGTGGCAGTTGCGATCCACGGACGACAACCGAAACGTACATACGCCGTCGCGGCAGACATCGAGGCGCACGGCGGTACGGTCGCTGTTGTCCTTGGTGACCTTACAGTCGAAGGTGAGGCACAGAACATCGCGGACAGCGCGATCGAGCAGCTGGGGGGCATTGATATCCTCGTTAACAACGCGGGTGGAACAGGCGAGAAACTGCTTTGGGAAGACACTCCAATCCGCGCTTGGACTGAGTCTTACGAGCGAAACGTTCTAGCTGCTGTAAGACTGATCAGTCGTCTTCTGTTGCCGATGCGGCAGTCTGGCTGGGGCAGGATTGTGAACGTCTCGAGCGTGGCTGGTGTAATGCCTCAGCCCACGGGCCCGGACTACTCAGCGAGCAAGGCTGCGATCAACAATCTCAGCCTGTCCTTGACTAAAGCGCTTGGGGCATCGGGCGTCAATACGGTTTCCCCTGGCATGATCCTTACGCCGAAACTAGAAGAAGTATTCCGTCAGATGGCAACTACTAACGGCTGGGTTGCCAGCGATGCCTCATGGGAGGAGATCGAGCGAGCTTTTTTGAAGGTTTCCCAGGTTCCGCTTGGCAGAATCGGTCGTGTTGATGAGGTCGCGCACGCTGTCGTCTTCTTGTGCAGTCCGCTTGCCAGTTACATCACTGGGGCGGACCTGCGAATCGATGGCAGCGTTGTACCAGCTCTGTAGAGAGGCCCCTTGATCACGGGCCAGCCGTCGAAACCCGAGAGCACGACAACCTGCTCGCTATATGCCGAGCAATCCCGTTCGTGATCTCGAGGTCGAGGAAAATTATCCTATGGATTCTCAAGCAATGAGTTCTAATTTGCACCAACTCACTGAAGTGTTTCAATCCTAAGTAAGAAAACGAAAATTTCACACCATAAAGGAGAAATTCTGATGAATGATCCCCACAAGTTCAGCACGGAGTTTGGATCTGATCATGCACTCGAACAAAGTACACCTATTGTCAGTCACCATGACACCATCAAATGGTTTGAGGCAATCCCCGGAGAACAATTGTGCATTCGGGTTCACGGAACACAGGTGAATGGCCGCTATGCAATTATGGAAAATTATCGCGGCGCCAGGCACAGCAACACCGATGCACTTCCATGCGGAAGATGAAATTTTTCACATCCTTGAAGGGACTGTGACCTTCAGCATCGACGGCGACGTTTTCAATGCTTCCGTCGGCTCAATTGTGGTTATTCCAGCAGGCGCACATCACGCGTGGAGGAATCGTTCGAACGCTCCGATCCGCATGTCGACCTTCTTTTCACCAGGTGGAGTAGAAGAGCTTTACCCCAAGCTTGTCGGCTTGTCGCTAGAAGAGCTATCTACTGTAGTCGAACCATTCGGATCAGGCATTGTTGGGCCGCCCATCGATGAGTAACGTCTCCGCAGCGGACGTTTACCTCGACGGCCCACCATGAGTCGCCGCTCATGTCTTGCCGCCGGCGCTCAAGGAGTTTCGTGAGCGCCGATTCCACTAACCCGATAAATGAACTGAATGAATAGCTAGGAGCGACACCGAGCTACGAGGTGAAAGGAAACATGACAAATACCGGACCAGAAAAGCACCAACCGAACAACGATACGAACAGACCCGCTTGCGAATTGGTGCGTGTTCGAAGCGCGGGACAGATATGGAATAGTCACCGTCGCATTGGCGAGTCCGAAAGGCCTTCTGAAATCGCTGCGAAATATCGAGTCAACAATGAAGCCGTCTTGGAGACTTGCGCGAAATTCCAAGCACTTGGAGCGGTTGCTCGCGCGAAGAACTCTTCGGCGGCAGTTCCTATCCCTAGGCCGGAAGAAATACGAGAGGTGTATGAAATACGCGCAGCGGAGGAGATTGCGGGCTGCGCAGCCGCGCGAGCTCTTAAAGGAAACACATCTGCATTACGTCGCGAAGTCGATGAGATGCGCGCCGCATTTTGCTGCCGCGACTTGGATTGCTTTGTAGAGCACGATGTAGCGTTCCATAGACACATCTTGCAAGCGTCTCAGAATCAAACCTTAGTGCGCGTAAGGGACAGTTTGGCTGTAGATCAGCGGATCAGAGCGGCGTTCGAAACGATTTCAAGGGATTTTCCCGAGGTCGTCGAATCACACCAACCAATCGTCGATGCTCTTGAGAAAGGGCGAGGGAGAGAGGCAGGACTCCTCTTGCGGAATCACGTAGAGACGGTTTTGGAATTTCTCAAGAAGTCGGAATCGGATTCTGGATTTCACAGAGCAATCCGCGATGATCTGGAGAGAGCTCGGGAAGTTCACAAATCTTTTTTCCCCGACGAAGAACTTTCAATTCCCGGCTTGGTCTGCGAGAGCTTCTATAAGCCCGTCCATAGCATCGGTGGCGACTACTATGACTTTCTTCCGTTGAGGGAAGAGTGCTGGGGAATCGCGATCGGAGACGTTTGCGGCAAGGCAATCGGTGCCGCACTACTGAAGGCTAGCCTCCAGGCTTCGCTTCGGGCCCAAGCCATGCACGCCCATTCGGACCTTTCAAACCTTATCGATGGTGTTGAGCGGCTTATTCTCGCGGCCTCACCAAAACATCTTTACGCATCCCTTTTCTACTCAGAATACGATCCTGTGACACGCGTGTTGAGCTACGTCAATGCAGGACACAATGCCCCAATGGTGCTTCGGTGGAAAGACAATGAATGTAAGATCTTCACCTTAGAATCCACCGGGCCGCCCCTCGGGCTTCTGGAGGGATCTCAGTTCACGTCGCAAGCCTTGCAGCTTGAAACCGACGATGTGTTGGTCATGTACACGGACGGAATCACGGAGGCGGGGAGCCCTGCAGACGAATCGTGGGGACAGGAGCGGCTCAAAATCGTGCTGCGAGATTGCCGTCACTGCTCGCCCGTTCAAATACTCACCCGCATCGTAGATGGGGTCTTAGCTTTTACTAAAGGCACTGCGCAACGCGACGATATGACGTTGCTAGTCGTTGGCGTGAAAGATGAAGCCGCAATCTGAGTGCGGGGTAGGTCAAGAAGTATAACCAATTGTGCTTTTAAGCATCACATATTGCGGAGGAGAGGGTATGTCAGTGAAAAGCGTCCAATTTACGGTTGCCGCGCACATTATGGCGGCCCTGGGTTACTTCCACGGCGAGGAAGTCTCCTCGGCAACCCTGGCCGAGAGTGTGAACGCCGATCCTACTTTCGTTCGAAAGTCTCTCTCCAAGCTCTCGAAAGCAGGCTTGGTCGTAACAAAGCGGGGCAAGAGCGGAGCAAGCATGCTTTCACGTTCTCCGCGACAGATCACGCTGTTGGACGTATACCGTGCCAGTGCAGCGCCGCCGGCATTTGCGATTCATTCGTATCCGATAGACAAGATGTGTCCGGTCAGCTGTCACCTCAAGGAGTGCATGTCGGGAGTACTCTCTCAGGCTCAGAACAGCTTCGAGAGATCGCTCGCGAAAATAACGCTGGCTCATCTGGTTGGTCAGATTCGGGAAAAGACGCGTTGACTTTTTTTCGTCTTACTTGTGCAGATTAACAGAACAATAAATCGGGAGGACTAAGAGAATGCTAACGGAAACGGAACTGGCGTCTGACGAGCGCGCGGAAAACCAGGAGCGGCGAATCGGTGGACGAACGTCGGCCAAGCTCTGGGTTGCCGCTGGCCTAGTAGGGATAGTGCTCGTGGTTGCATGGCTCAAGTATTCGCCTGGGGCGGGTGGAAATTCCGCCGGTGCTCCGCCTGCGGCCCTTCCACAGGTCATGGTGAGCAAGCCGCTGGTGCAAGACATCGATACGCGGTTGGGCTTCCTGGGCCAATTCGCGGCGGTTTCGCAAGTCGAACTGCGCGCGCAAGTGGGCGGTACGCTTACGGGAATATTTTTTAAGGATGGGGATATTGTTCGGAAGGGCAACCTCCTTTTCACCATTGATGCTCGACCTTACGAAATCACACTTGCCGAAGCGAGCGCCCAGCTTGAGGTTGCGGCGGCTCGACTGGAACTGGCTGAGCGGCAACTTGACCGTGCCAAAGACCTGGAGCAAAGCAACGCTGGATCGGTCGAAAACGTTGACCAGCGCATATCCGATCAGCGGTCGGCGCGCGCCGCGGTCGAAGAGGCCAAAGCCCGAATCCGCGATGCACAGTTCGACCTTGACCATTGCCGGATTACGGCGCCGTTCACGGGACGCATGGGCACGCATCTCGTTTCCGTGGGCAATCTGATTGCTGGCAGTCGCACAGCGACGAGTCCGACGACGCTGCTCGCGACGGTGGTGTCGCTTGATCCGATCTACCTTGATTTTGATATGAGTGAGTCCGATTTCCTGGTGTACTCCAAGTACAGCGCGCACCTCAAGGGAGGGCATGTGCAGAAGGTTGAGGTTGCGCTCGGGGACGATAATTTGTACGCGCGAAGCGGTGTATTCGATTTCCTGGACAATGTCCTTGACCGTTCGAGCGGCACGATACACGCCAGGGCTACAGTTGCGAATTCCAATCTGGTTTTGACTCCCGGCCTATTCGCTCGTGTTCGACTAGTCGTCGCGCCGCCTTCACCGACCCTCCTCGTGCCGGACACTGCAGTGCTGCCTGACCAATCGCAACACATGGTTATGACGGTTTCGGCGGATGGGACCGTCGCGCCAAAGCGAGTGGAAGTAGGGGAGATTCGCGACGGTTTGCGGGTGATCCGGTCCGGGCTCGCACCGAGCGACCGGGTCATCGTGGAGGGACTGCTGCACGCCGCGCCCGGAACCAAAGTCGCCACCGCGGACGGCACGATCCGTTATTCCGGCGGCCAGGACTAAAGAGAGCCAAAACATGCGCCTGACACACTTCTTTATCGAACGCCCTCGCTTCGCGACCGTACTAAGCGCGTTCGTGACACTGCTGGGCGTCGGTGCGCTCGCAATTCTGCCGGTCGCACAGTACCCGGAAATCGTCCCGCCCACAGTGCAGATCACCACGGTGTATCCGGGCGCATCCGCGGATACGGTGTCGCGCACCGTGGCGACCCCGCTCGAGCAGCAGATCAATGGCGTCGAGAACATGCTTTACATGGGCAGTCAGTCGACCGGCGACGGCAGGCTCACTATCACCGTCACCTTCCGCATCGGCACCGACTTGAACGTGGCACAGATGCTGACGCAAAACCGTGTCCAGGACGCTTTGCCACGGTTGCCGGACGACGTACAGCGTCTCGGTGTGCAAGTAAGGAAGGCGACACCGAGCATACTCCTGGCCATTCATCTGTACTCGCCCGATAAGTCGCGCGACCCCTTGTATCTGTCCAACTACACGACGTTGCATGTGAAGGACATTTTGGCGCGTCTCGAAGGTGTCGGAGATGTGCAGTTCCAGGGCGGCCGCGAGTACGCCATGCGCATCTGGCTCGAACCCGACAAGGTCGCAGCGAACAATCTCAACGGCAGTGAGGTGCTCGCGGCGCTGCGTGCCCAGAACCTGCAGGTTTCGGCCGGGATTCTGAATCAGCCGCCAGCTCCGGGACACGAGGCTTATCAGATCAACGTTGAGGCGCTCGGCAGGCTTTCCACACCCGAGCAATTCGGTGACATTGTCCTCAAATCCGATAAGCAAGGAAGGGTGACGCGGGTGCGCGACATCGGTCGAGTCGAGGTGGGTGCCGCTGATTATGGATCAACTGCGTACATGGATCGCAGCGATGCGACGGCGCTCCTGATTTACGCCCAGCCGGGCGCAAACTCGCTCGCGGTTGAACAAGAAGTCCTCTCGGCGATGAAAGACCTAAAGAAGGAGTTCCCGCAAGGCCTCGATTACAAAATCATTTACGATCCGACGACCTTCATCGCCAAATCGGTCCGCGAGGTCGTCATCACAATCTTCATCGCGATTCTTCTCGTGCTAGGTGTCGTGTTCCTGTTTCTGCAAAATTGGAGAGCCTCGATTATCCCGGTGATCGCAATCCCGGTCTCCCTGGTCGGGACGTTTGCCGTTCTCTATCCGCTGGGAATATCGCTGAACAACCTTTCACTCTTTGGGCTGGTTCTCGCGGTTGGCATCGTTGTCGATGACGCAATCGTTGTCGTCGAAAATGTTGAGCGCAACATGCGCTCCGGCATGTCGGCGTCAAATGCCGCTCACAAAACCATGGACGAAGTCGGTGGAGCGCTGATCTCGATTGCGCTGACACTGTGTGCTGTCTTCGTTCCGTCTGCTTTCCTCTCCGGAATATCCGGACTCTTCTTTCGGCAATTTGCCGTCACGATCGCCGCATCGACGGTCATCTCGTGCTTTGTCTCGCTGACCCTGAGCCCGGCACTTTGCGCGGTGCTCTTCAAAGACCACGATCCACAAGGTGCGTCGTCGCATGGCCTGGTGGGTCGTTTTCTCCATTCAGGTTTTGGCTGGTTTAACCGTGGCTTCGAGAGTTTGTCGAACGGATATAGAAATCTGACACGCCGTCTGGTGGCAGGAGTGGCCATTGTTCTCGTGATCTACGCCGCGCTGATCGGCGTTGCCGGGCTGGAGTTCTCGCGGGCGCAGACGGGTTTCATTCCGGAGCAGGACCAGGGGTACCTCATCACCATCGTTCAGCTTCCTCCCGGAGCGACGCTCGCTCGGACAGAAGAGGTGGTGAAGCAGGCGACCGATATCATCCTGAATTCGCGCGGCGTTGAACACGTTGCGCCCTTCGCGGGCCTCGATGCGACGACATCGACGGTAGCGTCCAATTCCGGGACGATTTTTTCCAGCCTGCCCTCGCTGTACAACCACGAAATTCCCGGCGTAAACGCGAACACAGTATTGGCCGACCTGCGCACGCGTCTTTCCGTGATCAAAGAAGCACGCGTGCTGACCATCCCACCTCCTCCTGTACAAGGCCTCGGGAGCGCCGGTGGCTTCAAGATGATGCTGGAGGACCGCGCCGGGCTTGGTTCGGAGGCTGTTGTGCGGGCGGCGAATGATCTGGTGGCTGCTGCGAACAAGGATCCGCATTTCGCCGGAGTGTTTACGTTATTTAACACCGGATCACCCTCCGTCTATGCAGACATCGATCGCGTGAAAGCGGAGAAGGTTGGAGTCACCCCGACCGACGTGTTTTCGACACTGCAAGTCTATCTGGGTTCCCAATACGTGAACGATTTCAACTTGCTAGGCCGGACGTATGAAGTGGTCGTCCAAGCCGATGGTCAATACAGAAGCAACCAACCAGACATCACTCGGCTGAAAGTACGCAACAGTTCCGGTGAAATGGTGCCGATTGGGACGGTGGCCCAACTGAAGGACAATACGATCCCGTACCGTGTGCCGCGCTACGATCTCTATCCAGCCGCGGAGGTGCAAGGGGTAGCTGCTCCGGGAGTCGCCTCTGGTACCGCGCTGCTCCGCATGGAGGAGCTTGCCCACCAGGTTCTCCCGCAAGGAATCGGGTTCGAGTGGACGGATCTCTCCTTTCAAGAGCAGCAACACGGAACTCCCACGCTCGTTGTCTTCGGGGCAGCCGCTCTCTTCGTTTTCCTCGTTCTGGTGGCGCAATACGAAAGTTGGAAGTTGCCGATGGCGATCGTTCTGATCGTGCCGATGTGCCTGCTCGCATCCGTAAGCGGCCTGCTGGCGCGTGGGTTGCCGATTGACATCCTGGCGCAAATCGGTTTCGTAGTACTTGTCGGCTTGGCCGCCAAAAACGCGATCCTGATTGTCGAATTCGCACGCCAGAAGGAAGAAGAGGGCGCTGCCGCCGGAGAGGCAGCTGTGCATGCCGCGCGTACACGCCTCCGCCCGATCTTGATGACGTCCTTCGCGTTCATCCTGGGGGTTGCCCCGCTGGCGGTTGCGACGGGAGCGGGAGCCGAAATGCGCAGGTCCCTGGGTACGGCCGTGCTGTTCGGGATGTTGGGGGTGACCGGCTTCGGTCTTCTCTTCACACCCGCTTTTTACACTTTCGTTCGCAATTTCGGCCGTAACCGTAAGGAACGCGGATTGAGTCAAGCCGCGCTCAAAGCGACGGCTATCATTCTAGCCCTCAGCCTATTTGCAGGTGGTTGCGCCGTGGGCCCACGCTATGTGAAGCCCACCACCAATCTCGCTCCGTTTCATAATCTCGCAGGCGTCAGTGCGACGAAGCCGGAATTTTCGGCACCGCCTCTGGAAAGTTGGTGGACGGGCTTCAACGACCCGATGCTTGTGACTGTAGTCCAGCGCGCCCTGGGTCAGAATCTTGACCTTGCCGCTGCCTTTGGGCGCGTCCGCCAGGCCCGAGCGGCAGCCGCGGCGGCGGGCGCGCAACTTCTGCCGACAGCCGATTTGGAGGTGACTGGCACAGCCGTGCACCAGAGCGTTGCGAATCCGTTCGGTTCTGCTGCGAATGGTTTTCCAGGCTTTAGACGCGATGAACGAGAGTACACGGTTGGAGCCGCGGCGAGCTGGGAAATCGATCTTTCCGGAGGGCTGCGCCGCGGCAAAGCTGCGGCTGCTGATGAATTGCAGGCTGCGGAAGCCGAGCAACTTGGGACTCGAATCACTGTCGCCGCCGAGGCGGCAGACGCATACCTTCAGGTAAGGGAGTTTCAGGCTCGGCTCGTGGTGGCGCAGCAACTCATCGACACCGATACACATCTCCTCGAGTTGGTCGACGTCCGTCGACGTGTGGGAGTAGCAGACGATCGTGAGGTTGCCCAAGCGCAGGCACTTCTCAAACAGGCGAAGTCAACGGTGCCCTCGTTGCGCGTGGCCCTCGAAGCGCAGATGAATCGTCTGGACGTCCTCATGGGATCTCAGCCGGGAACATACGCAGAAGAGCTTTCCAAGCCGGGCACCATCCCTCCAATTCCGGCGATAGGCGGCGCCGACCAGCCACTCGACGTCCTACGTCGCCGACCCGATATTATCGCGGCCGAGCGACGGCTTGCCGCGTCAAACGAACGAATCGGCGCCGCAATGTCAGATTACTATCCGAAAATCTCGCTTTCCGGCGCACTCGGTTTCGACAGCATCAACGGGGGCACTCTTTTTAACGGAAAGGCGTTCCAGCCCATCGGAACGGGAGCGCTGCGGTGGCGGCTTTTCGACTTTGGAAAGGTCGCGGCTGAGGTTGCTCAGTCGCGCGGCGCCTATGCCGAAGCGCTTGCCGGGTATCGGCAAGCCGCCTTGAGAGCCACCGAAGATGTAGAAAACGCGTTGATGGAGGTTGCGCAAACACAGCTGCGCCTCGAGGAGTTGCAAGGTGAGGTCGCGTCTCTTACGCGGGCTCGGGATCTTTCGGAACGGGCCTACAAGGCCGGTGCAATTCCGCTGACCGACGTTCTTAATGCGGATAGTCAACTTCTTGTTGCACGGAACGATGTGGAAAGCACCCGAGCGGATGCGGCTCGCGCTGCGGTGCGAACTTTCCGCGCTCTTGGTGGCGGGTGGGACGTACGCAGCAATCCGTCTCTCACCGCGGTGAAGTGAGAGAACTGGACAGGCAATCGTTATAACCAACGGAACTACGCGCCCGCAAACATGAACCAGCAACGGGCAGTTAAAACGTGGATTAGTACACGGAAGTCGGCATCTGGTCAGGAAAATAAGTTCGCAGAAACTGACTTCTGGACTGGAATAACTAATGGGATGGTCCGGAGCTTTTACCGAGCCAACAGGGCGGTTATAAGAGGTGGAGGAGGCCTCCCATGGAACTACACACCATCGGCATTGATCTTGGAAGGGCAGTTAAAAGAGATAGACGGAGCCATCCTTGCCCTGAGTGGTTCGCATCAGGGTGCGCCTCAACCCTCACCGTCGACCCGTCGTACCGGACGGGCATGGAAGCACTCACGTCATCGCTCGATCGCATCCAGCACCCGGCGTCGCAGACGCCTGCGGGCCATTGAGGAAGGTGGTTAGGGTTGGTCGAGCCTTTGGAAGGCCTTGGCTCGAGTTGCTCCATGATGCGGCCGACTCGGGCTAACAAGCCCGATGGCTACCTTCTAAGCTCATAGCGCATCGCCACCGCCCCCGAGCCGAACTCCAGACGGCTCACGAGCCTCAAGTCGATACGCCTCGATAGCCCCGCGAACAACGTCGGCCCGTGGCCCGCTAGCCTGGGGTGCACCATGAACTCGTACTCATCGATCAATCCCAGCTCCGCCAACGCCAGCGGGAGCTTCACGCCTCCCACGAGCAGTCCCTTACCCGACTCCCGCTTCAGCTGCTGAACGGCCTTCTCTAGATCTCCGCGCACGAGCTCCGCGTTCCAATCGACCCGGTCCAGGGTGCTCGACACGACGTACTTTTTTGCCGCGACGATCGTCCGGGCGAAGGGTTCCATCCAATCAGGCCTCGCTCCAGTCCGCGCCGGCGGCCGAAACGCTGCCTCCATCATTTCGTAGGTCACCCGGCCAAAGAGGAGGGCATCGGCTTGGTCGAGGTTCTCGACCGCGTGACGATGCAAGTCTTCGTCCGGTGAGACTGCACGATGATCGCAGCACCCGTCCAATGTGACGTTGATGGAATACCGAAGGGGTCGCATTACGGAAGAGTACCGCCGATCAAGGTTAGATTAGTGTCAAAACGTACCAGCGCATGAAAGTCCCGCCGAGGCACCCGTGACAGTGGCTGGCGTCCGGTTTTGAGGTTAACGATTAAAATAGCGGCTTCAGCATGACATGCAGGGCAAGGTGTCACACGCCCAATGTTCCCCAAGATTAGTCGCTCGTATCTTCGTTGGCCGTCAATCCGCCGACAGTGAGTTCGCATCCGCCGGGAAGCAGTGGTCGCGCGATCTCTACGCTTTGTGTTAAAACATCGACAACTAAGCGACCGATATCTTCCCAAACGAACGGCGACAGACAAATGGAAAATAAACGCGACACGATTGTCTCGATTGTGGCTGGTGCGCTGCTCATCTTGATGGCGGTGCTGGCGGGCGGCGCGGCGTTGCGTGAGTCGGTCACGGTCGACGAGGTGGCGCACATCGGCGCCGGGCTAAGTTATTTGCAGCGGCTGGATTTGCGGTTCAATGAAGAACATCCGCCGCTGCCCAAGGTGCTGGCGGCGTTGCCGCTGGTCTTGCGCGGAACGCACGCGGATTATTCGCACATCTCGTGGACGTTCAGCGATTCGTTTTTTCCGGCGTACCTGGGGCAATGGGTCTTTGGTGAACGGGTTCTCACCCAATGGAACGAACCGGTGAGTACGCTAGCGTGGGCGCGAGCGCCGATGCTGGTTGTGGCGTTGATGCTGGGGTGGGTTTTATTTGTATATGCGCGAAAGCTTGGCGGTGACTGGGCCGGGCTGCTTTGTCTCGGCGTTTATGTCAGCACGCCTGCCTTCATTGCTTTCGCTCCTCTTGTTCATACCGATTTGGCGGTCACATTGTTTTCTTTGCTGACGTTGTGGCGTTTTGCGGAGTTATGGCAAAACCCTACGCGAAAGAACGCCGTTCTTTTTTCTTTGTGTCTTGCCGCGGCGCTTCTTTCGAAGTTCACAGCGAACATTTTATTTTTTGCGTTCGTGGCTTTTGCGTTGAGCACGCGCTGGCGCGCGGTTCCTGGCCAGCCCGTTGCCAAACCTGAGGCGCGCCCGTGGCGGCGGCTTCGGTGGCGGTTCGCGCTACAGGGAATTCTGTGGGCT
>Ga0307479_10001282_pt1 | contig 22879 bp, 20 predicted proteins | sample atmos_gasesECM4C_FD_203743 | JGI IMG/M metagenome (GOLD analysis project Ga0307479, IMG submission 203743) | Hardwood forest soil microbial communities from Morgan-Monroe State Forest, Indiana, United States - atmos_gasesECM4C_515 | ecosystem: Environmental > Terrestrial > Soil > Temperate...
ATTCAGGATGTGAAGACATCGCCTCTACAAGGGAACCGGCGGCCAGAGCGGTGGCCTCAGTCCCCTCTATCAAATCGGCGGACTGCGCTCGATCCAATTAGCCCCTAAAGCTTCAATTTTGAATGAGATATAGGCCTGTAAGATTCCCGGACTGGGGGGCTCAATGGAGGAGCCGTGAGGCTCCATTGCTAGCCTCACCGGTATCGCGTAAGACGTCCGTTCCTTAACTGACTCTTTCGTAGTCACACATCGTACCGCAAAGGCCTTTAGCGCAACCGGGGTCCCGGGGGGTCTTGGCTGGATGTCACGTCAGAGATCCGCTACACTCCACGCGCTTGCTCCCGCCCGACGCAGTAAGTTCCACTATGGAGGCAGGTCCATTGCCGTCGGGCTGAACAAATAGTTGCCGGTCATGAAAAGGGCGAAGTGTCGCCCGATGGCCCACGCTGAACAAAGTCGTCCGGGGGAGTCGCTCACGCACCAAGCGGTAGAGTCGCGCTTCCGTTGACTCGTCTACCGCTGAGGTCGCTTCATCGAGGAAAAGCCAATCCGGCTTCTGCACGAGAGCGCGGGCAAACGCAATGCGCTGCTGCTCCCCGGGAGAGAGCTGAAGTGTCCAGTGGGAGGTCTCGTCGAGTTTACCGGCAAGGTCCCTGAGCCCCACCGCATCGAGTGCCTCGCGAAGACTTGCGTCGTCCACGCGGGAAGCCTGCATCGGATAGCTCACCGCCTCCCGCAGCGTTCCAATCGGCAGGTAGGGCTTCTGTGGGAGAAATAGAACGCGGGAGTTCGACGGCATGCGGATCTCACCGCGCCCAAAGGGCCAGATTCCGGCAATGGCGCGAAGGAGAGTGCTCTTGCCGACACCCGACGGTCCGGACAGGAGTGCACTCTCGCCGCGCGCGAGAGAGAGGCTCACCTTCGCGATCAGCGGCTGACCGGCTGGAAGGTCGAGCTCCACGCGGTCCACGATCAGACCGCCACCATCCCCATCGACGTGGTGAATGCCGCCTTTCGTCGCCGCCTGGATGTGCGCGACCTTGAGGGCGCTCTTGAAACCCGCAAGCCGTTCCACCACGGCGCGCCATGCGGCAATGTCTGTGTAAGAAGAGACGATGAAACTTAGCGAATCCTGCACTTGGCCGAAGGCCGAAGCGGTCTGCATCAGTCCGCCGAGGAGAATCTGACCCCGGAAGTAGCGCGGGGCCACGACGACGATTGGAAAAATGATCGCTGCCTGCCCATATCCTGCGGTTAGCCATGTGAGCCGCTTCTGCTGGCGCATAACGCCCCACCAGTTGCGGATGATGTTGCTGAAACGTTCGCGGAAGGTACGGAGCTCGTCGGCCTCACCGTGGTAGAGCGCCACGCCCTCGGCGTTCTCACGGAAGCGGACGAGGTTGAAACGGAAGTCGGCTTCATAGCGCTGCTGGTTAAAGTTCAGCAGCACGAGAGGACGCCCGATCCAATCGGTAAGCCAGGTGCCTGCGAGAGCGTACAAGAGAGCCGCCCATACAAGATAACCCGGCAGCCGCATGGAAGAGCCAGGAATTGTGAGCGTCCCAGAGAGTCCCCAGAGAATTGCGACGAACGAAATCAAGGTCACTACGGCGCGCATTCCGCCAATGCCGAGATTCAAAGTACTGGCGATGAACTGGGGCACATCCTCGGCAATGCGTTGGTCGGGATTGTCAGCCTCACCGGCAGCGAACTGCATGCGATAGTAGGCGGCGTCGGTCAACCATCCGTGCAGATAGCGCTCAGTGAGCCAGCGTCGCCAGCGAATCTGCAGCATCTGGTTGAGGTAGAACTGATAGACGGCGAAAACAATGAAAAGGCCGGCGAGCCAGGAGAAACGAATCAGTTGGTGGAGAAAGATTGTGTAATTCCTGGCCTGCAGCGCGTCATAGAACGTGTTATTCCACTTATTGAGAAGGACATTGATATAGACGATCCCGAGGTTGAGAGCGATGACGGCAAGCAGAAGTCCCCGCGCGGACCAGCGCTCCTCCGAAAGCCAGTATGGGTAACTCATGGCCCAAGCATTACGAAGGACTTGGCGGAGACCTGTAATGGCGACGGGTCTATGGCGATTCGGGGCATTGAGTGGAGTTGTTCGACTCAAGTCAGTACTACCGAGTTTGTGTGGGTGCGTGCCATACCTGACAAGAACATGCAGCGCGTATGCCAAAGTCGAGCAGAGCAAGATCGTCCAAGTGATTGATTGCAGGAAAAGACAGGAAGGCAATGATCGCAATTCCAGGATTGACCGACAGCTTGCGTCCATCTTTCGACACCCGCGTCTGCCGTGACTTTGCAAACCGGATCCTTTCTGAGGAAAACCCTGCCTGCGATTGAACGTTGTCCGATGAGCTAGTGGTCCGGTTGTGTCGTCAGATCTTCAACAGCCGCTCAAACCACCTTATCCGTTGCGAGCCCCGGTTCGTAACCGCTCGGGCGTGTAGCCGGACGCTCATGGGCCACAGCTCGATTTCTCGCGGCGTTTGCCCGTCGGTTGGTGGCAATTTTGGCTGTGAGAAGCAGAGCCGACAAGCTTGTCAGGATGACGACGATTCCTTTCCAGTCTCGTAGGATGGGATCGTTCCCCATAATGGTGAGCGCGAAGAAGACACACAACAGGTGCACGCAGAAAACCGGCAGCGAGGACTGGCCCAGCATCACCAGCGGCCTGATTGCTAAGAACCTCAAGACCGATTGAAACCTGATCGCCAAGATTGAGACGGCGGTGAAATTGATTATTCGTCCGACTCCAAAATCCCACTTATCGAGCAACAAGCCGGACTTCCCGAATGTGACTACCCCGTCTACTTGCGCGTAGCGCAATACCAGGAAAAAAACTGCCACTATCGCTGCCGGGATCGTCATGCGCCTCGCCCAGTTGAGACGGAAGTCGCCTTTGGCCCAACGCACGCCCGACCACAGACCGACCAACCACCAAAGCTGCCATGCCCAGAGATCGAACGCGCCCATCTCGTTTAAGGGGATCTGCAGGCCGAAGGCGCGACTCTGCACGTGATATACGAAACTCCGGAATCCGAACTGCGCGAACAGCCAGAGGGTAAAGGCTCCAGCGAGTGCGTATCTCCATCCAAGTCGCTCCCCCAGAATCAGCGCGAAAGGAGTCAGCGCGATGAGGATGATGTAAATCGGCAAAATATCCAGTAATGGCGGCCTGTAGATCATCAATGCCGCATCGACAAAAGCACGTGTGTGACCGGCGGCAAAGTAGAAGTCGAGAAGATTATGCACTGCGGGTGTGTTGCCGTGCGCCGCAATCGGGGCCTCTATCACAAAGGCGACCGCCAGCAGCAACAGTTGGTAGCAGTACAGTTTTCCCGCTCGCATCCATAGCTTCCACCACATCGCTTCGTAGCCATTGCGCTCGGCAATGCGGAAGTAAATGCGGCCTGTGAACAGAGCGGAAAGAAAAATGAAGCCTTCCGTTGCAGAAAAAAAACCGAGCGGCTGATTGATATATGCACTCAGAACTGTGGGCAGATGCGTGCACGTGATCCACACCAGCATCAGGCCGCGAAGGGCATCGAGTTCTTCAATTCGATCTTGCATCGGTTCCCCGTGGATCACTTCTTCGCAAATCGGGCAATGTCTCCACTGAACTTCTCCAAACCATTCGAGTCCAGATATTGCCTGGCCTTCGGATCTTGCTTCAAGTACGCATCCCAGAAGGCAAGCGTTTCGATTTGCGCGCATTGGAATACTTGAACACGATGGTCTTTATCCCGAAGAAGGCCTGCGAATCCCATGTGCGTTCCACCCTCGAGTTCCACCTCATACTTGTTGCCTGCGGGGCCCTTCGCAAATGCCTCGCTTCGCCAAACCGGCAGCTCGCCAAATGGACCGAAATCGCGGGAACCGTACATAAGCAACATTGGTACATGAACGTCGTCCCACGAATGCGCGCTCAGCCCCATGATGCCTTCTCCTTGAGGCGATAACAGCACGATGACAGAAACCCGCGAGTCTGCAAAACTCCGGGGCGCGGCCGTTCCCGGCAGCAGAATCCTCGCCCCACCGATTAGAGCAGCCGTGTAAGCGCCAAAAGAGTGCCCGCCCACGCCGATATGATGGAGATCGAGTTTGCCCACGATCAGTGGGGCAAAGTTTTCGACGTGGGCAAGCGAATCGATGATGAAGGAAACGTCTTCCGGACGGTTCTCCCACGCGAGAGGATTGCTGAGCGCCTGGCGCAAGGTGCCACGGAAGCCGAAATCGGCAACCGAGTCGGCGTGAGAGAGATGAATGCTTACATAGCCATAGCTGGCCCAGTATTCGCCCAGGCCGGAGTAAGCATCCTTCGATGCCAATGCACCGTGGGAGAAGATGATGACCGGAAACTGTCCCGCCGCAGATGGATAATAGATTTTGATTGGGATGGTTTTATTGCGCGCGGGATCGTGCAATTCAATGTTCTCGATCGTGAGTACCTTATACGGCCCTGAAGTTGGGCTGTATTCGCACCAGACTGGGGATGACCAAAGAAAAACGCAAATAACCGCAAGCACTGCAATCCAACCCGGCTGTTTACGACTCACGACGAAGATTCCCTTCAACTTCCTGCAATTATTTGCTGCTGATTTGGTTTCCACCCGGTTTGTCCCTTAAGAATTCGTTCGCGATGCAAGTGTTGTTTCTCGTGAGGGCAGTTTCGCCTGCGTTATGACTTACGGTTTGGGGTCCTGGCGTCCAGTGTCGAAATCAGTTTCTGGGCAGATGGTGGGATCGCGACTTTCCCGGACCGCACGATCTGCTTTGTAGGAATCTTCTGACCGTAAATCTGCTCGTTGGCGCCACCATCAGGACGAATGGTTGATCCTTCGAGTGCGATACCTGCAAATGCACCTCGGGCACGGGAGTAGCTCAAGATGTCCGCCCGCAACGTAGCGTCGGTCTCCGCCGAGAGGTCACGGCCGACCGGGCCAGCGGCAACCGAAGCATCCGCTCCAAGTTTCACCTTGCTGTTGAGAATTCCGCTCGCGCCGCGCTCATTCATGATCAGGAGGACAAAATCCGTTGCCTCACCACCGATTTGAAAGCCAAAGCTGCCGCCCTCTAGAGCCATCATGGTGGGTGCACCCCAGCGGCCCCTGAAATCTTGGCCCTGGCGACACGACATCGCTCCCCGGCCATAACTTCCGCCAACAATGAAAGCCGCTTTCAAGACAGACGGGAAGACGACCACACAGTCGGCTTTGTCGAGCAAGTCCTGAGGGATGTCGTCGGGCACATCTAGAATCTCCTTCAGCACGATGCCGCTATTCTTTAGCCGATCCTTATCCTTTTCGTGATCAGCCGCTAAGGCTGGCGGGAAAAGAACTGGCAGAGCCACGGACAAAATGCTCATCAGATACGTAATTAGTTTCTTCATATCGTTTCTCCTTGTGAGCGACCTTCGAGCGACTCATGTCGCGTTCTTCGAAACTAAAGTGACGGCCTTGACGAACAGCCTACCCTTCAGTTGCGCACACGCACCTGAGGGTGGTTTTTCGTATCGACCGTCCTAAGGACTCGACGTGCGTTACTTTTTCGGCTCCGGAGGGAAATGTGCAAACATCTTTTGCACGCCCTTGTCGAGATTCTTCGTATTCTTATCTGGGTTTGTGGAAAGCGTGTCGCTGGACGAGCCTCGCCAGATTAAGTTCTTGGCCTTGGCGTCGAACAAATCGACGACCAGAGTACCCACTTTGTAGGTTTCAGTGGTCGTCGTGGCGTCTCCGAATCCGCCCCAACGCCAACCCCCTCCGAAACCATCGTAGAAGGTATTGAGAGTCTGCTGATTCTTCGTCATCTCCATCGCCACGATAGAGATATCGCCACCCGAGTCGACCTGGGTCAAGCCTTTGGCTGTTAGAGCCGAATTCACCGCATCCTTAATGCGGTCAACCATCAGAGGATCTTTGGTTTGGACTTTCTCCCAAGAGTAGGTCTTGTATTGTCCGAAATTTGCGCTGTGATCGTAGTCGGTCTTCACCTGCTCGGCGAATGACGCAGCGATGAATACAAAGAACGTCGCGATCGAAACAAGCATTTTGTTCTGTAGTTTCATGGTTTCTCCTTTAGTTGTTTGAACGCCCCTACGGGACAGTCATTTATTGCGGCTGGCCAGCACTCTTGGCTGACAGCGAATGCTTTTCCGCGGTCGCAGCTTTGGCCGTATTTCGTTCAAATTTCGACGGCAGGATCTGCATCTCAGACTTTCGTCCTTCGACCCAGATTGCGCTTAGAAAATCAACGTTGCCGTACTTATTGAAAGTGACATCACTCTGGGTATGCCGAGTGTCGGCGGAGGCGACTTCATACTCCACGAAGACGGCATGCGAGCCGTCGGCGGTTTCGATCAATAAGAGGTTGTCGTCGGCGTTCGGCTGAGTGACTCGATAACTTCCCGCAGGCATCTTCGCGTTCCCCGCGTAAAACGCGGAGGGTGCGTCAAATGTCACAGTATTGGTGATCTGCGCCATGCTAGGGATAGCGCACAGTACCGATAGCAGGCCCATGCCCACAATCAATTTCTTTAAAGGGTTCATTCTGTTTTCTCCTAAAGTTTTCCGTGTGTCTAGGCTTGCCATTCCGACAGGAATGCCGCCCCGACAACCAGGCATGTGCATTAGGAATGCCAAACTTGAACGGAAGAAAAGAACGTGGCAAGTGATTGAATGTAGGAAAAGATAGGAAGGCTGTAACCGCAATCAGGCTGTGAGAAGCTTGCCTCCCTCTGGAAGTCTGCGTCCCTCGTTCGACACCCGTCCGCCAACGGTCACGCCGAGACAAGGTTTCTCTGCCGTCGCCCTTTCCCTTGCGTTGGATGGAAGTCTTTCCCATGTATTTACAACTTTGGCAGCTGGTTTGCTTTTGTCGGAATGAGGAGAAACACATGCGTTATTCAAAAGTTCTTGCCTTCGCTATTCTGCTCGCCGCTCTGACCAGCATTCCGAGCTCTGCACCCGCGCAGGTCTCGATCAACATCGGCTCCGAACCGGCGTGCCCTTATGGCTACTACGACTACGCGCCATACAACTGCGCTCCGTACGGGTACTACGGGCCCGAGTGGTTCAGCGGTGGCGTATTCATCGGAGCCGGCCCGTGGTTCCACGGTCAACACGACTTCCATGGTCACGTGGACAACCGCTTTGATCCGCAGCATGGCTACGCTGGTCCACATCCGGAACGTGGTGAGAAGCCCTTTAATCATTTCCATGGAAATGAAGTGCGCGACGGACGCGGTCACGCCGAACGTGGGCATCGGTAGAAGCAACAGCGCGGATTTTGTTTGGAGGCTGGTTATTCCGATGCGATGTTGCACCTCATGGATAGTACGGACTGTCGCTGTGCTGGCCGTTCTGCTCGGGGCGTTTGGGCCACAGGCTGGAGCCTCGGCCACACTTCTGATAGAAGAGCCTTACGGAAAGCTGGGATTCTTCACCGCGACAGGCCACGCGGCCGTTTACCTGTCCGGCGTCTGCGCGCAAACACCCCTGATCCTTCGGCGGTGTGCTCCCGGAGAATCAGGTGTGGTGCTAACCCGGTATGACGGCGTCCGGGGCTACGACTGGATCGCGATCCCTCTAGTTCCTTATTTGTATGCAGTCGAGCATCCGGAAGATGCCCCGCGTTTGCCGATGCAAAGATTGTCGCCTTTCTGCGGGATCGTTATCGCCGGAGATATTTGAAGGACATCATTCCAGATTTGCCCAACTGAGCAACACCCGGAGGGAACTGGTATGAGCTTGTCGGCTCATCCTATGACAGGACAACCTATGGTTTCGAGATTGAGACCAGCACTGAACAAGATGAAGCTCTGATTCTCTAGTTGAACTCGTCGTCGAACCACTCTCATTTTCACCTCCTCACGCGTAATTGCGCGGACTTCGTCAAAGATCTCATCAATCTCTATCAACCGAAAGCGCTTCATCGGAGTTATGTAGCCGATGTAGGAATCAGCACGCCCAAGCAGATGGCGAAGGCGCTGGTTCAATTCAGCGCAGCTCATCCCGAACTAAGACTTTCAAGGTTCATCATTCCTCAGGTCCCCGGCAACATCGCCCGCAGCAAGGCCGTACATCGCGCAGTTGGCTCATTTTTCGAATCCAAGAAGTACATTGTTCCCAGCGCCATCGTGAGCCCAATCTTTGCGGGATGCGTGGCCGCCGTCTATTTTGGCAGCGGGGGCGGCCGTTTCAATCCGAGGTATGGTGCGCTGATATTCGTACCCGGAAGCGAACCCGAGTTGCCCCTGAGTCGAGAGGAGCGCCGCGCTTATCAGAAAGCGCTGGCAGACCTTCTGGCTCGCGCCAAGCTTGAAGCATCAGCCAGGGAAGGTCAAGAAGCTTGGGAGCGTGTGCAGTCCAAAGCTCAACCCGAACTTGACCAGCATGGCAGACTGGTTCTGCAAACGAAGATTGGACCACCAGTCGTAAATGTGGGGGTCTCTGCGGAAAATGTATTAGGCAGTGACGCTCCTCCCCAATTTATCCAGGCATTGCTCACAGCGAGGCTGCAATCCGAATTGCAGAGGAATAGTCTCGGAAAGGTTTCCGATCGCCAGATCGGCCGTGACTTGCAATTACTACAACGCGCGATGGCAGAGGACGCTTCACTAGAGGCTTCTCTCGCCTCACGCCCCTAACCTGGCTGTCAGAGTCTCTCAGTTTCGAATGCCGAGCAACCTGCGGTCCTCGTGCCCACACCGGGTAACGCAAGCATCGAGACGAATCGCCTGGTCCCCTCGCAAGGTCCCCAACCAGTCCCGAACAACTAACTTGTCGGAGCTGGGCTGACTTCTTAGCATGCGAGCCAAACTCGAGAAACGGAGCAGATTGTGTACGACGTTGGAACGCGGCGTGCAGATAGTTTTTTCTGATCTGCAAACCAACAAATGCTGAGAGGAAATATGCCTAGAAACGTGTCTGTCAATTCTGGATCGGTGAGGTTCGTCCAGACCATATCCGTCGGCCCTCACGCGTTCCAGGCGGACGAACCAAGAGTGTACGGCGGCAATGATGCGGGTCCCGACTCGCACGAATTGCTTCTGGCTGCGCTTGGAGCGTGTGCCAGTATCACGGTTCAGATGTACGCCGATAGAAAGCAGTGGCCTGTTGAGGGGGTGCATGTCCATCTGTCGTACGTGAAAGTTCTAGCGGAAGGCCAGTCCGATGCAAAGACTGGGATGGTTGACGGAATTGAAATGGGGATTTCCTTCTCCGGAGATCTCTCCGAAGACCAACAAAGCAGACTTCTGGAGGTAGCCGGGAGATGTCCAGTTCATCGCATGCTGACGTCGCAGCTCCAAATTCACACGAACCTGCTGATGCCAAGTTCTCATTTCCCGTAACGGGACACTTCGTCGGAAACGATCAACGATTAGATGGTAAGAACCAGACAAAGTCGGCTACAGAGAAGGACTGTCCTCGAATTAATGTGGCCCGCGAAGTGCGTCTGCGACGGTTGGCTCATGGTTGCGCTGCTTTCGATTCCTATGACTCTGACCGGGTCACAAAAGCACGGCCGACTCGCGTCGAATCCGAAGACTTATGATGTCGGCTCGCAGCCGCAGAGAGAGAGGAACAGTACTCAGAGCTCTGAGAATAGCGGCCTGAACGAGCCGGCGGGAGTTGGCCAGGCAATGGATGGTGAGCAGACGAACGAACTGCTCGAGAACTCTCCCTCGTTGAAATGGATGGCGGACGAGTCGGGTGTCAGTACCATAGTCGCCTATAGGCTAAGTGTGGCCTTCAATTTTGCGATGCTCGTCACGCTGATCGTCATACTGCTGAGATCCAGGTTGCCCCCTATATTTCGTACCCGGACTGAGCTCATACACCAGAGTCTTGAGGATGCGCAGAGGGCAAGTACAGAGGCGAAGAAGCGTTTGTTGGCCATCGAATCGCGTTTCGCCGAGATTGGGTTCGAGATCATGGCTATACAATTGAGCGCCGATCAGGAGTTGAAGGCGGAGGAGGATCGCATCCGCACTGCTACTGCAGAGGACAAACGCAGGATTGCTGAAATGGTGGAGAAGGAGATTGCGGTGGTCCTAGACCGAGCCAGGCACGAACTCAAGGCCCACGCGGCTGACCTTGCGGTGACGCTAGCGGCCACACACATCCAGGTGGATGTCTCCACTGATCAAGCGCTCGTGCGCAACTTCATCGATCAACTGGGACGAAATGGCAACAATTGAGTGTCTGCCGTCGCAACTTGTTATGGAATTGCGCGTCTACTCAGACGAGAGTCTCGGCTGGGATTGCGCCGAGCCTCAAGGAGGTTGCTGTCCATGCGAAATCGACCTTTCAGGCTTGCATACGGGGTTATTGCTCATGCTCGGAATGGCCGGGGCTGCCGTAGCTCAGGACAACGGGGTGCAGCAGCCTTCAGCGTGTCAGCAGCTCCAGCATATCCATACGCCGCAATCGGGGATCGACCAGGAACTTGCTCGCCTTACGAAGGATACGCGGCCCGTGCTGCTATAGGCAGCAGCAGCGTCCTTACTAGTTCGCGGTTTTGTAGGCGGACCCGCTTCACCAGGTACACAGCGCCCGGCGCCGCCCCTTCAGAACGAATACTTCAAGGAAAACTGAATCAACCGCGGCGTCCCCACCACCGAAGTGATCGGCGCGGAACCGACCGCCGGCAACCCCGGCCCTGGCGCAGCAACCACCGCTGAAGGGGGATTGGCGAACGACGGGTGATTGAACAAATTGAAGAAGTCCGTGCGGAAGCGCAGATTTTGTGTGTCCGCAATCTTGAAGATCTTCTCCAGAGTCAAGTCCACATTCTTTTGCGGGGGCCCGATAATGCAGTTGCGCGGCGTGTTCCCGTAGACAGTGGCGTCGCTATTTCCCCCCGTGGAAAGCTGAGCGAATGGATCCGAAGTATAAGCTGCTGGGTTAACCCAGTTAGCCAGCCGCGAGTGAATGCTGCCTGAACTGGGCGCATTTCCGCAACCGAACCCTGGGCTGAAGGTGGCGGTAGAGGACGGACTCGCTAGGTTATAGGCGGTCCCTCCCGCCGGATCAAAGACCGTGAAGGGTGCGCCCGATTGCAGAGTGATGACACCGCTCGCCACCCAGCCGCCCAGCACGCCTTTCCCTAACTTCGAACTCCCGGCTAAGGTCGGCAGTTCATAGACGGCGCTGGTAACAAAGCGTTGGCGGCGATCGAAATCCGAAAGACCTCGCGAGGCACGGGCATTGACCTGATCGTTGACGCGAGTAACGAACGCCACCGAAGCGGTCGAGACGTCGTCAATCGATTTTGAGTAGGTGTAGGCGCCCTGGAAATACAGCCCGCGGGAGAAATGGTGGCCCAGAGTGGCTTGCAAAGCATTGTAATGAGAGTCGGAGCTGGGAGGAAAATGCTCAAAATTCGCGGAATTAATGCCCAGGTAAGGCACACGCGCCGGGGAGTTCTCTGCGGTCGAATCCATAATGGTGCAGGAGCCAGGCCCACCCCCACAGGCGTAGGAGATGGTCACTGGATGCTGGGTGGTTGCCAGCCTGGCCTGGTCGTCATCGATGGTAGAACGCAGGCGCGAGGCTTTGGTTCCAACGTAGGCGAGCTCCGCAAACCAGTCCCGGCCAATCTGGCGGTCAATGCTGAAATTCCACTGTTGGGTTGTGCCTACGACCCAGTGCAAGGGAACAACGAGTGCGATCAGGCTTTGAACCGTCCCAGAAAAACCGGGAGAGCATTGTTGGAGCAGGGGAAGGGAGCAGGGACTGAAGCCTGTGAAGAACGAAGCTACTGGAACGAAAGGCTGCGTCGGGGCTGCTCCAAGAGGCGGAATGGGGAACGGGCCATTGGCGGCGAACATGTTGGCCAGACTGCCTGCCCCTGGCAAGAAGCCAACCTTAAACGGAAAAGTGGGAGGAGTAATAGCAAGGTTATCTACCGCACCCAGGTCTTCGCGCACGGCGTAAATGCCATAACCGCCGCGAATCGAGGTGGTGTGATGGCCTCCTACATCGTAGGCAAACCCGAGCCGTGGCTCCCAGACCGTGGCGTATTCGTTCTTGAGACCAGCCTGATTTAGCGTCCCTGTAACGCCACTCAGATTGAACTTGTTCACGCACTTGGGATAAACGAACGGCTGCCCTGTTGTGGGGGCCAAAAGAGGATTGCTGTTGCCCGTGTGGCAAAGCAGATCGTAAGGAGCGCCGATGAATTCATTTCGGAGGCCCAGGTTCAAGGTTAAGGTCTTGCTGGCCCGCCAGTCGTCCTGAACGAACCAGGCGCGGCTGGGGACGCGGTAGTCGTGGTTGCCGAGACCACCGCCAGCCATACCGAGCAGGGGTGAGCCCGAAAGAAAGCCTTGGAAATCTGTTGCGGGTGTTGCTGGAGGGGCCGGTATAAAGAATACATAGCCATTGTCGCCGGTCGGCAAGCTCCGGCGCATGGCCACCCGGTTGATCTCGCCGCCAAGACGTAATTGGTGTGCCCCGCGGGTCCAGCTTACAGTGTCGAGCCACACAAAATTATCCGAGAGCGCCGACTGCAGTTGCGTGGTATAGGGCCCAAATTCGAAGGTGCCGAAGTGCAAACGATACATGTTTGGGTCGCCCGCTTGGCCATTGACGCCGGTCGCAGTAGGCAGGTTGATGCCGACTTGCGCCCCCGTAACCGGTGCCTTGTTGTCGAGCCGATCGCTGATGATGTTGATCCCAAACCGGAATTCGTTCACCAGCGTGTTGCTGAAGACGTGAGTCTCGGTAATGCTGCCAAAGCGGCTGTGCAAAGGAATAGCTAAAGGGAGATTTAGGTTGTTTACGCCGGGCTGGCCGCCGGTTTGGATTCCAAAATTGTCGGCCCCGAAAGGCTCGAAGGTGGCGGAATCGGACCAGAAGAAGCGCTCGAGCAGATGGTCCCTGCCGTTGCGGAACTCTCGATCCCAGTTGGCGGTGAATTGATCATCAGTGAATTTCCCCGGCTTCGTGACCACAAACGGAACCGCAGCGCCGCAGGGGGTGGTGGAGGCGACGCTCGTGGGGAGAGGGAAAAGGTATCCGCCGGCTCCCGCGCCGAACTGGTTACTTTTGACGTTCAAGATATTGAAAGCCACTGGGTCGACCGCTGCGCCGCCATTGCAGTCCGTCGCCAGCAGGCTCGCGGATTGCCGGTCCTGGATAGGAACGTAGGGAATGCCGGGCGAGTTGATGAACGTACCTGGGGAGGCGCCGCTGCGTTGACGGGTGCCCTGGTAGTTCACATAGAAGTACCCCAGTTTGGCCTTGGGACCCATCGGCCCACCCAAATCGCCGCCAAAAATATTCTGCTGAATCACCACTCTTTTCAGAAAATAATCGGTGGCATCGAGCGAGGTGTTACGGAAGTACTCCCAAAGATCCCCATGGAGACTTGAGGTTCCGCTTTTCAGGGTTGCGTTGATGTTCCCGCCGCCGTTGCGCCCCTGCGAAGCGTCATACAGACTCGTGCTTACCTTGAATTCCTGGATTGAGTCCGGATCCGGCAGCGGAGTGTAAGTCAACTCGCCGAACGCGTAGTCTGCCACTGAAATTCCATCGATCAGATAGTTGTTATTGTCCTCGCGCCCGCCGTTAACGTGGATGTAGACCTGCCCCCGGCCCAGTTGGGAAGCATTATTCAAATCCGACGAAGCCCCTGCCGAAAGTGTCAGCAATTGCTGAAAATTTCGAGTCGCCAAAGGCAGCGTCGTAGTGGTTGTCGAACCGAGAGACTCTCCAGTAGTCGGTGTAGTCTCTACGGTGGCCACCTGCGACTGCACCTCAAGCACTTCCTTGGCGGAAGTCACTTTCAACACAGCAGTCAGCCGCGTAGTTTCCGTGATCCGCACCCCAATGCCGGATACCTTGCTCGTGGCAAACCCCGGAGCACTCACCTCCAGCGAGTAATTTCCGACCGGCAGCAGGGTGGCCGTAAAAGTTCCCGAAGAATCGGTGCTGCCCTGGCGCAGCACCTGCCCGGTCGCCTCTTTGATCACTTTCACCTTCGCCCCGGAAATCACCGCGCCGGATGCATCCTGCACCGTGCCCGTAATTGCCCCGGTAGCTCCGCCTTGTGCGAAAGCCAGTGCACTGAAACAGAGCACAGCCACCGCCACCGCCAGTTTACGGAAATGCAACATACGTACCCTCTGACTAACAGTTCGGTCTGGTTTTTGATTGGGATTGGTGAACTGAAGGGCGGTTCGGTGCCTTGTTGCGGCAAAATTCTTCCGCAGTCGTGAAGGGCGTACAGCGTAATCTCGTTGATTGCGGCAGTCCTCGGATAGACCTAGGCACATCGGCATCGTAATCATCGACAAATACCGTGAGAGCGTGTGCGGCCATCATTCAAGCACCTCGGCTTTCGTGGGCAGTGTGAAATAAAAACTTGCTCCGTGCGGGCAGTTGTCGCCAGCCCACAAGCGGCCACCATGTGATTCGATAATCGAGCGACTGATGCGAAGTCCCATGCCGGTGCCGTGAGGTTTGGTGGTGAAGAAGGCATTAAAGATATGTTCCGTCCGCTGTAGGGGCAGCCCTACACCGGTATCATTCACGGACACAACAACTTCGTCGGTTTCGACTCGCCGCGACTTGATCGCGAGCTCCCGCGTAGTATCCGTGTTCTTCATCGCTTCGATGCCATTGATCATGAGGTTCATTAGTACCTGCTGCAATTGCACCCGGTCGGCCATGAGCTGGGGAATATCTGCCGCAAGGTCCGTCCCGACTAATATGTTGTATCGCGTTGTCTCGCCGCGCAAAAGAACGACCATCTCTCGAATGATCTCGTTTACGTCCACGAGCTCCCGTTGCGGAGCGGACTTCTTAAAGAGCAGGCCGATCCGGCTGATGATTTCCGCAGCACGGGTTGCGTCTTTGATGACTCTCGACGCAGCCGCACATGCCTCCTCAAAATCGGGATCATCGCGCTTGAGCCAGCGCAAGCAGGTGTTGGCGTCGGTAACGGCAGCGGCAATCGGTTGATTGACCTCGTGCGCCAACGAAGCCGTCAACTCTCCCATTGTGGTTACCCGACTGATGCGCGCGAGCTCCGCCCGCGCCTGGCGCAAAGCTTCTTCGGCCTGCTTGCGCTCCGTCACGTCCATCATGGTGCACACGAATTGCTCCACATCCCCGGATGCGTTCAAAACAGGATGGCCGACGGTGTGAGTGTGTTTGACAGTGCCGTCCGGAAGAAGGATTCGGTGATCTACTTCGTAATCCGACTTCTCACCGATGGCTCGATCTTTTATCTCTTGGACTCTGGCTTGATCCTCCGGATGCATGCGCCGCAGCCGTTCTTTCCAAGCCGACAAGCCTTCTTTTGGATCAAAGCCATATATGCGATACCATTCCTCGGAGAGATACAGCGCTTCTCCTCCTGGTACCCGCCACGCCCCACTTCCTGTATGCGTGAGCCGCTGCGCTTCTGCTAAGTATGCCTCGCGCTCCCGAAGCGTCTGTTCCACCTGCTTTGCTGCGGTGACGTCCATCACCGCCCCCACGAATTCAAAATTACCCGACTCATCGTTTGTTAAAGGATGACCCACAACGCGAACGTACTTCACCGAACTATCCGGCATCAGCAGCCGATGTTCAAAATCAAAACCCTTCCCATCCTGCGTCACGCGTTCGATTGTCTGTTGCACGAGGCCAACGTCTTCGGGATGAACTCGTTGGAGAACGAGTTCCACAGTCGGTATTGTGGTTCGGTCATATTGAAAGATTCGAAAGGTCTCTTCTGACCAAATGATCTCGCCAGTGGATGGCATCCAGCCGAAGCTGCCAGTCTTGCTCAGGCGCTGCGCCTCCGCTAGGTAAGTCTCGCTCCGCTGCAGCTTCTGTTCCTGCCGTTCGAAGGTCTGGGCAGCGAATCGCCTATCCACCCAGGACGTCAGCAGAGCCAGCCCAAGGACGATAAAGGTGACGGCGGCAATTCCGGCGGTGCCGAGTGTGGAGATGCTTACGGCGTGAGACAGGTCCGCCGACATGCCCGAGGCCGTGAAACTGGCGGCGGCCATGCCGGTGTAATGCATGACGGGGATCGCAGCACCCATCACGACGGCTCCGGCTAACTTTTCCCGGCCGATCCCCGTTTTCTCGTCTCGGAAGTGAAAGGTAATCCAAAGCGCGGCGAGAGAAATCAGAACTGCGAACACGACGGACAGGATGACGAGAAAGGAATTAAACTGACATATAGCCGGTAAACGCATGGCCGCCATTCCGATGTAATGCATGCTCGCAATGCCCGCACCCATCAGGACACTTCCAGCGAGCGCTCGGAACGGACCCATTTCTTGTCGGCTCACCACGCCCAGGGCAACGAGCGAAGCGAGAATGGCTGCGAGCAGTGACAGCAGAACGGTCGGCCAATGGTAGGCCACGGGAATCGGCAGGATGAACGCCAGCATCCCAATGTAGTGCATGGACCAAATGCCAGTCCCCATCGCACCAGCCCCGCCCAGCAGCCAAACCGCGCGAGTCCAACCGCCCGCGGCCGTTACGCGACCTGCGAGATCCAGTGCAGCGTACGACGCAAACATGGCGATCAACACCGAAAGCGCCACGAGCGCATAGTTGTACGAGCCAATCAAATTCACGGCAGCCATTTGACTCCATCCGGTTGCCACGCAGAACAGGCACGCCGCGCTTCAATTAAAAATTAACTGTCTCCTCTTCACCAGCGCCAATTCTTGCCGGATTCGGACCAACGGTTCCGCAGTTCTTCCGGTCTCAATATGGGGGTCGATTGGAGCAGTGACCCCCACGAAAACCCGCTGATCCGGTTTCCGATATCACCGCCTACTTCACTGGCACGTGCGCGTAGCGCATGGCGACGTCCTTGAGACTCGCTCGATCAGATCAACATGTCTTGGGATACTGCCGATCGGCTCGGTGGGCATCGTGATTAGCGGAGGCTGGGCCATACTTACCGCCTTGCTCACAGCAATGAGACCGTAGCCGCAGGAAACGTTTCAGGCATTATTTTACGACTCTACGGTTTCTTCGGGGGCAGGTATTTCTTTTCGATGGAAGCCACGACAACGTAATTTGGATCCACCATCTCGTTGAGATGGATCTTCCCCACTTGCGACAAAAGCTCGTAGGCGTCGAATTCCGACAAGCCATAGTCTTTGTGGATCCAGTGCACCAGCTCCGTGAAGGCAATGCGCAGCGCATCGTCCAGCGGACGATACGCCCCAACCGTCATAATGGCATGGTCATTTTCAAACTGCGGCCAACTGATGGTCCGGCCTTTGATCACAGCGAGCTGCACCCGCGCCTTTAGGGGCACTTCAATCGCCGAGCCCGCAATCTCGCCATCACCCATGGCGGCGTGGCCGTCTCCGATATACAACAAGCCGCCTTTCACGTTCACCGGAAAATACACCGTATTATCCACGCTGGCTTCGGGAGAATCCATATTGCCCCCGAATTCCGCAGGCACCACCGAGCTGCGCGCCTCGCCCTCCGCCGGCGCGACGCCAATACAGCCGAAAAAAGGATGCAAGGGAATCTTCACCGAGAAATCCGTGTCCAGCGCCCTGAACGTAGCCGCGTTGGCCACGTGGTCGATGTGGTAGAACCACACCCGCTCGGGCAGCGGCGGGTGCAGCATAGGCGTGTAGTTGGTCTCGTTGAGCGCCCCAAATCCAAACGAAAACGCGCCCACGCCCGTGTCGCCGTCCACCTGCAGGTCAAGAATTTTCACCGCCAGCGTGTCGCCCGGCTCCGCGCCCTCCACATAAAACGGTCCCGCCAGCGGATTGTCGCCCTTAACCATGCTGAGCGTGTCCCCGGGTTTCCTAAGTGCATTGCCAAAGCAGTCCAGCGTGTTGGTGTCGAGAATGTCCCCCGGCTTCAACCGCGCCACGGGCTCCGCCGTCGCAAAGAGGTACTTCACGTTGTCGATGGCGGTGGTGTAGTGAACGACGTTCTGCGCCAGGGCCGAACCAGCGAGTACCGCGAGGGTAAGAAGACGAACGATCACAGGCCCCCCTGATGGGGCTGCCGATTTTCTCGGAGCAATGAGAAGTATCTCTTCTCACTTATGGGGTAGGCAGTTTAACACAAGATGTCACTTCTTGAAATCGCTCTGAGGAGTGGACTTTTGACCGAGAGCCCAGCGCTGAAATCGCCGGTCTGGATCACTCCGAGGGACAGCAAGACAAGTTCATAAGCATTGCGCGTCAGCAACGGCAGATCACTCATCGTCCTGCGATCGATGAGGTTACTGAGCTGGCTGGTTTCCGTCTCGATCGGCAGCGGCGGGTACCATCCGATGCTGCGACGCCTTGAGACCTTCAGTGATGAGCCACTGCGCTCTGCCCTCAAGCATCACGAGAAGTGTGCCTCTATGGTGCTGGACCCCGAGGAAAAGGTTGCCGCGGCGGTCAAGAAGCTCAAGGAGCTCGGACTCGTGAGTCCGTAGTTGCGTTCGTTTGTGGTGGCGCGCATCAACCCGTTGCGATGGATCAAAGGAGAACTGCCTTCGCTCGAAGATGTCCTTAAGACAATGCGCGAGCGTGTAATCAAATTCAACCTCGAGAAGATCAAGCCTCAGGATCTCGCTGGCGCTGGCGGTCCGCCGGACGCGGTCAGGAGATGGTAATGATGACTTCACCATCCCTCGGAAAACATGTGGGCACAGGGCCAAACAGCGATCAGCCTGCGATCCCAGAACCTGCGTTTGCTGAGCGCGCTCGCACGCTGATGTACGCAACGGCAGTCAGCCATACCACTACGAACATCGGCACGGCCACCCAGGCAAGCGCGTGGCCGCTCTCCAAAGTCCGGTAGTGTTGAATGTTACCCGGGAACCCGGGCACGAGCACCATCGTGGCAAAGTGCACGAACTTAAACACAAACACGGATAGGCGAGCATGATGATGTTTCGAGTGTTCAGGAAATCAAGCTTCAGAGTTGGGTTGGGCTCCAGGACATTTCGGCCTTGACAACACCGGGATTCGGCATACGCTGTCAGACAGAGCGAATTACGTCTTCTCCTCTTTCAGATCCCCTGAACTAAGGCAGTCCATCTGAAGTTCCCTTCTCTTAGTCCTGACAACCCAGGAGGTTGACATGTTTGCTCGTCACGTTTCCATGCACCTGAAGCCCAATACCCGTGCGGGGTTTACCCAGACAATCGAGAACGAGATTCTTCCCCTGCTTCGGAAACAGCAAGGCTTCCAAGACGAAATCGTATTCGTCACCCCCGGATCCGGAACGGACGTGGTCGCCATCAGTCTGTGGGACACGAAAGAAGACGCGGAAGCCTATCACCGCGGAAGCTATCCAGAAGTGGTCAAGGCCCTGGAGAAAGTGGTCGAGGGTACAGCTGAGGTCCGAAACTTTGATGTGGCCAACTCGACCTTCCCAAAGACTGCTGCCCGAGTAGCAGCCTGAAGCATTCAGGCTTTCGCGTTTGGCTGGGGGCGGCCGAGTTCCGCCCCCCTTACGGAAGAGACAAGAAGAGTCGAGGTTAGATCTTTCTGGTGACGCCCGCTTCTCAAAGGTAACCCTGCTTTCCGAAACGCCCGCCTCTAGAAACCTGGAGGTGTTCTGTGGCCCGGCAATCGCCGATTTTCTTTCAAATGGGCACGAAAAACGTGCTCATCATCGATGGCAACGAAGCGATGCAGAAGGTGCGTGCCCGCGTGCTGAGAAGCCGCGGAGTTCACGTGCACACAGCCAAAAGCGTCGCTGAAGCAGAGTTGCTCTGGGTGCCTGACTTTTTCGATTTGGTACTGCTGGACGTACGCCAGAGATCGAAAGAAGCAGTGGGGTTCTGGAGAATGATTCGACGGGAGCATCCAGGTCAGCGGATCAGGTTCCTCGTTGGACCCCCAACGTACCTGTCTCCTACCTGCGCCGACGAGGTCCTGGCTCGCGACAAGGTTCATGAAGACTCGGTGCACCAGAGGCTAAGACTCCTGCCTGTCGCGTAGGGCCCTACAGACCGATAGCAGCCGGCAGTACGCCGACTGCACAACCGAGTGTTTGAGTTTCTTTGCTCGTACCTTTGAGTTCCGCTGCAAGTCAGGCGAAACCCACCGTCCAACCCCAGATGCAGACAATAAATCAGTCGGAGTGGGGATCACGATTACTCATGACACCCTCCACGGATCCGGACGAGCGGGTTTCCCGCATCCGGCTCTTGCCTTAGGTGACAACGCCCGTGCGCCGCAAAGGATTAGGGATGACAGACAGTAGGCAAAGGCAGCCAGCGAGTGCTGAGGCGCCGCATTCGATCCCAGAGAACGCGGCCGTTCTGGCTCCGCCGCGACAGCGAGCGATGTCAATACCAGCCGACTCGGAATCGAAAAAGCGCCAGCGCCGGTTGGTTCAGGGGCACTCCGTAGTAGCGAAAGTGTCCACTCACAACCGCCCGCAGCCACTTGCCTTGCTCGGGGATGGGTTCGTGCATGCGACGCTGAAGCTCGGCTTTCACCTCATTCAGCTTCGCCTGCAACCGCTTGCGTATCGTCTGCCGCAGCACCGTGAACCGTCCATTGCTCTTCTTCTTCACGCAGATGTGCGGGTGAGTAGGCCGGCGGAATTACACCACCGGCCTCTCGCAGAACCGAGCGTGAGACTCTCGCCTCACTCGGCTCCCATCAGGCAAACCTACCGATCATACGGCTTGTCTGTCGCACGCATCGAGGTCCTCCTGTTACGAGTCGGTCCGCCCCAGTGCTCTGCATCGGTACGCTCGCCTCGCGGTTGTGGCCGCTTGGGCTTCTCCCTTCGCATCAGAGCGACTGGTTCCTGCAGTTCCGCGCAACAGCCTGCATCCGCTTCACGCCCCCTCTACGCCGTTCGCCGTCCGCTCGGTCATCAGGCACACCACGGACTTGTCCCAGATGGGATTTACGCACCTGGTTTCGACGACACTTATCTTCTTAACGACGCGCACCACAACCAAAATTTACTTCGACATTGAACACTAGATCAATCAGTTCAACTCCCAATTTCTGCCAATTCGCACGTGTGCTGAGGATGTGATGCTTACAGACGCTCCGCCGCGCAAGGCGAACCGGGCTGGTTTTCTTGAGAGTGACCAGACTAGGACACTCGACCTGCCGCAGGATGGGAGTCTGCTCACGATCACAAAATCCATCGAGTCGGCGATGAGGAGAGGAAGAAGCACGGATGTCCGCCGCACCTGCGCAGACTTTCTGAAAGCCGCATCAGAGTTCTACAAAGTCGCGGACTGCGGCATCCGCGTCCTTGCAGCCCGACCATGGCGAGTTCGCGAAAGCTGGAGCACAGAGCTTTTCGGGGACTACACTCCCGAAACCATGCTGATCCGCGTCTGGATGCGGACGGCAGTGCGAAGGGAAGTCACGTCCTTCGGTACATTCCTCAGCACTCTTTGCCACGAGTTTTGCCATCATCTCGATTATCAGAAGTTCGAGTTTCACGATTCGTGGCACACACGGGGATTCTATGAGCGGGCTGCTGCGCTTTATCACTATGCGCGGGGAACGCCGCTGAAGAAACTCTTCTGGGTGCCAATTACGGATGGGCGGTGGCGCATCGACTGGCAACGGACGAACCGGGGTTCGTGACCCAGTGGTTTTGGGGCGGCTATTGATACTCACCCAGTCGGCATCCCACTGCAATGGTTTCGGTACTTTGAAACGCGGAAATACCGCACAGGTCAGAAGCAATCCTTTGACAATTAAGTTACAACTGCGCTGAACCGAGTCCCCAGCCCCTGAATCAAATGGTGCATATGATTCGAAAGCAGCTTTGCAAGACTGCCTGACTTTCATCATTCACAGCGGTGACAGGAAGTAACGCAGAGCACATGGGAGCGAACCTGCTCCCGTGTAATGCGGCAGCCCGGTTGCAAGCCCGGACGATGAAGCGCAGATTTCAGGATGGAAGGCAGTAAACCGACTCATGGCAAAGGTAATCGAGTTTTACATCCCGAGCCGCTTTCAGAGAAAAGTGGCGTGGGTTCCCCCGCAAAAGCGCGGGAAGGTAATCGAGTTCTGCACACTAGTAAAGAAGTCGGCATAGCCTACGGGAGCGTCTGCTCGCACGCTGGGGCAAATTGCATGCCGTGAGAAGTGTGCTCAGCGGAGTGGCACTGCTGCTATTCCTGTGCTTGGCGATGTTTGAGAAGCCGTACCGACAGTGGGAGAGGCTCTTCGACTCAGCAGCTTCGCCAGAGGTTTCACTGCAACATTACTGAATGCCTTGCGAAATATCCCCTTTCCCGCATTCATCCAGAGTGTCGCAACGACAACATTGCATCATTCTTCGAAGCAACGTGCCGCATCGTCTTGATTCGCTCCAGTTGTGACTCAGGCTCCGTAGGCTTTCGCCGCGATAGTTTTCGCCATCGTTTTGAGGCCGGGGTGCCATTGCGAAAACCGAAGAACAGTTGCCTGATTTCGTCCAGAGTGAAGCCTGTTTGTCTTGCTCTCTGTATGACCGCAAGCCGATGGAGCACCGTAGTGTCGTAGCGCCTGTGACCACTGATCCGTTGAGCGGGAAGTAGCGCCCCAATCCGTTCGTAATAGCGGATCGCGGACGGTCGGAGTCCAAGTTGTCGAGCGACTTCGGAGACAGTTAGCTGCGGCACGTGTCGCATTCTAAAGTAACCGAATCTCGATTTGCTGCTTTGAGGTGACAAAGAATTTGCAAATTATCGCCTTGCCTTGAAGTCGGCTTTAAATTGTACCGTCTTGATTGGGCACACAGAAACTGCGCCTAAGAGAGAATCCTCCTGAAGAACATCGGATGGACATTCGCAGTCGGGTCGGAGGAGGCGCGCGTGCACGCTGGCCTCCGTCCGCCTCTCAAACTGCACGTGCAGGTTTCCTGCATGCAGCTTTCACGAAGATTCAGCTTCGCCGGGATGA
>Ga0307479_10001283_pt1 | contig 22859 bp, 25 predicted proteins | sample atmos_gasesECM4C_FD_203743 | JGI IMG/M metagenome (GOLD analysis project Ga0307479, IMG submission 203743) | Hardwood forest soil microbial communities from Morgan-Monroe State Forest, Indiana, United States - atmos_gasesECM4C_515 | ecosystem: Environmental > Terrestrial > Soil > Temperate...
TCGTTCTCTTCGCGTTCGGCATTCCGGGTGCGATGGCCGTGGCCATCCTGCGATACCGGCTGTACGAGATCGATGTCGTGCTCAGTCGTGCGCTGGTCTACGGTGCGTTGGCGTCCTTCATCACCGCAGTCTATGTCGGCATCGTGGTCGGCTTGGGGACGCTCATCGGTTCTCGTGGCCAGGCCAACCTCTGGTTGTCGATCGCCGCGACGGCCGTGATCGCGGTCGCGTTCCAGCCGGTACGCGAGCGAGTCAAGCGGGTGGCGAACCGGCTGGTCTTTGGGCCCCGCGCCACACCCTACGAGGTGCTGGCCGAATTTTCCCACCGCATCGCGGGCACCTACGCCGACGAGGAAGTCCTCGGCCGCATCGCCCGCGTATTGGGAGAAGGGACGGGCGCAGCCTCGGCAAGCGTCTGGATCCGCGGCGATGGCCAGCACGCGCTCGCCGCGACCTGGCCGGCGGAGGCACAACCCGTGGCCCCCGACGCGGCCGATCGGGTCGCGTTGGTCCGGCACCAGGGGGAAAACCTCGGCGAGCTGGCCGTCTTAAAACGCGCCGGCGAACCGATGACCCCGGTCGAGGAGAACCTGCTGGCGGACCTCGCGGCCCAGGCAGGCCAGGTCCTGCGCAACGTCAGGCTGACGGCCGATCTGCAGGCGCGCCTGGAACAGATCTCCACCCAGGCCGCGGACCTTCGGGAATCGCGGCAGCGGATCGTCGCCGCCCAGGATGCCGAGCGACGCCGGCTCGAGCGCAACATTCACGATGGCGCGCAGCAACACCTGGTGGCGCTGGCGGTCAAGCTCCGCTTGACGGCCACCCTCGCCAGGCGCGACGCCCAGCGGGCCCTGCCATCGATTGAAGATCTGCGCCGGCAGACGAGGGACGCGCTCGAGACGCTGCAGACGCTGGCAGCCGGCCTTTACCCATCGGTTCTGCGCGAGCGGGGGATGGCGGCGGCCCTTTCGGCCCATCTGGCGCTGACGCCGGTGCCGGTCGAGGTCGTCGATCAAGTCAACCGACGCTACTCGGAGGACCTGGAGGCGGCGATCTACTTCTGCTGCCAGGAGGCGATTCAGAACGCGATCAAGCACGCCCGGGCGACCCGGGTCGAGGTGCGACTCGACGACCGCGACGGTGTGTTGAGCTTTACGGTCTCCGACGACGGCATGGGGTTTGACCCATCGGCGGCTCGTCGGGGCGCCGGGATGCAGAACATGGCGGATAGGATCGCCGCCGCCGGCGGCCAGCTCGAGGTCGTCTCGGGCGAAGGACGCGGGGCCGTCGTAACCGGGCGCGTGCCCGCTGCGGTTGCCGCTACTTCGCCGGCGACGCGCTGACGACGGAGAACGTGACCGTTGGCCGGTCGGATGCGGTTGCCTTGAAGATCGCGTTGGTCAGGAACACGCTGGTCAGGGCGAGGAGCACGAAGACGACGACGGCAAAGCCTGCCTGGACGACGGCCCGATTCATACTTCCCTTCCTCCCGGGTTGATCGCCTAACTCAGGAACACCCCGGCGCCGCCAAAAGTTACATCCTTATTAATGTGCCACCAGATCCGCCGGCTGTCGAGCCGGCGCCGCAGTCGACTGCGGTCAACTGGCGCCGCAACCTGGCCGCGCTCTGGCTGGCCGAGTTCACCGCCATCCTTGGCTTCTCCTTCGCGTTCCCCTTCCTGCCGCTCTTCCTGCACCGAGAGCTGCACATCCCGAACGGATCCGAGCTGGCGTTCTGGACCGGGATTACCGGCGGCGTCACCGGCTTCGCGCTGGCGCTGACGGGTCCCATCTGGGGCCGGCTGGCCGACCGCTATGGCCGCAAGCCGATGCTGGTCCGGGCGATGGTCGGCGGCGGGATCTCGGTCGGCCTGATGGGGCTGGCCCAATCGGCGCTGCAGCTCACTGTCCTGCGCGGCATCCAGGGGGCGAGCTCCGGCACAGTGGCCGCGGCTACGGCGCTGGTCGCGACCGAGACCCCAGCGGAGCACCTAGCCTGGGCGCTCGGGATTCTGAACTCCGCGATCTCGCTTGGCAGTGCGGCCGGCCCGGCCGCCGGTGGATTGGCGGCGAATTTCGTCGGGCTGCGGGCGATCTTCCTGGGGGGTGGCGCCCTGCTACTCCTTGCCATGATCCCGGTGCTGCTGGAGGTGCGGGAGAACCCGCGCCGCGTTATCCGAGCGTTGGCCCCGCCGACATTGCAGGTGCTCCGGGCGGCGCGGCCGGGAACCATCAAGGCGCTGGTCGTGCTGATGGTGGCCCAGGGCCTGCAGCAAACCAGTTACGCCGCCGCCCAGCAGCTGGTGGTCCTGCGCTTCGTCAAATTAATGCCGAACGTGCGCGACACTCAGTCGATCACCGGCCTTACCTTCGCGCTGGCCGGCATCGCCACCGCCCTGGCCGCCGTCACGTTTTCGCGCCTGCTCCGGCGTAGCAATTACCGCACCGTCATCACGACGGCGGCCGTCCTCCTGGGAGTGACGCTGCTGGGGACCGCCGCGGGCACGACACCAGCCGTGATCATCATCGCGTTCGTGCTGGCCAGGTTCGTCAGCGGGTCGATGATCCCCGCGTTTGGGACGATGGTGGGCCTTGAGGCGCCGCTCATCATCCAGGCCACCATCTTCGGCTTCAGCTCGAGCGCGGTCTCGATCGGGTTTGGCTTCGGCCCGCTCCTCGGCGGGTTGATCGCGGCGGCGGCCGGTGCTCAGTTCGGGCTGGTCGTCGCCGCTGTTCTCGCGCTCATCCTGGCGGTCGTGGTCGGGGTCGCAGCGAGAGAGCCGCAGCCGCCCCGGGCGATCGTGGTTCTCCATTGACGGCACCGGCACCCAGCTCGTTGAATCACTCGTCCTATCATCGAAGGGGCGATCAAAGAGGGTAGGAGCAATCATGTCCACCACCTGGGAGACGATCGAGGAACGCGAGCGGCGAGTGCGCGCGAGTCGGACCACGAGCGCGATGGCGCGAGCCGAAGAGCAGGTGCCCGAGGGCAAGAGCCTCAAGGAAGCCTTCGCCCAGCGTCCGTTCATCAGCCGCCAGGACATCCGGGGCATCACGAGGCAAACGTATGAGCGCCCGGTCATCAGCCTGTACCTGAACTTCGCGTCCGAACGAGTGGTGCGGGAACGCCCGCTCTTTCTCAGTATCTTCAGCAGCCTGCGGCATCAGACCCTCGAAGCCCGCAAGCCATACATCGATTCCCTGCCGCACGCGCAGCGGCTGGGGGTGCCCGAAGACCTGCGCGAAGTGCAGGAGTTCCTCGAGGGATACGTGCCTTCTGGCGAACGGGGACTCGTGGTCTTCAAGAGCGGGACCCAGCTGAACCGGGTGATGCCGCTACCGGCAAGAGTCGCAGACTCGCTGACGATCGACCCCGATGCATTCGTGGAACCGCTCGAGGCCATCATGGAGGAGGAGCATCGGGTCCTGGTACTCGACGTGGCGATGGATCGGACCATTTTCTCGGTTTACGAGCTTGGCTACGAAGAGAGGCTGCAGGAAGTGAGCGAAGAGCTGCCCAAGGAAGCCAGGGACGCCCTCCGGGCGGATATTGAAGATCGGCACCGGCAGATGCACGTCATCTGGCAGTTCAAGGCGGCGGCCCAGCTCGCCGACCGTCTCTTTCGGGAGCGCGGTTGCGATCTGCTCGCGCTAATCGGCGAGGACATCGTGGTAAAGGAGTTCGAAGAGTATCTGCCGAAAGGGCTGCATGAGCGGATCTTCGCGCGGCTGGCGCTCGCGAGAGACGTCGAACCGAACCAGCGCCGGGCGGCTCTGGAGGGCGCCCTGGCTGAGCAGCGAAAGAGGGAAGAGGATGCCGAGTTGGACGAACTCGGTTTCTTCAAGGGACACGACCGCCTGGCGTCCGGGCTGGATATGGTGATCAACGCCGCGAACCTGTTCCTGATGCGCCGCCTCTACGTCAGCAGCGAGCTGGCCGTGCCGGGATTCGCCTGCCGCAACCACCACTACCTGTCGCTGACACCGGGCTCATGCCCGTTCGACGGCCAGGCCCTGCTCGATAGCGAGGATGTGATCAACGCGCTGATCGAATTCGCTCGCCTGCACGGCGTCGAGGTGATGATCGTCGAGCAGCGGCAGGATCTCCTCGCTCCGTACGGCGGGATAGCCGCCGTACTGGTGACGGCGACGCCGCTCGAACAACTCCGCGCGGTCAGCGTGACGAGCTCGTGAGCTGATGCCGGCAGATGCGCCGGTGGTCGCCTGCCCCAGTTGCGGTCGCCAGAATCGCGTCCGGCCGGCCGCGAGCGGCGTCCCGCATTGTGCCGTTTGCGGCGCGAACCTCCCCTGGCTGACCGAAAGTGGCGAGGCCGACTATCCGGCGGTCGTCGAACAGAGCGCGCTACCAGTGCTGATCGATTTCTGGGCACCGTGGTGCGGGCCCTGCCGCGTCGTGTCGCCCATCGTTGAGAAGATCGCAGAGCAGAGCCCCGGCCGGCTGAAACTGGTGAAGATCAACACCGACAGTGCGCCGAACCTCTCACAGCGCTTCGGCATCCGCGGCATTCCCACGCTCGTGCTGCTCGACCACGGCAAGGAGCTCGCCCGGGTGACGGGCGCTCTGCCTGCGCCGGCGCTTCGAAACTGGGTCGACACGAACCTCCCGAAGGCGGCCGCGCCCAAGGCGTAGATCCTCGGCTCTCCCCCCTTGTGGGGAGCCTCGGGGAGTTTGATCTCCCTCCCCCTTGTGGGGAGGGCGGGCCCGCCGGCCCACGCGAGCCGCGCTTCAGTGCGAGGCGAGCGTTTGAGGCGTTCCGGGGAGGGGGTAGGGCTGTAACAGTCCAGTAATTCGGTTGCGCCGCCAGCTCTCACGCGCGATAATTTGAGCGTGCGCTCAAAACGACCGCTCAAACGACGGACCCCCGCCGGCAGGGCGGACGCGACCCGGGAGCGGCTGATCCGCGCGGCGCTGAAGACGCTGACGCAGGAGGGCTTCTTCGGTACCACCGCGCGCGCCATCGCCCGCAGTGGGAAGCTCAACCAGGCGCTGATCTTCTATCACTTCGGCAGCGTCGACCGGCTGCTGCTGGCGGCGCTGGACGCCACGAGTCGGGATCGCCTGGAACGGTACCGGACGGAACTGGCCGGGATCACCCGGCTCTCCGATCTGGTCGAGGCCATGGCCCGCCTTTATAAAGAGGATGTCCTCTCCGGCCATGTCACCGCGGTTCAGGAAATGGTGGCCGGTGGGTCGTCGATGCCGGCGTTGCGCAAAGACGTGCTGGCCCGCATGGAGCCCTGGGTCGAATTCGCCCGAGAGGTGATCGCCCGCGTGACGGCAGGCACCGTGGTCGAGAAGCTGGTGCCGGTCGACGACCTGGCGTTCTCATCCGTCGCGTTGTACTTCGGGATCGAGACCATCACCAACCTGGGCGGCGACCGCTCGAGGGCGGAGACACTCTTCGCCACCGGCCGCCGCCTCGCGGCCATCGCCGACGCCCTGCTGCAGTCCGCCACCTGGGTGGGAGACACCGCATGACAACCCTCGATGCCGTGACCGGCGCCTTCAGTTACACGGGGCGGTTCGTTGCGCCCCGGCTTGTGGCCCGCGGCCGGACCGTGCGAACGCTGACGAATCACCCCAATTCGCAAAGTCCCCTGGCCGGGCAGATCGAGGTACTCCCGCTCGACTTCGATCATCCGGCGCGGCTGGTCGACGCCTTGCATGGCGTCGATACCCTCTACAACACTTACTGGGTCCGCTCGAACCACGGCGCGGCCACCTTCGCTGTGGCGGTCCGGAACACCGGCGTGCTGATCGACGCGGCGCGCGAGGCCGGGGTGCGTCGCCTGGTTCACATCAGCATCGCCAACCCGGGCCAATCGGATCACCCGTACTACCGAGGTAAAGCCCAGCTGGAGCAGCGGGTTCGTGAGTCGGGATTGTCGTACGCGATCATCCGCCCCACGCTGCTCTTCGGCCACGGCGACGTCCTGATCAACAACATCAGCTGGTTCATCCGCCATCTACCGATCTTCGGGATTCCGGGTGACGGACAGTATCGATTGCAGCCGGTTTTCGTCGAGGACTATGCCGATCGGATCGTTACGGCCGGGTCCGCGACCGAGAACCTGACCACCGATGTCGCCGGGCCGGAGATTTTCACGTTTGAAGCGTTGGTTCGGATGCTGCGCGACGCGATCGGGCGACGGACCGCCCTCATCCATCTACCGCCGCTGCTGGCGCTGACCGGGGCGCAGCTCGTCAGCGTCGGCCTTCGCGACATCACCCTCACCGGCGCCGAATTGCGGGATCTCATGGACGAGCTGCTGATCTCGCACGAACCGTCGACATGTCCGACGCGGCTCAGCGTTTGGGCCCGCGAGCACCAGGATGAACTCGGCCAACGCTACGCCTCCGAGCTGGAGCGGCATTATCGATGACTCGCACCCTTCAGAACGCCGCGCTTGGCCTCGGCTGCGTCGCATCCGCGGTCGTGCTGGCCAGCGGAATCATCTGGTATCCGCTGATCGAGCTGGCGGTCCAGGGCACCCTGACGATGCTCTTCGCGGTGATGGTCGGGTTCTGGCTTGGTGCCATCTGGCCGTCTCGTCTTGCGCTCCGCGTGGGAAACGCTGCCGTCATTGCCGGTTTCGCCGCTATCTGGGCGGTCTTTAGCGTGGCAACGTCCGGCCCACTCAGCCCCATTCTCTTTTTCGGCGCGGCCCTGATGATCGCGCTCGGTTACGCGCTGATCGGGGGGAGCCTCGCTCGAGGGGTTCTCGCGAGGGGGTTAAGAGAAGCATGAGTAGCGCGTTTCCGGTACTGGTCTGGCACCTGACGCTCGTCGACCTGCTGTTGCTGCTCGCGCCGCTCGTCATCGTGCCCCTCGGTCTTCGACTCCTTCCCTTTACCGGCGACCGATCGCTCCAGCTGGTCACGCTGGCGCGCCGGGTGCAACCCTTCGGCGCCGCCGCGGCCGTTGTCTCGTTCCTCGTCGCACCGGGTTGGACATCGGGAGCCATCGCGCTGGGATGGCTGATCACCTGCGCAATCGCCTCGCTCGCCGGACTGGTTGAGCTGATCGAGCGCCGATCGCTTCGCCCGGTGCACCTGGTCCCGGCGGCCGCCGTCGCCTACCTGAGCGTCGGTGCCGGCTGGCTCGTGCTTTCGCGTGCCGGGCTGCAGCCGGAGGGGTTCAGCCGCGACATCGTCGAGCTCACCGGTGTGCACTTTCACTACGCTGGATTCGCCGCTACGCTGATGGCGGCGTTGACGATGGGGGCGGTCCGCGATCGCGGCCGGCTGGCGACGTTGGCGTCGGGGGCGGCCATGCTGATTGTGATTGGCGTCCCGATCACGGCGGCCGGGATTGCCACGGGCTCAGGGTTGCTCACCGTGCTGGGGCCGGTGTTTCTCGGCACTGGCGTGCTCGGCGTCGCCGGGATAACCGGCCTGGCGGTCGCGCCAACCGTCCAGCGGATACCGGCTCGCTGGTTGCTCTGGGTGTCGGCGGCCGGCGTTGTCGTGCCAATGCTGCTGGGCGTCGATTACGCGATCAGCCGGGTGTTTCCTGTGCCGGCGCTCGACCTGCGCGCCATGGCTCTCATCCACGGCGACCTGAACGCGCTGGTCTTCAGCCTCGCCGGCTTGCTGGGGTGGACGCTCATCACCCACGCGTCCCATCCCGCCAGGTGGAGAGATTAGCCCCCGGGTTCGAAAGGCCTTCTGGCTCCTGCTCTGCCTGGTGGTGGGCGGGCCGAGTGCGTTTCTGGCCCTGGAGTTCGCGGGCATCCCGTACGCGGCGGCGGCGTTTACTGCCGTGGTCTGGGTTGGTTGGCGGCGAAAGATCCTTCCTGAGACGCTGCTGGCGTTCGGGCTGACCTACTCCGCCGAGGTCTTTCGCATCGCCTCTCCTGTTCTGTTCTCGTGGCTACCGCCGCGCGATTACCTGACCTCGGCCTATTTCGCGGCGCATATCGCGGTCGCCATCGGCATCATCGGTACCGGCATCACGTTGCTCGCAAGGCGTCCGTCGGCGCCCACCGGACCGCGCTTCTGACAATTCGCTGGGTGCGAGGCCGGCGGTGGCACCTGAGATCACTCGCCGGCCTCAACCTCCCTCGCCGGTTACCGCTCTTTACTCGGTCTGCAGCACCTCGGTGACGCGCGAGCCGGCTGCCCACTGCGCCGGCAGCATGGCGCCGAGCAGCGCGATGACGATGCCACCCGCCGCAAGCCCGATCAATAGCTCGATGTCGAACACGTTGAAATACTGGTTGGGAATGTTCGTTCCGGATGCGATCTGGCCCATCAGGACGAGGATGTTGCGATGGAGCGCGATCCCGGCGGGAATCCCGATCGCGGCTCCGGCAACGCCGACCAGCGCCACCGAGGCCATGACCATCGTGATGACCTGCCGCGGTGTCATGCCGATCGCTTTGAGGATTGCGATGTCACGCGCCTTTTCGCGCGTGTTGAGCACAACCGTGTTGAAGACACCGGCGAGCGCGATCAGAGTGAGGATCAGCGCAAGCCCGGCGAGCACGCTGTTGATCAGGATGAACGCCGTGTCGACGCCGCCGCGTCCATGGACGTCGACGCCGAGGCCCGTGGTCGAAGACTCGATCGTGCCCGCGACGCGGTCGGCGTCGGTGCCAGGCTTCAATTGGATTTCGTAGCTCTGCGCCTCTGGGTTGCCCGGCAAGGTGCCCCACGCAGTGCGCAGCAGGATGTTGTCGCCCTGGATGTCGAAGATCTCGCCGACCAGTCGCAGATGGAGATCCTGACCGTCGAGTGTCGCGGTGATGGTATCGCCGACATGATGGCCGGTGCGCGTGAGGAACGCGGTCGGAGCCACTGCTTCATCGGCGGCGCTGAACCACCGGCCATTGATGATCGGGTAGCCAAGCCAGGACGAATCGCCGCGATACGCCGTCATTGGTACCGGTTCGCCGGCCGCCGCCACGCTGACGTCGACCAGGCGCTCGGCGACGACGCGTGCTGTCCCGGGCTGTGCCGCGATCAACGCGGTCGTTTGCTGGTCGGTCGGAACAGCAGGCGCGGCTGGGGGACCGGCCGGACCAGAAGGCACGGCACTCTGAGCGCCTTTGTTCCCAGGCCCGGAGGACTCACGGAAAACCTGAAGCTGCACGACCCCATCACGAGTCAGCCCGGCCTTGACGTCACTCAGCGATCGGCTCAACCCGAGGCTGAAGGTGACGGTGGCAACGCCGATGAGGATCGCACCTACGGTCATAGCCGACCGCGCCGGCCTGCTGAATGATTCTCCACCGCCGAGGGTCAGCGCCCTTGGCAGGTTTATCCGGGCGGCGATCCGGGCCATGCGGTAGCCGTGTCCGGTCGCCGGCGAGCTCCCGGTCGCGATCGCGGATGCCGCGCCCATGCGGCCGGCACGTAGCGATGCGAAGACTGTCGTGGCGATCACGACGAGCAGGATCGCCAGTACGCCCACGGCATCTGGACCCGGTGCGACCCCGAAGGTCCGCGGGAGGCCGAAGGCGTGCGCGGTATCGGACAGGAACGGCTGGCTCGCGAGGATCCCGACCGGGAGGCCCAAAAAGCAGCCAACCATCGCCGGGATCAACATCTGCCCGGCGAGGACGCCGACCACCTGCGCCGGCGTGAAGCCGACCGATTTCATGATGCCGATGTCGCGCGTACCGGCGATCACGGCACCGCTGACCAGGTTCGCGATGATGAACGCGGAGGCGAGCAGCGCGAAGGCGCTGAACGCGAGGAGGAAGGGAATCATCACTGCGGTCGTACGGTCAGCGCCCAACTTGGCATCGAGGTAGTTGGTCGAGTCGACCACGGCGTTCTGAGCCAGGCCGGCGCTGATCGAGTTGGCGGCCGACGCAACTTCCTGCTGGGTTGCCGCATGGACGAGGCGGAAGTCCATCAAGTAGCTCGTCTGGAATTTGCCGGTGGTGATCAACGGGACGGCGCCTGGCAGTGCCCATGCGCCCGGCTCGTTACCTACCCCGCTCGCGATGCCGACCACCGTCATGGCCCGAATCGGGCTGTCGATCGCCGGCGTCAACGACTCTCCGATCTGCAGGCCGATGTCGTCCGCCATCTGTTGCGAGAGGACGACCTCAGTGTTGTTCTGAGCCCAGCGACCAGCGCTGAGCGTCAAACGATCGACGGCGCCGCCCGGCCCAGCGCGCCCGGCGAGCGCTTCGGTGAAGGCTCGGCCGTCCGGCTGCTGAATCGTCCATGGAACGAGCTTGAACGGCCCCGCGAATGCGCTAACCGCCGAGTTGGCGCCCCGCGCCCGGAGCTCCGACTCGGTCACAGCCGATGCGGCGAACGTCATTGTCAGGTGCGCCCCGTGCGCCTGCTGGAACGCATGGTCGAACGGAGCATCCGATTCGACCAGCAACGTCAGAGCAAGCGTTGCCGAAAGACTTGAGAGAAAGACGACGAACAGGATGACCGTGGTCTGCATCTTCCAGCGAGCCAGGTCAGCGAGGCTCTTGTGAATTACGGCGGTCATTGGGCTTGCACCATCGGCCGCATGGCATCACGGTTGTCGACCACCGCGCCATCGACGAGGCGGATGACGCGATGCGCGTGGGTCGAGGCGAGTCGCTCGTCGTGGGTGACCAGGACGATCGTCTGTCCGCTCCGATTCAGGTCGCTGAGAATCGCCAGCACCTGGTCGCCGCTGCGGGTATCGAGCGCGCCGGTCGGCTCGTCGGCGAGCAGCAACGCCGGGTTGTTGATGAGCGCGCGAGCGATCGCAACCCGCTGCCGCTGGCCGCCGCTCATGCGGGCCGGATACTTGTTGCGCTGGTCGGTGATGTCAAGGCGTTCGAGCAGGTCGTCAGCCCGCCGCCGCGCATCGCTAGCCTTGACACCGGCGAGCTGCGCCGGAATCAGCACGTTGTCGAGCGCGGTCAGGTTGTTGAGCAGGTTGAAGAACTGAAAGATGATCCCAACTCGCGTTCGGCGGAATCGGGCCAGCGCGGCCTCACCGAGCCGGCCGAGATCGACACCATCGACCACGACGTTCCCCCTGGAGGGCCTGTCGAGTCCGCCGATCACGTTCAGGAGGGTCGACTTCCCGCTCCCGGAGGGGCCCATCACCGCCGTAACCTGGCCGGCGGTGATCCCGATCGACACCGAGTCGAGGGCAGCGCTCGAACGGTTCCCGTTGTACACCTTGCTCACGTCGTTGAGCTCGACGAGTTGTTTCATGCGCGATCTCCTTTGGGGCGAGAAACCCCGACGCGGGATGGGCCGAGCCTAAGGCCGTTTGTCGGCGGCGTCGTCCCTACCCGGGGTGAATTCGGATCGGTCCCGCGGGCGATCTGCCGCGGCAATCATTCCGGAGATCGATGAGCCTCATCCAAAGGGCCGATGCAGTACAGCGCGCCGGCCGCTACAGTCCATCTGTGCGGCAGCTTGGCACGCTCGCCCGCCGCCTCGAGATCCACTGGCTCGACGTCGCCATCGCCGTCGGGCTCAGCGCCCTCGCCTTGGCGGAGGGGTCGGGCCGGGACTCCGTGGACTTCTCGCCCGCGACCCTTCTCGCCACCGCGCCCCTGATCGTCCGGCGAAAGTGGCCGGTTCTGACCGTGCTTGCCGCCTTGGTTGGGTTCACGATCGCCGGCAACGCCACCAACATTGCCGCCATCGCAGGCGGCCTCATGGCCGTCATCTCAGTGGCGATGTACTGGCGCCACGAGATCCTTGGAGGGCTCGTCGCGCTCGGGAGCGCAATCTACGTTGCCCTGGAGTTCGGTCGTGGGTCGACCAGCACGCTGCCGATCCCGGGTGCGGCTTTGTCGTTTGTCCTGCTCGGCGCGGCTTACTTGACGGGACGGGAGATTGCCAGTCGACAGAAACAGCTGAACCAGCAGCGCCAGTGGACGGCGCAGCTCGAACGCGAACATGAGCAGGCTCTCAAAGCGGCCGCAGAAACCGAGCGACGCCACATCGCCCGCGAGCTGCACGACGTGGTGGCCCACAGTGTGAGCGTCATGGTCGTGCAAGCCGGCGCGGCACGAAAGGTGATGGACGAGAAGCCAGATGCGGCGCGCGAGTCGCTGCTAGCCGTTGAAGCGAGCGGCCACGAGGCGATGGAAGAGCTCCGCCGTCTACTTGGCGTGCTCAGCGAAAACGGTGTTGAGAAGGGAGACGATGCGCCGCCGCTCGCGCCGCAGCCCGGGCTCGATGGCCTCCACGCTGTGGTTGCCAGACTCCGCGAGGCCGGGCTGCCTGTCGAACTGCGAATCGTTGGAGAGCGATGCTCAATCCCGCCCGGGGTCGACGTGGCTGCCTATCGCATCGTCCAGGAGGCGCTCACCAATGCCCTCAAGTACGCAGGCGGCGCGCGAACGGAGGTCGTACTTCGATATGAACCCAATGCCATCGACCTGGAGGTGATCGATGAGGGAATGGTTGCTGCTCCGGCGGACGGAATCGGGCGTGGCCTGGTGGGCATGCAGGAACGCGTGGCGTTGTTTGGAGGCACACTCGATGCCGGCAAGCGACCCGAACGCGGTTATGCCGTGCGGGCGCATCTACCAGTAACTCCCTCTGAGTGAGCACCCGTATCCTCATCGTCGATGACCAGTCGTTGGTACGGGCCGGTTTCCGCCTGATTCTCGAGTCACAGCCGGATTTCGAGGTCGTCGGCGAAGGCGCAGACGGGGAAGAAGCGATCGGCCTCGCCCGAAGGCTGCGCCCAAATGTCGTGCTAATGGATGTCCGGATGCCACGGCTTAATGGCCTCGAGGCGACGCGTCGAATCCTGGAGAACGGCGCGACCAGTTGCCGCATCGTGATGCTCACAACATTCGACCTCGATGAGTACGTCTACTCTGCGCTCCGCGCAGGCGCCTGCGGCTTCCTCCTCAAGGACGTCACGCCGGAGCAGCTGATCGCCTCGGTTCGCCTCGTCTCGACAGGCGATGCGCTCCTCGCGCCGTCGATCACGCGCCGCTTGATCGAGCGTTACGCGACTCGTGACGCGCCGAGCGGGCTAACTCGCGACCTCGCGTCGCTGACCGAGCGCGAGGTCGAGGTGCTACGCCTGATGGCACGCGGGCTGGGTAACCAGGAGATCGGCGAAAAGCTCTTCGTCAGCGAAGCAACGGTAAAGACGCACGTCGCGCACATCCTCGACAAACTACAAGTCGAGAACCGGGTCCAGGCGGTCGTCGTGGCCTATGAATCACGGCTGGTTTCAATCGGCGAACCACCGGACTGACACCAACTTCTACGGCTTGGGCAGGCTGACATGCCGGCCGATGATCGGCAGCCGAGCTCCCCAGCGGAGGACGACCGGCGCGAGCTGACTGGTCGCCAGCTGCGGACGCAGCGTCCGCTCGTAGTAATTGATCACCTGGGCATACTGTCCGAGCTGGGCTAGCGGAACGGGGTGCACGGAGGCGACGCTGGCCAGCTGGCCGAGCTCACCGGATGGGACGAAGCCGGCGACCTGCGGGTTTTCCGCCAGCAACATCTGCATGGCCGCGATTTGATTCGATTGGACGGCCGTCCTTGCCTGCAGCAGCGGATCGAGCACCGTCCCAGCTCCGACGAGGCCGAGGATCACGGCATAGACGATCACGAAGGCGAGAGCCCCATTGGCGGCGGCGCCGAGGACCTTGTCGACCTGTCGCGTCAGCGGCAGGCGAAAGACCGCGCCAAAAACGGTCCGACCGATGATGCCCACCGCGAGCCCCACCACCGCCGGCAGCAGCAGCACGGCATACGGGCGCGGGATCGAGGCGGGAACCAGGGTGGCCAGCCCGGGGTGGTTCGACACGATCCAGTAGCCAATCAGGAAGGTGCCTTCCGCGAGCAGCGGGCCAATCAGCCCCTGGCGCCAACCGATCAGAACCCCGAGGCCGATTACAACGACGATTCCCAGGTCCACCAGGTTCATGGCGGCATTGTCACCGATGCCGCCAAATAACTCAACCGGGGCGGTGGAAGCCCACGATGGCGATGAACTGTTCCAGCGCTTTCAGGTCGCCTTTGGCGATGTCGACCCGGCCACCCACCAATGCGGCCGACGGTGTCACCGTGTGGAACATCAGGGCGTTGAGGGTCTTGACGTCCATCGTCAGGATCACATCCGGATTCCGTACCGCGCCCTCTCTGGTCGTGAGGCGGCCACCCGCAACCCGGACTTCGAAGACGAGGTCCGCGATACGGACTTCGTAGGTCTGGTTGACGCCGGCGGCCGCCTCCGGATTGAAGACTCCGCGCATGGCGACGAAATAGGCGCGGGGGACCATGATGTCGGTCTTCTTCGGGGTGCCGAGAAAACGGGCTCCCCAATGACCCAACGCCGTCATCACCGACTCCAGGGCCTGGCCCGTCTCGGTGAGTTGATAGACCGCTGATCCGGCTGGTGGGGGGAGGACGGAGCGTTCGACGAGGCCGGCGACTTCCAGTTCCTTGAGGCGGTCGGCGAGTAGGTTGGTCCCGATGCCGGGCAGCCCGCTCAGCAGGTCCTTGTAGCGCTTCGGCCCAAGCAGCAGATCGCGCACGAGCAGCAGCGTCCAGCGATCTCCGATGACGTCCAGCCCGCGGGCAATGGCGCAGTACTGCTCATAACTCCGGCGAGCGCTGGGAGCCGCGTGCGATCGCATGCTTACGGCATTGTAGCATCTGCTTGACTTTCATTTCTTACCACTATAGTATTTTCAAGTCACTGGCTCGACATGAAGGGAGGAATGCGCCAAGTGGTGGTTCAACACGCGTCTGCTCGCCGATCCCGTCCGATCTGGACGCTTGCGCTAACGGGCATCGCGTTCTTCATGGTCGCGCTCGATGCGCTGGTGGTCGTCACGGCGCTACCCGCCATCCAGCGGGACTTGCACGCCAGCCTCTCGATGCTGGAGTGGACCGTCAACGCCTTCACGCTGGCCTACGCCGCGGGCATCATCACGGCTGCGGCGTTAGGCGACCGGTTGGGGCGGCGCCGGGTATTCGTCACCGGGCTCGGCCTCTTCACGGTGGCTTCGGCCGCCTGCGCGCTGGCGCCGACGGCCAGTCTGCTGATTGCGGCTCGCGCGGTGCAGGGTCTGGGGGCGGCGATGGTGATGCCGCTTAGCCTGACCATCCTGGTCTCCGCGTTTCCGGCTGAACGGCGCGGCGCCGTGATCGGAATCTGGGGAGGCATCGCCGGCCTGGCCGTTGCCAGCGGTCCGCTGGTCGGCGGCGCGGTGACGCAGGGCCTCGACTGGCATTGGATCTTCTGGGTCAATGTGCCAATCGGCGTGGCGGCCGCCCTGCTGTCCCGGATCCAATTGGCCGAAAGCCACGGCCCGGCGACCCGCCTCGATCTGCCGGCCGTCGCCCTCGTATCGGGAGGCGCGATCGCGCTCATCTGGGGCCTGATCCGCACCGGCGACGTTGGCTGGAGCAGCGTTCAGGTGATCGCGGCGCTGATCCTTGGCGTTGCTCTGATCGCCGGTTTTCTCCTCTGGGAGCGGCGGGCGATCGATCCCATGCTTCCGCTGCGACTCTTCGGCAGTGGAACCTTCGCCGCTGCCAACGCCACGGGCTTTCTCATGGCAGGAGCGCTGACCGCGGCGGCCTTCCTGATCGCCCAGTACTTCCAGTTTGCGCTCGGATACTCCCCGCTCGACGCCGGCTTACGTTTGCTCCCCTGGACGATCACGCCGCTAGTGATCGCTCCGCTAGCCGGGACCCTATCCGACCGAGTCGGCCGGCGGCCTGTCCTCGTGGTGGGGATGCTCTTGCAGGGCGTCGGGCTCGTCTGGGTGGCCGCCATTGGCAAAACGGGGGCCGGCTACGGAGAGTTCGTCCTCCCTCTGGTCATTGCCGGAGTCGGCATTTCGATGGCGATCCCGATCGTCGCGACCGCCGCATTGAGCGCGGTCCACCCGCGCGATATGGGCAAGGCGTCGGGTGTCAACAGCACGCTTCAGCGTTTTGGGGCCGCCTTCGCGATCGCGATCGCGGCCGCCGTCTTCACCGCGAATGGCCACCTGGGCACACCGGCCAGCTTTACCGCCGGCTTCCGACCGGCACTCGCGGTGGTCGCGGCGTTCTCGCTCCTGGGCGTTGTGACAGCGCTCCTGGTCGGCGGCCGCCGCCGTCAACCGGTCGTCGCGCAAGTCGAGGTCAGGGCGGCGTCAGCGTAAGGCATTTATCCAGCGCCCGCCGCATTCGTGTAGCGGCTGAATACGGTCGGCCAGCCGTTCGCGTACGCCCGGCGCTGTTCCTCCGCCGAAGGACCAAGCAGTTCCCAGCCTCGATGTTCGAGATCGACCCGGGTGGCATCGCCCTCCGGTGTGAAGGAGACGTCGACCTCGGTCGCCGCCAGCCAACCGACACCGCGCCAGGTGAAGACGATTCGTTTGGGGGGATCGCAGAGGAGCACCCGGCCGACCACCAGCTCCTTACCATCCGACGATCGCTCAAAGAATCGGCCACCGGCAAACGCCTCGAGGTGGACCTCTTTCGCGTCCGCAGCGTACGAGTAGCCCTGGTCGAGCGGCCACCAGCTTGCGATCCCATCGGTGAACAGCCGGAATGCATCGGCCGGCGGCTGTCGGACTCTTGCGCTGAGCCGGACCGGCGTCACGATCGGGATCGCCCCTTGCGAGCGGGCTGCCGGGCGGCCTCGCCGGCCGCGACGAAGCGGGTTAGCGCGTCCGCCCAGAACAGCTCGAGAAATGTGCGCACGGCGTTGAGTCCGTTCACGTCCACCGCGTACAGGCGGCGGTTTCCTTGAGCTCGGTCAATCACCAGGCCGGCATCCTTCAGTACCCGAAGATGCTGGGACACCGCCGGTCGGCTGACGGGGAGTCCACGCGAAATCTCGACCACCGCACTCGGTCCTTCGCGAAGGCGGTGCAGGATGAGCCGGCGGGTGGGGTCGCCGAGCGCGTCGAGAACCCGATCGGCCGCTCGCGAAGTTGGTGCGTCTTGACTTACCGTGCGCCTAGACTTACCATTCAAGCCGAGGCCATCGTATCAGGATCCGAGGCCGCCATTCAACCGCTCAGGAGGGACACGCATGGCATCGACCACGCAAGCAACCGATCGAGGCAAGAAGACGACCGCGACCGCAAAGCCGGTGGTCTGGTTTGAAGTCGTCGGCAAGGATGGCCCGGCGTTGCAGCAGTTCTACAGCAAGCTGTTCGACTGGCAGGTCGCCGACGCGGGCGACGGATCGGGCTATGGCCTGGTATCCGCCGCGGAGAAGGGGATCGGTGGCGGCATTGGTCCCAGTCAGGACGGTGGCGCGGGCCACGTGACGTTCTACGTCGAGGTGGATGATCCGGCCGCGGTGCTCGCTCGCGCGGAGAAACTCGGCGGGAGAACGATCATGCCCCCCATGGAGCTACCGCAATTCCACCTGACGTTTGCCTTGATGGTCGACCCCGAAGGCCACTTGATCGGGTTGTCGAAAGGCGCGGTCTAAGACTTCACCGCTGAGGCCCAGGCGCTCCGCGGCGGCGCCACCTCGAAGCGAAGGTCGCGGCCTGCCGCGTCGCCAGCGGCGAAGGTGAGCAATCGCTCGCCTTCGTCCGCCAGGCCCGTGCGATCCGCCCTGCGGAGCGGCGCGAACGCCGAGATGACCAGGGTGGCGCCGGTCTTCTGTCGCTTGATCGTCCAGGTACCCGCCACGAAGCCGTCGACCAGGAACGTGCCGTTGGCGACGACGTATCGATGCTCGAAGGCGATCACCCGCGTCCGATCGTCGTGGGCGAGAACCAGGTTGTCGAATTCCGGCAGAAATCGCGGCGGCGCGGGCGTCTCGGGATCGGGGAGGGGACCATCGACCAAGTCGAAGAGTTCGCGCCCGCGCTCGTCCTGAAAGGTTCGCAGCTTTGGTCGGAGCTTCTCGACCACGGGGCGCAGCCCGCCTAACCCGGACCAGGCGCCAATGTCCGCAATCGTCGCCGGACCGAAGGCGGCCAGGTAACGCCGGATCAACCGTTGCAGCGACGGCTTTGCGCTGAGCGGTTGGCCCAGCCAGAGCTCGGCCGTGGTCCAGGTTGCCTGGGCGCTTTGGCCCCACAGCCCGCGCGGCGGTACTTGAATCAATGGAACTAGATACCGAATCGCATAGGCGAGTGACGTAGCATCGCGATCCGGCCAGCGCTCGTGGAGCGCAGCGCCTAGCTCGGCGAGCGTCCGCGGCTTCGCCTTCATGAGGCGCTCGGCGTCGTCGATCAAAGTGCCGGGATCCAGGCCGAGCAGGTTGCGGCCGAAGGATGTTGATCGCCATTGCCGCTCGAGCAGCGGCTGAAACAGGGGCCGAAGGCTCAGCGTGTCGCGAGCGGTCATCAGATGGAGGGTGTTGCGCAGAATCCCGAGCCGCACCGCGCGCCGCCCGCTAATCAGGTCGGAGAGCCGCTTTGCGTCGAAGCTGTCGATCCGGCTCCACAGCCCGACGTAGGGCGAGTTCGGCACCTGCGCCTGCATCGCCACCAGGTGCTCGATCTCTGCCGACACAGACGCCTTCCGCCGGCTCAACAGGTGCTGCCGCTCGAGCAGTGCGCGATTGAGGGCGCGCTTGCTTAAGGTCTTCACAAGCTACGAGGTCGCGGCGTCGACGGCGATGCCGCTGATGAGGATCACAACCAGTGCCGAAATCTGCACTACCGGATTGACGGCCATGCCGAGCCAGACCGTGGCCAGGGCGACGACCCCGATCAGGAGCCGAACCAGCAGCGGTCCGCTGTGCAACACCGAACGAAAGAGCGCCAGGCCGATGGCATAGGCGGCGACCCCACCGGCGAGGAGTACCGCCGTCGCCAGGGTGGCGGGCTGGTCGTAGCGGACCACGGCCAGTTTCATGCCGGCCGCCACCAGCACGATGCCACCCAGGACCAGTAGAAAGACGTAGCCGAACGCATTCAGGCCGAGCCAGGAGCGTCGCTCATAGGGCGCCGCATCCATTGCCTGTTCGGCGCGCTGCTCCTCGCCGTTGAAATACAGCCACCAGAGTCCGGCGGCGAGCGCGAGGCCGAGCAGCGCGGTCGCGATCCGGCCGGCCGGCAACGCGATCGTTCCCAATCCGATCCCAACCGCGACCACGGATTCGCCGACAGCGATCAACAGGATGAGGCCGTGACGCTCCACGAAATGCCCGGACCGGATACGAAACCCGGTGGGATGCGTCAGGATCGGTGTGAACCAGTGCAACGCGAAGCCGGCCGCGAAGAGGGCCCAGCGGGCGGGGCCGCTGACCAGGCCGGCCACCACCAAAAGGCCGGCCGTCGTCAGGTTGAACGGACCCAATGCCATCACCGCCTTGACGGCGGTTTGCTCGGTCGTGCGCAGGAATACCCCGGTGTGGACGAGCGTCACCACCAGGTAGCCGAGGCCGAAGGCGAGCCCGCTGCCGGCGAACGCCGTGGGAATCGCAAGGGCGACCACCAGGAAGCCGCCCATTCCGACCAGGAGCAGCAGGCGGACGCCGAGCTCACGTGGGGGCACCGCGTTGGTGAGCCATGCGTAACCGCCGTACATCCACCAGACGTTGCCGAAGATAAGCACCATCTGGAGGAACCCGGCCGGCGTCGGGTCTTTGGCCAGCAAGCTCGTGAGCTGGGTGATGGTGAAGACGAAGACCAGGTCGAAGAACAATTCGAGCGGGGTGACGTTTTGGCCGCTCAGGGCGGCGCGGTCATGCATCTCGGCGGGCTGAAGGTTACTCACGATCGATCTTCAGTCTGCAGTATCAGTCAGGCGCGGGCTTTGGCCGAAGGCGATCCAGCCGAACGCTACGCGACTTCGAAGTTCGCCATCATTGCGTGGTCTTCATGCGCGAGGTTGTGGCAGTGCAGGACGTACTTTCCGGTGAACGGGGCAAAGCGCGCGATGACCCGCACCGTCTCCTTTGAGCCCACCACCACCGTGTCTTTCCAACCGGTTTCATACGCTGCGGGCGGCCGCCCGTTCCGGTCCAGGACCGGTCACTCATCGTGTTCCTCCGGAACCGTTCGAGAGAGCCGAAAGAACGGCATCACGCTGGTGTCGAAGCGGGTGATGGCGCAGATCCGGTTACCCGCGAGGGTGAGGACGAGCAATCCAATCGCATGGAAGATCCTGGCCCGCGGATCGCGCACGTACAAGCCGAAGGCGGGTTGACCATTTGCTCTCGTCTCGATGAGCCGCCGACCCGGGCCGCGCCAGACGATCGCCGCTGCCAGGAAATGCCCCGCACGGTCGCGTCCGCGCCACTCGAGGGGAATTGGCGGCATGGCCACCCGAACGTCCTCAGCGAGCAAGGCGACCAGACCATCGACGTCGCTGGCTTCGAAGGCCCGCGTGAACCGCTCGACCAGCTCCCGCTCCATGGCGGAGTGGGGGAGCGGTGGCGGCTGTCGTTCTGCTGGCGATAGGAGCCGGCGATCGAGACTCGCGCGGGCGCGCTTGAGTGCGCTCGTCACCGACTCCTCGGTGGCGTCGAGGATCTGCGCCACCTCTCGGGCATGAAATCCGAGGACATCGCGCAGAATCAGCGCGGCACGCTGACGCGGCGGCAGCAGTTGTAGCGCCGTCACGAACGCGAGCGATATGGCTTCTCTCGACTCATATCGGGCTTCCGGGCCGGGGCGACTGTCGGCGAGTGCCTCCAGCCGGGCATCCGGGTACGGCTCGAGCCAAAGCACCTCGCCACGTCCCGTGGGCTCGGGGAGGTCGATCTCAGGCATCGGCTGTTCCGTGCTCGGGCGCCGGCTGCGCGATCGCAGCGCGTTCAAGCAGCGGTTGGTCGCGACCCGGTAAAGCCAGGTTCGGATGGAGGAGCGGCTTTCGAAGCCGGGGAGGCCTTGCCAGGCCGCCAGTAGGGTCTCCTGCAATGCGTCTTCCGCGTCGTGTACCGAGCCGAGAATCCGATAGCAGTGGACCTGCAGGTCGTGCTGGTACGGAGTGACCAGCGATCGAAACGCATCCTCGTCGCCAGCCCGGGCCCTCGCAATGAGGTCCGTCGTCACGATGCCATCTTCCTATCACGGCACTCCATCGGCTTGCTCCGGCCTCTCACTAGAGCAGACCCCACGCCGGAGGCAAACTGGGCGATCCCGCCCAGTTCCTGATGCCAGCGGTGTCTAGTTCAAAAAAGGAGGAACTCGAGATGGTTGTCCAACAAGAATCACCGGCCGTCGCTGTCGCCCGCGTCTACACCGAAGCCTGGAGCAATCACGATTGGGACAAGGCGCGAGAAATGGTCGCCCCTGACGTCCACGTCACCGCCACGTCGACCCAACCGATGATGCCGGCCACCGACCTCACGGGTATCGACGACTACATGGACGGGCTTATCAAGTTCGCCGGTGCTGTGGAGCCCGGCAGCGCCCGCCTGATCGCAAGCGTCGGTGACGAGCGCAACTCACTCATCCTGTTGACGGTAAGGGCAGCCTTCGCTCCGGGCGGACCGACCGTAACGCTCCAATCGGCTCGGCTTGCGCAACTCGACGAGAACAACAAGATCCAGGCCGAACAAGTCCTGTTCTTCACGCTTTCGGATTGAATCAGCGCTAGCAGCTGGTACGAGGAGGAGATCGTGGTCCAACATAAGGTTGTCCCGCACGAGGAATGGGTCGCAGCACGGAAGCTGCACCTACAAGAGGAGAAGGACTTCACGCGGCGGCGCGACCGCCTCAGCCAGTCACGCCGTGACCTTCCCTGGGAGGCGGTGGAGAAGGAGTACGTCTTCGAGGGACCACAGGGCCGCCAGACGCTGGCAGAACTCTTCGACGGGCGCGGTCAGCTTGTCATCTACCACGCGATGTTCGACCCCGCCTCTGCCTCGGCCTCCACCTCGTGGACCGAGGATGCAGCGTGCCCCTATTGCTCGTTTTGGATCGACAACTTCAACGGCATCGTCATCCATCTGAACCACCGCGACGTGACGCTGATCGCGGTCTCGCGGGCTCCGTACCCGAAGATCGCCGCGTACAAGCGACGGATGGGCTGGACCTTCAGCTGGGTCTCGTCGGGCAAAAGTGACTTCAACCGCGATTTCGGGGTCTCGTTCAGCGCCAAAGATGTCGCCGATCGCAAAGCCGACTACAACTACGGAACTGGGAATTCGTGGCACTCGGAAGCGCCCGGGGTCAGCGTCTTCACCCGCGACGTCGGCGGCAGGATCTTCCACACGTATTCCACCTACGCACGCGGCCTCGATATGGTGAATGTCGCCTACCACTACATGGACCTGGTCCCAAACGGACGTGGGGACGAGGAGCACGGTCCGAACTGGGTGCGCCGGCACGATGAATACGATCCAATGAGCTGAGCTGCCTGGCAGATCTATCGTTCGGTGGAGCCATAATTCACCCCATGGCCGAGCCCCGGGTCGTCGTCGGTAGCCGGGAGCATTTATGGTGGCTCCTCGCCGAAGCATCGAAGCTGGAGCACATGATCATGTGCCAGTACCTGTTCGCCGAGTTCAGCCTCAAGACCGGTACGGCCGACGGCTTGACACCCGACCAAGCGGCCGCGATCGAGCGCTGGCGCGGGGTAATCCGCGGGATCGCGGTCGAAGAGATGCTGCACCTCGCACTCGTGTCCAACCTGATGGCGGCGATCGGCGCCGCCCCGAGCTTCACCCGCCCCAACTTCCCCCAGCGATCCGGCTACTTCCCGACCAACATCCAGCTCGACCTCCTGCCGTTTGGGGAGCACGCCCTGCAGCATTTTCTCTACCTGGAGCGGCCGGAGGGGATGGAACGCCAGGATGCCGATGAGTTCAAACCGGTCGCGCCGCCCCGGGAGCCACTGCCTCCCGACGAAGCGATGCCGCGTGGCCAGGAGTTCCTGACGGTCGGTCACCTCTACCGCGGCGTCGAAGAGGGAATGCGCGGTCTGGCTGCCCGTCTTGGTGAGCGCGCCGTATTCATCGGCTCGCCGCGGGCCCAGGCGA
>Ga0307479_10001284_pt1 | contig 22855 bp, 16 predicted proteins | sample atmos_gasesECM4C_FD_203743 | JGI IMG/M metagenome (GOLD analysis project Ga0307479, IMG submission 203743) | Hardwood forest soil microbial communities from Morgan-Monroe State Forest, Indiana, United States - atmos_gasesECM4C_515 | ecosystem: Environmental > Terrestrial > Soil > Temperate...
GAAGAAAGAGATTTGTGAAACGGCTGGCGCAGGCCCACTCGGAGCAGCAGAGTGCCTTCTGCACGCACCCCCTCAGCAGGGAGCAGCATTGGACCAAGCCGAATAAGGACGAGCTTTTGAGCAGTTGAACGTTCGTTGCTCCGCAGCAAGGATGGCCGTTTGCGCTGGCTACGGAATCCGCATTTCCTCACATCTCTCTTGCCTCACGACAACTTCACGCCAGCTATTCCGTTCGGGCATCCATTCTCTGCGGTACGTCAAGCGATAGAGAACTTCCTGCCATTCCCCTATCGGGGTGCGCCAGACCGTGATCGAATACTCCATGGCTGGTTCTACTCCTCGTCTTGGAACTGAGATAGATGGTTCAGCCCGATCACCTCGACTACCGGCGTTGCTGTTCTGCAGCACGCACCTCCTCAGCAGGTGGAAGGAACGGCTGAGCCGATTACCAGCCTAGCGACTTGGAAAATGAGTGTCGTTGCTTCAGGTCAATGAGGGCAGGCGACTCGGTGCCATTGTGATCACGGTCCTGTAGTCAACAAACTTCTTATGCCGCAAGAACGGCGTTCATCGCACTCAGTAGATCGCTCGCGTTCGCCTTCACAACGTAACCTCGTGCGCCGGTGCTCAGCGCATCTTGCACCACATCGGCAGAAGATTCTTGGCTGACAAACAGTATTTTGGAGTTGGGGGAAATCCTTCGGAGACGTCGAGCGGCTTCGATCCCATTTAGGGTTGGTAATCCGATGTCCAGCAGGATCACATCGGGGTGTAGTTCCCCGGCCCGCTGAACCGCTTCTAGTCCGTCGGCTACTTCGCCGACGATTTTCAGATCAGGCCGTTTCTGCAGCACCGAACAGACGAACTGGCGCCACGGCTCGTAATCATCGACCAGGAGAACTCGGACGGTTGCCATAACCGACCTCCTTTTGAGGTCTTGCGCTCGAAGTGCACGACTACTGCGGTGCGGAGCTTGCAACCGAACAAGATCAGGCGCACACGGGATGGCTTTCGTTGTGTAGCATGTAGCCGTGAGAAGGGGATTGCAACTAACAGAAACAACAGCGGCTACAACATCATTTGCTAGCCCTTGCCGAGTAACTGACGTAACCAAGGCGATTACACTCAATGTATGGTCCGCCGCCGGACTGCAAGAGGTTTGAAGTTAGGCGAAGGGACAGTCTGCGTAAATGTATCCGGCCTCTTAGTGGAGAATCGTTCTCCGGGCACTTGATGATGATCCGCACGTGCCGGTCCTTTTAAACCCCTCGGTCACCAGGGACGCGTTTGAGTGTCCAGGTTTTCCGGCACGCCGTTGGACTGTTCTTTCGTCTCCTTCTCTCCTCAGCAGACCTGGGTGGAACTTTCAGCAATTTTCGTCGTCGTGGCGGTGGGAAAGTGGAAAGCGTTCTGTGCTTTCCAAGCACAGCGTCTTTTCCACGGCCATCAAGCGGCCGCCAACTGCAGCGGCTGATGTCGATACTCTTGGCCGCTGGACAACACCGCCCAGGCCATGCGAGCCAGCTTGTTCGCGATCGCGACCACGACTTTGTTGCGCGGAGCACGCTGAGCCAGCCGATGCACCCACTGCCCGAATCCTCCGGTGTCGTACTTAACGCGAAGCAGTACCGCGCGGGCACCGTGGATCAGCATACGACGTAGATAGATGTTGCCGCGCTTGCTGATGCCGAACAGCCGCTGCTTGCCCCCGGTTGAGTACTGCCGTGGCACCACGCCAACCCAGGCAGCGAAATCACGTCCCCGGCGAAAAGCAGCTCCGTTGCCGATGGCGGCCACGGTGGCGGTGGAGACCAGCGGGCCAAAGCCGGGAATTTGGCGCAGCCGCCGGCAGCGCGCATCGTCGTTACTAATGCGCTCGATTTCGTCTGTGATCGCCTTAATATCTATCTCCGTTTGCTTCCACTCCTGCCACAGCCGATCCAGCAGCCAGCGCAGGCGCGGGCTCAGGTTCTGCTCGGCATCTTCAATCACTGTGGGAAGGTTCTTGCGCAGGTAAATGGGCCGCGCCGCGAAGGTGAGGCCGCGTTCCAGCAGGAATCCGCGGATCTCGTTGATCAGCGCCGTGCGACGCTGCATCAGTCGGTCGCGCACCCGGTGCATGGCCTGCCAATCGAGTTGCTCCTGCGTTTTGATCTCCACAAAACGCATGTTTTGCTTGGTCACAGCTTCGGCGATCGCTTCCGCATCGATGAAGTCGTTCTTGTTCGACTTGCGGTAAGGCTTCACAAACTGCGCCGAAATGAGTCGCACCTGGTGCCCTTGTTCTCGGAGTGCGGCTCCCATGAAGTGTGCTCCCGCACATGCCTCTAGTCCGATTAATGAGGCCCGCAGGTTCGCGGTGTAGGCCAGCAATTGCGTGCGTGAGAATTTCCTGCGCAGCAGAATCTTGTTGCGCTCTCCTAATGCAACCAAGTGAAAGGTGGTCTTGCCTAGATCGATGCCGATGGATGTGATGTGCATGTGATGATCCTCCTCATGTAAACTACCGAGCCAAATCCTACTCGGCGGCGGACCATCTCATTAACCCCACTTCGAAGGACGATGAGCGTAATCGAGATTGTTCGCCAACTGACGCTCTGACAAAGACCACCGCTTAGCTACTTCGACGTGGGATAGTGAGGCGGGAATGGCGTCTCAACACGGAAGAGTTGGTTCCATGCTCTTATGCCATTCATTAAACCTACTACTACTGATATGGCTCCGAACATCGTTGCCGCGTAGCCCCAGTTATAGACTGAGATCTGCGTTCAGAATAGCCGCGGGCGAATCGGAAATACTTTATCAAATGTCAAAAGCGGGACCAGCCTCTCCCCCGAGGGCGGTCCCGCTGAGAGCCGTTTTAACTTTCACAACGACATCTTAGTGATCACTCTAAGCTAGATGTTACTGTCAACCAATTCCACGAAGGTGACGTCGAATGGCCCGAAAATGCTGCAGGATTCTACTAGTCGCAGAACCTCTGCTTCTTTGCTACATCCTACGTAACGCGTATCTGGCAATCGACAATCAGCGCGTCGCTTCACCGCGAACAACGGCTAGATGTTGCTATAGGCCATTTCGCTCATTGACGGATTTTGAGCGTAATCGGGATTTTTCGCCAACTACGGCCCATTAATCGCAGTAGAATGCCCGTGCCTTTCGGTCGGCAGCCTTTGCGAACCTGTCATTTTCTTTAGTACTTTGCGGCGTCAAGAGGATCGACCTGTTAGTTTTAGTAGGTCACTTTACCCCTGCCATTCGGTTACGTTTGTTCATCTCTCAAAGGCTTGGATAGGAGGTGCTATGGCCGCTCCACATCTGCCCTTTAAGCCGTATGCGACTAGCCAAAAAACGGACCCAACTGGAACTTCAGAAGCCTCGACTAAGCAGCCAACACTTGGAGTGGTCCGATCCACTCCCAAAGCGGGGGCCCTCCAGGAACGGCTTAGAGCCGCTATGAAGAAACGTTGGTTTCGTATTGTGGGAGTCGCGGTTGCAGTTCTTATCGCGCTTCTGATAGCGCTGCCATTCCTGATCAACGTCAACAGTTTCCGTCCCAGGATTGAGTCGGAAGCGAGCGCTGCCTTAGGAAGGCAAGTCACAATCAGCAACCTGAGCTTGTCCATCCTCTCGGGAGGCGTGCGTGCGGATGGCATCGCTATTGCAGACGATCCCGCATTCAGCAAGTCGCCTTTTGTAACAGCAAAATCGCTGAACGTGGGCGTTGAACTGATGCCGTTGATTTTTTCGAAACAGCTCAACGTGACGGATATCACGCTGGAAGCACCTCAGATTACGCTGTTGAAAGCGGCCAACGGGAAGTGGAACTTCGCGACGATCGGCGGGACTTCGGAACCGAAGTCATCTGAGCCGTCGAAATCTGGAGGATCCGCACCGACGAATTTCTCAGTAGCGAAGTTGAAGGTAAACCGTGGAAAATTGTTGGTCGCAAGATCGAAGTCTTCCAAGCCGGTTGTCTACGACAACGTAAACATTTCGGTAAAGAATTTCTCCCTTGCCTCAGAGTTTCCTTTCCAACTGACGGCGCAGTTGCCCGCTGGTGGCGATGCCAACATCTTGGGGAAAGCGGGCCCCATCAACGCCGGAGATACGACGAAGACTCCTCTGACAACAAGCGTAAAGATAAACAACATGAGTATCGGCGCTCTCGGAATCATCATTGATCCTGCGAGCGGCATTGCTGGAATAGCGAGTTTCGATGGAACGCTGAACTCCGACGGAAAGCAGGCCAAAGCCGTCGGCCTGTTCACGGGAAAGCAACTGAAATTCTCCTCCAAAGGAACGCCTGCGCCCAAGACCGTGACGATCAAGCATGCCGTCAATGTTGACCTCGAAAAGCAGTCGGGAACCATCACTCAAGGGGATGTCGCAATCGGTAGTGCCCTTGCACATCTGACAGGAACATTTCAAAGTAGGGGTGAGACGGAAATTGTCAATTTGAAACTGAATGTACCCAACATGTCAGTGGACGAATTGCAAGCGATGCTCCCCTCAGTGGGCGTAGTCTTTCCTTCAGGATCGCAATTGAAAGGTGGCACACTCTCGGCAGACCTGACAATTGCTGGACCGCTGGACAAACTGGTGATCACCGGACCGGTACGCTTATCCAACACTGAGCTGGCTAACTTCGATCTGGGTTCGAAACTCGGAGCGCTGGCGGCGTTTGCTGGTAAATCAGTATCGAATCCCACTACATCAATCCAAAACGCTAGCCTCGACGCACGCGCGGCCCCAGAGGGTATGAAGGCGGATAACATCAACCTCAACCTTCCCGCCATTGGCGTGATCACAGGCGCGGGAACCGTTAGTCCATCCGGCGAGCTAGCTTTCAAGATGCTGGCTGATTTACACGGTGGGATGGTAGGCGGACTGTCGAAGGTTGCCGGGACCACCAGCGGCAAGGGCGGCGTCCCCTTCGCCATCGAAGGGACAGAGTCGAACCCGAAATTCATTCCAGATGTTCGGGGAGTGGTCGGAGGCGTGGCAACGGGCGCAATTAGCAATGTTGCCAAAGGAAAAGTTCCTGGAGCCGATAACGTGACCAAGGGCCTTGGTGGCGTGTTGGGAAAAAAGAAAAACTGAGGCAGCCATTGGCGCGAGCTGCACCGCTTGTCCAATGGTCCGAGTCAAGATCCGCTCTTCGCTGACTAAACGGGCGACAGGCTGGGGACCAGTTAAGGCTGCCACGCCAAAGCCCTGCACCAACGCCGCGACCTCTATCAACGCGCCGACATCATCGCTGCTCCCGTACTGAGAAACAATCCGTTGGCAAGAGCTTCTCATGCATTTGGCTGAGATCGGAAAGCAACATCTGACCGAGAAGGTGAAGTGGGCAGCTCAGTCGACATATGTTGGAGTGCAGTCAAAGCACATCAATCAACTGGCTGCCGGCCTTTCGTACTACTTCATACTCTCGCTATTTCCGTGTCTGATTGCATTGGCAGCCGCGCTGGCTCTGCTTCCTTGGCCGCAGTTGTTCGATCACATCCTCGCACTGATGGGTAGGTTACTACCGCCAGACAGTATGGGCTTGGTACGGACAGTACTCAAAGATGTCGTTACGCCCCACGGTGGAAAAATCTTCTCCGTCGGCATTTTATTGATGATATTAGCAGCGTCCGGCGGGGTGGAAGCGCTCATCGAAGCTGTAAACGTAGCCTACGAACTACCGGAGAAACGCTCTTTTGTGCGTCGTCGCCTGCTCGCGATTGCTCTCCTGTTCGTGTTGGGTGTACTCATGATTTTTGGACTCGTGCTACTGGTGGTCGGTCCTGGTTTCGGGCGCTGGCTGGCTGACGAGTTCGGCATAGGCCCTGTGTTCGTCGCGCTGTGGCCATATCTGCGATGGGCGCTTTCCATCTCATGCGTCGTGTTGGCCATTGAACTCATTTACTCCCGCGCACCTGAAGTACGGCGCCCGCTTCGCTCGACCCTGCCCGGAGCAGTTGTAGGGTTGGTGACTTGGCTTGCCCTATCCAGCGGACTAGGAATCTTGCTCAGAAACTTTGCCTGCTTGAATAAGACCTATGGAGCCCTGGCAGCCGCCATTACCTTGATGCTCTGGCTGCACTGGACGGCCTCGCAATTTTATTGGGTGCTGAGTTTAATTTGGAGATGGAGCGCCTCGACAATCCTCGTCGCCCTGCCCTGGAAGAAGAAAAACCACACTCGCTGGCTACTTTGGGCAATTCGTGATCTGGCTTCCACCCTACCTCATGGCGCAGGAGGAACGCTGGCGTGGCAAGCCTGAACAGCGAATTTTCCTTGGCTCATACTGAAGGTCGGTCCTGTGGACGATTGCTTGTTTCATCGCGCGAATCCGGGATCATGGAATAGACGGCCGAGACCAGTGATCGACCCAATAAGCGACATCAGGTTTCGGTTCGGCGAATCCTGACTGCGCGAAAGCTGCAGTGCCAGCTAGCAGCAAGACCATGGAGAGGAGAAAGATGTGTCGGCTCATACTATTTGACCTCCGTTTAATGACGCGCGTCCGGGCAATGTCGTCGGGCGCAAAAGCGTCATGCCCGACACGAAAGCGCGGCATCTTTCACGTTAGAGCAGGTCAAATTACTGATGGGAACTGGCAGCCTGGGAGGAAAGAGAAGTTGAGAAACTCCCATGCCCTCGGGAGGCTAGGACACCTGACAAAGCCTGACTTGCAGTGCGCTACTCGTCAGTAGGAACTCGCCCACCGCTGCAAAGGTTTTGTCCTTAGCTGCCGGCGATACCCTTGTTGAGCAGGACTTTAACCTCGACCCGCCGGTTCTCGGCCCGCCCCGCCTTAGTCTCGTTCGGTGCCGCTGCTCCGTATTCACCCATCGCGCCTGGCGCGACGATATGCCGTGTCGGCACATTACCCTGCTGGACCAAATAAGTGATTACCGCTTTAGCACGGTCCTCGCTGAGTTTCGTATTTATTGCAGCGCTGCCGGTCGAGTCGGCATAGCCCGTCACCTCGATGATGTATCCCTTGAGGCCGGCTGCGGTCTCTGCCAGCTTCTTGAGTTCTTCCTGGTCCGCCGCCGAGATTTTCGAGCTACCACTATCGAATTTCACAGTGGCTTCGCCCTTGACGTCATATTCGCTCAAGGCGGTAAAGCGCTGGGTGTTCTCCTCGATGTCCTTTATATTCTGCTCAATCTGTTGTTTGTTAGCCGCGATATTCTGCTGGTTGGTTTCGATATTTTCCTTCTGGGCCGACAGCTGCGCTTCGTGACCGGCGAGCTGCCCGCGGTGGGCTTCGAGCGTTTGCATGTTGGCCGCAACCTGCTCAGCCGTGGGATGCAAGCCGGACTGGATCATCTCGGCTGTTTCCAGATCGTCGCCATCCACGGTAATGGTTTTCGCAACAACCCGGCCTTGGTCGTCGGACGTTCCGTCAACCTTCACCTTGAGTCCCGGTATAAGCACCACATTGGAGAAGTATTGCTTATCCAGGCCAAAGAGCCCCTTGTCATCTTTCGTGCGCGTATCGTCGGTCAGGACCACGGTGGTATTTCCATCCCCCGACTTCACGATCAACGTTTCTCCGGTTCGGGAACGGATCATTCCTTTGACTTTGGCTTTGTCGCCGCCAAAAGCGAATACCGATACCAGCAGGGACGATACCGTCAGACCTACTACAAGCGTTTTTCGGTGCATAAATCGGCTTCTCCCTTCCGCTACATCTCAATACAGGATGGCTGGGTTAGGCGACTGTCAGTAATCACAGTGTTTCTGTAAGCAAATCGGATCGAGCGGTCGGCATCGCGAGAGTGTATGTAGGTGTTGTAAACAGGCGTGGGTGTTGAAAAAGTCCGTTTTTCGCAAAACAGGGAAAATTTCGGGGATAGAAAATGTCTACCGGACGCGCGAACGTCGCTCGTAGGGCTTCCTAACGCAAAGTTTTTCCGAGCGCTTTTTTGCGAATGAGTTTTTCAACAGCCACAGGCGATCGCCTGAATTACTGCATCCTATTTTTCTTCGCAAACTGAAGGTAAAATGCGTTGCCATTCAGGCCGGAATCATCAATGAAGAGCGGTATGAATGTTCCGATACGGGTCGAATTTGCCGTGTTCGTCTTATGGCTCACCTGACGCAGCGCCTATGGATTGTTGCTAACGTGGAATGCGACCATCGTGATGTCATCTTCCAGGTCCTCCCCCTGGCGGTGCACCGACCAACGCGATAGCTCCCCCAGTAGGCGATCCGCCAATTGATTGGCCGAGATGTTTCGCTCGCCGACGAGAAACTGGCGGAAGCGCTCCGCACCAAACTCAACCTGGGTGGCGTTTGTGGTCTCAGGGATTCCATCGGTATACAACAAGCCAAAGTCTCCCGGCGCAAGGGGGACATCTACCGACGAATAGGTTGCAAAATCGAACCTTCCTAAAAACAAGCCGTTCTCGGAGATATCGCGGACAGGGGCTGAACTCCCACTCCACAGCAGCAAGGGGGGATGGCCCGCGCCGGCGTAGGTGAGCATGCGCTTTTCCATGTCAAAAAAAGCGTAGGCCGCGGTTACGAAATGGTGTTGAAACTTCCCGCACAACGCCTGGTTCAGTCCCTGCAGGACTTTTGCCGGATGAGCCGCGTTGTCGGCCTGCGCCGCCAAGGCGATTTTCAGCATGGAGGCGATGAGTGCGGCGGGCATCCCATGTCCGGAGACGTCGGCCACCATAATGCCCACGTGCTTGCTGTCGAGGACGATAAAATCGTAGAAGTCGCCTGCGACCGCGCACATGGGAAGGTAGCGCGCCGCGATGTCGAGGCCCTCTATCTGCGGCACGGAATCCGGCAGGATGGATTGCTGGATCTCCCGCGCGGTTTCCGGTTCTTTGTGAATCGCGCGCAACTGGTGCGCAAGCTGTTGCCGAATTCCGCGAAGTACGAGATGGGTGTGAACGCGAGCCCTCACCACGGCAGGGGAAAACGGTTTGTGGATATAGTCCACGGCGCCGACGTCGAAGCCGCGGGTTTCATCTTCAATTTCTGTCTGCCCCGTAAGAAAGATCACAGGGATGTCTCGCGTTTCCGGGTCGGCTTTGAGTCGGGCACAAACTTCATATCCGTCCATGCCGGGCATCATCACGTCCAGCAGGATTAGGTCCGGATAAGGTACAAGTTTCACCAGCTCCAACCCTTTTGCACCGTTGGTAGCGATCCGGACTTTGTAAATGTCCTTCAGGATCGAATTCGCTGTCTGGATGTTGGAAGGGGCGTCATCTACCAGCAAGACTGTCTTCTTTTGAGTGTTCTGATCCACGTCAGCTACTTCCGTTCCGCTGACAAACCTGGGCGAGTTCCTGGAGCTTCACCAAAGCCTGCTCAAATTCGAAGTTGTTGATGCTTTCACTGAGCTCATCGAGATAACGTGCCTCTTCGACCTCTTCGCAGCATTTACCGCAATATTGTTTTTTCTGAGAAGTCTGCTGATTTTAGAGACAGTCGTACGCTAGTCAAGCCGGCTTTGCTCCCTCCAGGCATTTGCTTTCAGCGCCCCGAAACGTGATCGCCAACATAGTGATGTCATCACTCTGGGGAGCACCGTGCACGAATTGTCCCAGTCGCTTCATCACCGCATCGCACAAAGCCTCACAACTGGTCGGGTCATTCACAGCCAGCGCGGCTTCAATGCCGCTCGTCGTGAACATCTTGCCGTCGGCATTCTTTGCCTCATTTACGCCATCCGTATAAAGAAGCAGGCAGTCACCTGCATTTAGTTGAATGGTGGCGCTTCGGTACGGAAAACTCGTGTCAACTCCGAGGGCCATGCCACCTTCTTTCTCAGTCAACAGTGGTTTACTGCCACGGCGAATAAGGAACGGTGGTTCGTGCCCGGCATCGCAATACTCCAAGATCCCCGTTCGCAAGTTGATGATGCCCGCGTACAAGGTCACGAACATCTGCGATTGGTTGTTGTCGCAGAGATATTGATTGAGAAGCCGGATGCTATCGGGGAGCGCCCTTCCGCCATCCTTGGCAAACACCACGAAGGCGGTAAGCGACATGGCCATGAACAACGCCGCGGGTATTCCTTTATCAGACACATCTCCGATGACAAAACACAAATGGTCGGCATCGAGGAGGAAATAGTGATAAAAGTCCCCGCCTACTTCGAGCGCAGGAACTATCGTTGCAAATACGTCGATATCGAAGGCACAGGGGAATGCAGGAAACTTCTTCGGGAGCAGGCCCATCTGAATCTCGCTCGCCAAATGCAATAATCTTTCGCCTGCCACCACACGACCCAAGGTTTGCAGCAGTTGGCGCGAAATGGCCGTCAAAACGGTATCAGAAAGCCCAACGCCACGAAGGGCGAAGTATGCAACTAGAGTGTGTTCCAGCACTAACGGGATAACTACAGTTTCGCAACTGGGGTCCCGGACCCAATCATTGCGTGCCAGGGCTTGGCGACGCAGAGATTCCGGAACCGACCAGTCACAGTCCCCTGGTTCCGAACAATTGCTTCCGCCTTCCACCACGAACTCAAAGATCGCTGCACTGGCTCCGAGCAAACTAACAGCCTCGTTCACGGCGATTGAAGCAACGAGCTGGGAGCTACTGCAGGCCAACAAACCTCGTCCGAATTGCTCAATGACCTCAGTTTCCCGGCCATGCTGGATCGCTTGCAGCAGTAGCGCTTCATTCTCGCGACTTTTCTCGAGGAGTACGAGTTGGGTCTGCACGCGAGCCCTCACCACGGCAGGAGAAAATGGTTTGTGGATATAGTCCACGGCGCCGACATCGAAGCCGCGGGTTTCATCTTCAATTTCTGTCTGCCCCGTGAGAAAGATCACGGGAATGTCTCGTGTTTCCGGGTCGGCTTTGAGTCGGGCACAAACTTCATATCCGTCCATGCCGGGCATCATCACGTCCAGCAGGATTAGGTCCGGATAAGGCGCAAGTTTCACCAGCTCCAACGCCTTCGCACCGTTGGTAGCGATCCGAATTTTGTAAATGTCCTTCAGGATCGAATTCGCTGTCTGGATGTTGGAGGGGGCATCATCTACCAGTAAGACTGTCTTCTTTTGAGTGTTCTGATCCACGTCAGCTACTTCCGTTCCGCTGGCAAAGCTTGGCGATTTCCTGGAGCTTCACCAAAGCCTGCTCAAATTCGAAGTTGTTGATGCTTTCACTGAGGTCATCGAGATAACGTGCGTCGACCACCCCCACTACGGCCTCGTGCAGCACATCAAAGGCCTCTTGAGAGTCTCCGTCGTTAGCTTCGAGCAATGCTCCGAGACGGCTCACCACAGAAGCCGCGCGTTCCCGGTCGAAGGGCAGCGTGACCGGTTGAAATGGTGCTGAGCGGGGAAGCGCTTGCATGATGGAATTCACGTGTACGCGCAGGGTGATTGCAAACTGGTCGAGCAGCATTGGGACAGAGTCCTGGCCATCGCGGATCCCCTTCTCCAGCTTCTGGGCCGCGGATTGCACGTCTGAAATTCCGATAGTGCCAGCGACACCTTTCACAGTGTGTGCAATGCGCTCGGCAAGTTTGCGATCACCGGCGTCAATTGCGGTGGCAATTTGGGTAGCCGCTCCAGCCTGCTGGGAGACAAACTGCGATAACAACTTGAGATAGAGACTACGGTTGCCGGCCACGCGATTGAGGCCGTCGATAACATTCACGCCAGCAATCTGGGGAACGATCGGCTCCAGACCCGTTTGCGCCGAGACAATCTGCGAAGGGAGCGTGGTTACCGGTTCAGTCGCCGGTCTGGGCTTCGGCTTGGCCCATTTCAGTAGAGTCGAAAACAGGGCATCAGGATCAATCGGTTTCGAAACGTGATCGTTCATACCTGCGTTGATGCAGCGCTGGCGTTCCTCCACCAAAGCATGGGCAGTCATCGCGATGATCGGGATTTGCTCTTGCCGGGGATCGCTGCGCAGGAGCTTAGTAGCGGTGATGCCGTCCATTTCGGGCATCTGCAGATCCATGAAAACGACATCAAATGGAGCCGGCTGTGCACCCTCTGTCAGGATCTTCACGGCTTCAGCGCCGTGATTGGCGAGGGTGACGATCGCGCCAGCGCCTTGCAGAAGTTCGGTCGCGACCTGCTGGTTTGTCTCATTATCTTCGACCAGCAAAACGCGAATCCCGCTGGCATCATGCGCGACGGCAGCTCTTGGTCCACGAGGCTGGTGCTCGGTAGCTGCCATACCAAACAAATCGGCCAGGGTGTCGTACAGCAGAGAAGAGTTCACTGGTTTAAGCAAATAACTGTCAACCCCGATTTCATCGGCCTGATTCCTTATGTCCTCCCGGCCAAAGGCTGTGACCATCACAATCTTCGGTACGTGTTTAAGACGATCGTTGCGCTTAATGATTCGACTGGCTTCGAGACCGTCCATGCCCGGCATATGCCAATCCATCAGAACCAAGCGATAAGGATCTTGAGAATCGGCAGCTGCAATTTCGCGCACGGCATCTTCGCCAGACGCAACCGAATCGGCGCGAAGTGCAAACACGCGGAGGGCGTCGGAGAGAATTTCACGCGCTTGGGCATTGTCGTCTACTACCAGGGCGCGAATGCCGGCAAGATCCGGGATGAACTGCTTGGGCTTCTGTCCCGACCCGATTTCGAACCGGGCGGTGAAATAAAACGTGCTGCCTAAACCCGCTTGGCTCTCCACCCAGATCGTGCCGTCCATCATTTCTACGAGGCGCTTGCAGATCGAAAGCCCGAGGCCGGTGCCGCCGTATTTGCGGGTCGTGGAAGTGTCCGCCTGAGAAAATGGCTGGAACAGTCGGGCACTCTGCTCAGGCGTCATTCCGATTCCGCTGTCACGGACCGAGAATTTGAGTTTGACGCTGTCAGCGAACTTCTCTTCCATGGTGACCGTTACTAGCACCTCGCCGCGCTCGGTAAACTTGACCGCATTATTTACGAGATTGATGAGGATTTGACCGAGACGCAGTGGATCACCCACGACATTGGGTGGAATGTCGTGCTGCGCCGAGATCAGAAACTCAAGATTCTTATCGTGAGCCTTCTGACTGACGATGTTCGACAGGTTGTCGAGGACGTCTTCCAGTTGGAAATCCGTGTTTTCAATATCGAGCTTGCCGGCCTCAATCTTCGAAAAATCGAGTATGTCGTTGATAATGCCGAGCAGGGATTGAGCAGCCGATTTCACCTTGTTGAGATAGTCCGCCTGTTTGGGAGAGAGGCTGGTTTTCAACGCGAGATGCGTCATACCGATGATGGCATTCATCGGAGTGCGAATCTCATGGCTCATGTTGGCCAGGAAGTCGGACTTTGCCTTAGTCGCGGATTCCGCCGTCTCTTTTGCAGCCCGGAGCTCTGCATCAGCGCGCAAACGTTGAGTGATGTCGCGAAATGCAACGACGGTTCCGACCGCCTTGCCGTCCTTAAGGATGGGCGTAGTGGAGTATTCGACAGGGAACCACGATCCATCTTTACGCCAGAGGACCTCGTCACTTACCACTCGATGTTTACCGTCCTGCGCAGTCTGATACATCCTGCACTCTTCACGCGGGAAAGGAGAACCATCAGCATGAGCATAGTGGACGAGCGAATGCATCGATTGGCCGACGAGTTCCTCTGGAGCAAAACCCAACATTTGAGCACCGGCTGTATTTACAAATGCTGTCCCTTCTTCAGGGGTCAGCCCGCAGATGCCTTCATCCACGGAGGACAAGATCAGCCGAGAACGTTCCTCAAGCATGGCCAGATTCTCGGCCTGCAGCTTCGTCTGTTCGAGAAGCCTGCTCGTCTCCAACTTGCTGGCCAGGATAGTGGTGTTCAGAGCTACTATGGGTACGAGCGCGTCAAGAAACATCTGTTGCCTCTTCGAGATCGCAGCTGAAAGAGCGAGTTCGATGACCGCGAGTGCATTGCCATGATGAACGACGGGAATGAACAGGACACAAGCGGGTTGTACGCTGCCTACCCCCGTCGAGACTTGCAGTTGCTGGTTGGATCCGTGACCGATGCGCAAACTGCTGCGCTCAGCGGCCGCCTGCCCCACTAGGCCCACGCCAAGCGCGAAACTGCGAGGCTCGGCTGCCACGTCGGCTGCGAACGCACCGACGCGGCTGAGCCGGGTGTGTTGATCATCCGCGAGGTAGAATGCGCCATAAAGTAAATCCAGACTCTCGGAAAGTCCTGACAGGAGCCTATTGGCGAATGCGGTAAACTCCTCGGCAGACTGGAGCCGCTGTGTCATGACCGCAAGTTCGGCCTTGATCCAGGTCTGCGTTTCGCGTTCGCGGGCCACGACCTGCAGCGTCTGCAATGCGCGGCTCATTTCGCCAATTTCATTAGGACGGTCGAGGTTTCCGACCGCTTGGTCCAGTCGTCCTTCCGCCACATCTAGAATTCGACTCCGGAAGGACAATACGACTCTTACGAGTTCGACATGCACGACGGAAAGGGCGATGACTAACGAGATAAGCAGGCCGAGCGAGACGACAATCCATGTGGTTCTAATCGTTCGAACTGTACGGGCCATTAGTTCTTGCGACTGCAGATTGACTCGTCTTTGTAATCTCTCTTGTAAACCGAGGGTGGCTTTGCGAGTCATGGACCATTGTGGGTCATAGACCTCCCGCATCAGCTCCATCGCTTTGTCATTCAGGCCGGCCAGAGTTGCAGCCCGGACCGGGCGCGAGTCCAAAACGGACCGATCAAATAGTCCGATTGCCGCGTTGATTTCGGAGGTCAGCTCCGGAATATCTCGCTTGGCTTCATCCATCTCTGAATGAAATTCGGTACTCGTTTGGTCGAGCTCGCCATCGATGACTCGCATCTTGTCCTGGTCGAGCTCAGCAACCTCTTTATAGAGAAAGAGTCCGAAGCGGTTGTTGTGAGCCTGCGCGAGTGTGAGGTTGTGAAGGGTCCTGACCTCCTTATCGAGGAGGGACCTGTAGCGACCATCAATGGTGCTCATCCGGTCAGACGAATACAACGCGGCAATGATCACCATAATCGCCAGCGGCGACAACGCGATGAGCACCTTAGTACGAATCTTGAAGTTCGCCAGAAGACCCATCTCTACAGTCCTCTCGGGGCAATTATTTTGGAAGCAGGCCCGTCTGAATCTCGCCTGCTCATCACACGACCCGAAGTCATTAGTAATCGGTGCGAAATAGCCGTCAGGACCTTCTCGCTTACGTTCGTTCCCGGTGCAACAAATGAGCGACTACAGGCCAAGGAACGGTTTTCCCTGTTCTTTAAGATTGCCCAGTTCAAAGCAACCACCTCTTGCCGTTTCACACCGCAGAGCAGCAGCGATTGGCCGCAAATGATCGTCAGCCATCTCCCCCAGGTAAATGCACGACAAAAAGATGGAGGTTGCCGGATTCGCTCGGGGTGTAGTCAAACTGATCCACCCCGGTTTTGCTAAGAAAAAGCCCCCAACCGCCGCTCTGTTGATTCAAGGGATTTCCCAAATCCGGGGTCGGTACTTGATCGGGGTCATAGCTCCGACCATGGTCCAACAGGCGGATGATCAACCGTCGGCGTTCCTGCAAAGCCTCTATAGCAATGTCGCCTTTTAGGCCCACCTCTTCATAGCCATGGAGCACTATATTCGTTGCGATCTCGTCAACCGCCAGACACAGGTTGTATACTCTGGCCGGATCTAATCCCGCGACTCGCCCAGCCTCGGTGACATAGGCCCTCACCGGTGCAAGAGAATCTAATGTTGCGGGAAAGGTTTTCTGTTGCATACTTCTTCTCGGAAATGCATGCCCCGACTTTGCAAAACAAGTCGTACTAGGCGGCGGTACGACCAGCGACCAACACGATCACTGAACGTCCGCCAACAATCACATGTTCCGAATCGCGAATTGGAGGTCTGCAGCAGGCATCGTAAATGTCGTCGGGTGCGGGCATTGAAGTATTCACGACAACCTTCCATGGCGCTCCATTGGAGGCGTGCGGCACCTGGAACGGGAGGGTGTCCCAATGTGAATTCACCGCAACATAAATATCCTCGTGCGGCGGATTGGCATACTCACCACAAAGCATCCAAGCAATACAACGGCTGCCCCTCGAAGTATCGGGCGCAAAAGGCATTGTGCCGTGAAAACTGATATCTGGCATCCCTACTCCGCGATAGTCAGTGTGCCGAAGAAAAACTCCCGCTCTAAGTGCGGCATGTGTTTTGCGGAACGTAAGTAGCTTTTTGACGAACCTCAACAGCTCTGCATTGTGTTGCACCAGCGTCCAATCCATCCACGTCAATTCGCTATCCTGGCAATAACCGTTGTTGTTGCCATGTTGGGTCCGTCCCATCTCATCGCCCATCAGAATCATGGGAGTGCCATGGCTGAGCAGTAGCAGGCAAAAAGCATTCTTCATTAGCTGCCGGCGTAGCGCTTGGATCTGACGATCTGCCGAATCACCTTCGCACCCCCAATTACAGCTGGCGTTATCGTCGCAGCCGTCACGATTATTCTCGCCGTTGGTTTCGTTGTGCTTTTGGGAGTAGGACACCAGGTCGTACAAAGTGAAGCCGTCATGACAAGTAATGAAGTTCACGCTGGCAGACGGGCCGCGATTTTGGTATAGGTCCGGAGAGCCTTGGATGCGAGAGCCCATTTCCCATACCAGGCCGGGATCGCCCTTCACGAAGCGCCGGACGCAATCGCGAAACTTTCCATTCCATTCGGCCCAGCGGCCATACGCCGGAAACGACCCCACTTGATAGAGCCCTCCAGCGTCCCATGCTTCCGCGATCAGCTTGCATTTGCTCAGCACGGGATCATAGGCTAACGACTCCAAAAGCGGAGGATTGGCCAGAGGAGCCCCACTCTGGTCACGATCAAGGATGGATGCGAGGTCGAACCGAAAGCCATCGATGTGATATTCCGTACTCCAATACCGCAAACAGTCGAGCACGAGATTACGGACCACAGGATGGTTGCAATTGAGGGTGTTGCCGCATCCGGAAAAATTAAAGTAATAGCCGGCCGGAGTCAGCATGTAGTAGGTGCGATTGTCGATGCCTCGGTAGCATAACGTCGGACCGCGGTGATCGCCTTCCGCGGTGTGGTTGAAAACCACATCGAGGATCACCTCGATCCCCGCGCGGTGCAGTTCCTTCACTAGTGCTTTGAATTCGTCCACTTGCATGCCCAGGCCCCCAGTAGCCGCATAGCCCGCTTTGGGCGCGAAAAATGCGAGCGTGCTGTACCCCCAATAGTTCACCAGCTGTTCTCCGGTTTGGGGATGCCTACGGCTGTTCTCCCACTCGTCGAATTCAAAGACAGGCAAAAGCTCGATGCAATTAATGCCCAGTTCCTTCAGATACGGAATTTTTTCCCGTAAACCAGCAAACGTGCCGGGAGCCTTCGCCTGGGACGAGGGGTGTGCCGTAAAGCCGCGCACGTGTAGCTCGTAAACAACCAGATCCTGCAAGGGAAGCTCCAAGGCGTGATCGTTCTCCCAGTCGAAGTCGTCGAATACAAGACGAGAACGATAGGGATAAGAGTCATTTTGATTCGGTTCCTTTCGCCAGACTTCGCGTCCGCCGAGAACTTTGGAATAGGGATCAAAGAGAATCTTGGTTCTATCGAAGCGCTGGCCTCCATCTGGATCCCAAGGGCCATCAAACCGGTATCCGTACTCAAGGTCTTCATAGTCGAGATCGAAGACGATCATGGAGTAGACATCACCGCTCCTAAATTCTCGAGGAAATTCGATTTCTGCCATTGGCGCTGGCTCGTGTTTTCGAAAGAGCACGAGCGTACATGAGACTGCGCTACTGGAGAAAACAGAGAAATTTACGCCATTGGGTACGATGGTCGTGCCGAATGGAAGAGGGTGTCCGCGTCTTACGCGAAAACCTTGACGTTCGTGCGTTGGATAATAGTCGACCCGCGATTCCATATCTTTATCTTTGTCATGCCGCAAAAGCGTGCAATGCCTCCTGCTGCGAATCGGCCAGCGTAAAGAAGCTCAAAAAACCGGTGTGGGACATCACTGTGCGAATTTCAGGAGAGACTCCCACCAACACCAACTGGCCTTTTCGAGAAGTAACTTCACGGTATAACAGCAACAAAAGGCGAAGACCGGCACTGGACAAGTAGTCGACGCGCGACATGTCGATTATGAGCTTCCGCACCTCTCGTAAGGCTGCGGAAAGCTCTTCGCGGATATGCGGAACTGTTTTACCGTCGATGCTACCTTCCAATTCGACACGGGTGACACTTGGTTCAGACAGAGTTGTGACGTTCATGGCGCTCCCTCTAACAGACCTTCGGCCATTAGCAGTCTAGTGCGACTGAGAGATGAGAACGAACTGTTAGAAATACTAGGACGGTTTGGAGACGAGTGGAATGCCTTCCCCGATGAAGGTCGGCACGACGGTGATGATGAACTCGTCAATCGCGTCCTCGTCCAGGAAGGACCCGATGATCTCACCTCCGCCCATCATCCACACGTTCTTGCCAACTTGCGCGCGGAGGCGTTCGGCGAAGGCACTGATCGACTCGGTGACGAAGTGGACGCCGGCGGGCACGGAAGCAGGCGGCCTCCGGCGAGAGAACACATAGTGCACGGCAGCCGCACTGAAGCGCGCGCCCATCTGCAGACTCCGGTCGAAGGTCTTACGGCCGAGGATCTTGGCATCGGTGGAGCGCTCGAATTCTGGGAGACCGTAGAAGCCCTTTGGAGGCGGCCGTTCCGTCAGCCAATCGAGATTGCCATCTGGTCGAGCCACGTAGCCGTCCACGCTCGTCGCAATGTTCACGATGATTTTTCGCTGTGGCAAGCCCCCAAGTCTAGCAGCAATGCAGTGTGAGCCCCCTATTGGCGATCATTGAATGCGCAGGCCGAATTGTCGGGAAGCCGCTCTCAAATTACGCGAGGCCGTTAATTCTCAAAGCGATGCCGGAATCATTGTGCTTGATCTCTCGGAAGTGCCCGCTATTGAAGGCGGCGGTTTACCTTGCGTTGATGAAGGAGGCAGAGCGGTTCACGAAGAGTGCTACATGTAAGGAGATCACTCAAGCCGACCGGAAGATTCACTCCAAACACAAGCATGAAGGATTACCGCTGCGGTGGTGCGCCTTTGTCAGCTTCTGGTCCCCGGTGTTCAGCTATCTTGTATCGCCCCCCGTATGGTCTTACCGGTTGGGCCAAATGGCAGACGGGGCAGGAAGTGGTGTTGCGCACCGTGACGCTCCACTTGCCCACGAACATGCCACCGCCTTTGCATTCGGAGGTCATAATCCATAGCTCTTTGAACTGGCGAAAATCTGCGTCTTCGACAGGCCATCTGCCCAACAGACTTCTCACTTAGAAGAGGTTATGTTGGCAGAATCGCGGAGGCTACCCAGCTTGTCCGTCCAGCGAGTTTGAAAGATCCCGCCCCCCACCCTTCATTCGTGGGCAAAAGGTATTTAGTACTTGCTCGCGGCTTTGAACAATCTTGGTCCAAACGACGCCATCTTATTCCGCACATTCCTCCGTCCCTGATCAGTCTGGGACAAAGGTCATGGCCAGGACAATGGCCTTCCGCAGTTATAAAGTTTAAAATGCAAGAAGGCTTGAGTGGAGGCACGATCATTTTCGAGGTATCTAGGTCATGGCCACGCTCTCAGATAGCGTTTCAGCATTCATGCTCCGAAGTAAGGCGGGGTTCTCGTCGGAAGGCGTTTGACATAAGCCCGCTGTCGGCAGCGATGACTGCACTGCTTCTGCCAAGATCGTTTCGGACGAAATTCAGTTCCGCAGCCGCTACAGGCACGCAGCGTGCTTTGTCCCTGTCTATTCTGTTCCATGCGTCACCTCGCTCTCAAATTGCCCGAATGACGCATTTGCGCTCATTCCAATTCGTGTCGTGAAACTTCGCCTGGCTTATGGAAGTGAGCTATGGCGTTTGCTCCGCGCACTCATATCAATCCCATTTGGATTACCCTGTTTATGCTAGGGAGAAAATTTGACAGTCTCGTCTCGCCATCGGACGGGCTGGTGACATGCCATAGAGTGCTGTAGGAGTTTCCGCAGGTAATTTCGTTGTTCCCGTAGATTCGTTCGCTGTTATCAAACGAGGTCCGAACTGGGATCAAAGAGCTGTTACTGACTACCGGAAAATTGTATCCGCAGTTATAAAGTTCAAAGTGTAGCTGACATGACCGGCCAGTCGCCCGCCGAGGGACCAGATCGAAGCTGTCGGACTGAGAAGCATCGTCCTGCAGCGAGTCGGGTGAGGCTGCAAATTTCAGGTTAAACTGAGCAATTCTGATCAGACCTCGGAAACTCTATATGTCAAACTGAATGGCCCTATGGGAAAGCCCAATGTTCTTGGATGCGATCCGTAGAACATCGTTGTTAGTTTGGAGGTCCTATGAGAAGAGTGCAATTTTTGGGCATGCTTGCAGGCCTTCTTTTGGTGTGTTCTGTGTGGGGCCAAAACAGCCCAGTCCTGTCGAGGAGGCTCGCTAATCAGGACATTATCAGCATGGTCGAACTGGGCCTTTCCGAAGATGTCGTCATCGCCAAAATTCGTTCCATGAGCGCGGTGGGACCCGACACCATAAGTTTCGATACCAGCGTAGAAGGGATGAAAGCCCTCAAAAGCGCGAATGTTCCTGACTCCGTGATCAAGGTAATGATTAATCCCGCTCCCCCTCCGCAGCCGACAAATGTCGTGGCCTCCACCCCAATGACCTTCGACCCGAATTTGCCGCCTCCCGAAGTAGGAGTGTACTGGAAAGACGGAACTAATTTCGTGATGGTCCAAGGGCAGGCGTTAGCTCAGACCAAGGCTGGCGGCAAGGCAGGCAGTTTTTTCACTGATGGACTAAGGAATCAGCACTGGGATGCTTATGTCGAGGGCCCTACATCCAAGAACGTTGTGAAGGAGCGCCGTCCGGCGTTCTATTTCTATGTTCCTGATGGATCCACTTCTTCCGATTACGTGCTGATAAAGCTCAATAAAAAAGGTGATCGCAGGGAGTTTCAGGTTGGCTCCTTCGGAGGTATCAGTGGCGGCAAGTCGGGTGTCCAGAGGGACAAGGAAGTTCCCTTCAAAGCTGACCATATAGGAATCAGAATCTACAGAGTTACCTTGAGTGAAGACCTCAAACCGGGGCAGTATGCCTTTTTTATGGGCACAGGCCAGTCAGCCATGATGTCTGGTGCAAGGGGAGGAAACAGGTCGGGAGGTGTTGCTTCGGGCCGGATCTACGATTTCAGTATTCCCGAATAATCTGATTTACAAATTCCGCGAGGAGGCGAAAATGAGAATTACAAAGCTGGTATTGATTTGCATGTGCTGCGTCATAGTTGCCCCAGCAGTCTGGGGGCAAGCAGCAAATAGCCCAGCCAATCGTGGCATCCTGGGGTACCTCGATCCGCACACCGGGGCATTCCGCCCGATTCCTCCAGCAGCCGAAGAAAGTTCAGACCTTGCTGCAACGACGTTCACAGGAACAATAACCGTTACGATCACAGTCACGCTGAAGACCACCGTCCTCACCAACATCACCTGCTCGGGGGACGTCTCTGTGATTGATGGATCTACTACCACCAGCCCGCGTTTCTTCACCGAGTTTAACAACGTAGCCGCCACCGGAACGGGGACCACACGGACATGCAAGGTGTCGATACCCTATGCTTGGGCCCTCGCAACCCAATCCAGCGACAATATGACCACCAGCTACGCGGTTTCCGGTAGCACAGGCACAGTCGGGGGGCTGCCACAGCGCTTCAGCACCATCAATCCATTTGACACCAGGAAAGTTCCAGCAAACGGCGCAACCACTGCCCTTACTGCCGCCGTCACCCTCTAAACATCGCACGGGTCTGAAATACGACCCACCTTTTTTTGCAGCCAGGATGTTTGCCTTGCTGGATCTGGGGGATCGATCGAGCTGGTACTGCGTGTTGGATGAAGAGGGGGAAGTGCTGCTGGAACAAAGGCTGGGGACAACTCCGACGCCCTATCGTTACCTTTTTGCTGGAGTAGTCTTCGGAATACTCTCCCATCAGCGTCAGAACCTTGGAATGCACTCCCCCGGCAGCCCGAGCGGCAAAATATACGCTACCCTCTGCATCTGCCTGTGGCGGTCAAGTTGGGTCACGAAGAGATGCATACTCAAAGCCTCGGGAGATTTTGCCGTGAGACGACACTTTAGGTGCTGCGAGAAAGATGGGCCATGAACGTTTGTCACCTTGGCCGGGATGCCGTTATCACTACTATGATGTGATGGCCTTAGATTGCTTGCTCGTGACTTGCGATCCCATCTGTTAGGTCAGATCAAGTCAACCTTCAGTGCGCACGCTGCTTCGTTAGAGCTCCGTCAGGATTCTGCAAGTGCGTTGGAACTCACCGGCCGCCGCTATTTTGACGGCCTGGTCATCGACTGTGATCAGGTAGTCGGAGGCGTGCAAGCACTCACCGAGATACGAAACAGCCGCTCGAATAAAAACGCTCTGATCATCGCGGTTATAAATGGCTTGACAAGTGCAGAAACAGCTCTCGACTCAGGAGCGAACTTCGTACTCAGCAAACCGGTCCAAGAGACTCGCTTGCAGAGCGTTCTCGACATCGCCTTTCCCAAGATGGAAAGTGAACATCGGAGGTATTTCCGATACGAGACGGATTTGCCGGTCCGCTTAAGGAATCACCTTGGGGAAGCTTTCACGGTCAGGATGAAGAATGTAAGCGAGGGAGGGCTGGCTCTAAAGCTGGTCGATCCGGTGAACCTCACAGGAGTCGTTCCGGTGGAATTCGACATTCCCAGCATCGAGCCACAGGCTTTTCAGGCAAAAGCGGAGGTGGTTTGGAGCAACTCTTTCGAAATGGGCCTACGCTAAGTCGTGGCTGAATTTGTTAGAGGCGCAATGTCAGTTTCGCCACGGCGCGAAAT
>Ga0307479_10001285_pt1 | contig 22846 bp, 16 predicted proteins | sample atmos_gasesECM4C_FD_203743 | JGI IMG/M metagenome (GOLD analysis project Ga0307479, IMG submission 203743) | Hardwood forest soil microbial communities from Morgan-Monroe State Forest, Indiana, United States - atmos_gasesECM4C_515 | ecosystem: Environmental > Terrestrial > Soil > Temperate...
CGTCTCGACCACTTCCGTGGCTTCGAACAGTTCTGGGAGATTGCGGCCAGCGAGCCGACCGCGATTCACGGGCGCTGGGTCGACGGCCCCAAGGACGACTTGTTCGCGAAGGTACGGGAAGCGCTCGGGGGGCTGCCGTTTTTTGCGGAGGATCTTGGCTATATCACGCCTGAGGTGAACGCCCTGCGGGAGCGTCTCCAGATTCCAGGAATCGCGGTGCTTCAGTTTGGTTTTGGGGATGCCGGCGCACACATCTACCTTCCCCAGCGCTTCACGGCCGATAAGGTGGTCTACACCGGCACACACGACAACGACACGCTCGTGGGCTGGTGGAACAGCGGGGCTTCGGCAGAGGAAAAGCGGAATGCAGAGGCCTACTTCGGGAGGCCGGACGATGGGATTCACTGGGCCTTCATTCGCGGCGTGCAAGCCTCGGTCGCGAGCCTGGCGGTGGTACCCTTGCAGGATGTGCTAGGGCTGGGCAGCGAGGCGCGTATGAATACGCCCAGCGTGTACGGCGGAAACTGGAAGTGGCGGGTGCAACCAGGGGCGCTCACGAAGGAGCTGGGGGCAAAGCTGGCGCACCTGGCGGAGGTGGCGGACCGGCTGCCCGAGCCGTTGCCGGGGCCGGCAGCGGAAGAGTTCGTGGCGTAAGTGGTCAGGGTACAGATCTGACACGACCGTTTCACGGTTGAAATTCTGCAGGATGCCTACCTTCCGCTCATCAATCCGACTGTTCCGGTTTGCCGGAATCGACGTGTTTGTCCACTGGTCCTGGTTCTTAATTGCTATCTACGAAATCAACGCCCAGGCAGGGAGATACTCATCACTCGCCTGGAATGTGGCTGAATACCTGTCGCTATTTCTCATCGTGACTCTGCACGAGTTTGGTCACGCGCTCGCATGCAGGCAGGTGGGGGGAACGGCAAACCGGATCGTGCTGTGGCCGTTTGGAGGAGTCGCCTTTGTCGACCCGCCTCCAAGACCGGGCGCAACGCTTTGGAGCATCGCAGCCGGACCTCTGGTTAATGTGGCGCTGATTCCTCTCCTGTTCGTGCTCGGCATGGTGGCCCGAGCCAGTGGATTGGCGCAGATTCAAGACGTCCGCGGGCTGGTGCACGCTGTCTGGATCATCGACGTCGGCCTGCTCGTCTTCAACATGCTCCCTGTGTATCCCCTGGATGGCGGCCAGATTCTTCGTTCGCTGCTGTGGTTCGTGCTGGGGCGTGCCCGCAGCCTGCTGGTCGCAACCATCCTGGGCTTTGTTGGTCTGGCGGGTTTGGTCATCGTGGCGATCTGGATGCAGTCCCCTTGGTTCGGGGTGCTGGCGGTCTTCCTCTTCTTGAACTGTTGGGGCGGATTACAGCAGGCCTTGGCCCTCGCCCGGGTAGCGAAGCTGCCGCGCCGGGCGGGGTTCGTGTGTCCTAGATGCAAGGCGGCACCGCCTATCGGGGCCTGGTGGAAGTGTGGGCAATGCGGACAGTCCATCGATACTTTCCAAAACAACGCGGTTTGCCCGTATTGCAACACACAGTTTGCCGGAACCAGATGTCTTGATTGCGGGGCAGTCCACCCTATCGGCGAATGGATGGCCCCGTATACCACATCGCCCCCGCTCTAGCTGCCGTTGCCCCATCCGCCCTGATTGTTAACATCCGGTTACAGATCGGCTAAGAAGCTTTCGGCCAGCGGGCCGGATCATGTATAGGTCTAGTGGGGATTGCACGCTTGAGCGAACCGATCATTGAGGCCCGAGGTGTTGAGAAGTTCTATCCGCAGCCGGACGGCCACCGCATTCAGGTGGTGGCGCCGACCGCCCTGTCGATTGAACCAGGGAGGATTATTGCGCTCCTGGGGCCGTCGGGGTGCGGGAAATCGACGCTGCTCAGGATTCTGAGCGGGCTGTCGAAGCCGTCATCCGGCGAACTGTTCTGGCATGGCAAGCCCCTGGACGGGCAGAGCCCCAATGTTGCGATCGTTTTCCAGAGTTTCGCGCTGTTCCCCTGGCTCACGGTGCTTGAAAACGTGGAGGCGCCGCTTGAGGCGCGAGGTATCGGTGCGGTCGAACGGCGGAAGCGGGCGCTGAAGACGCTGGACACGGTTGGTCTCGACGGATTCGAAACGGCTTATCCCAAGGAGCTTTCTGGCGGAATGAAGCAGCGCGTGGGGTTCGCGCGCGCGCTGGTGGTGGAGCCGGAAGTACTGTTTATGGACGAACCCTTCTCCGCGCTCGACGTCCTTACCGCCGAGAACCTGCGCAACGAGCTGCTGGAACTGTGGATCAACAAGAAGATGACGACCAGCGCCATCTTCATCGTGACTCACAATATCGAAGAGGCGGTGCTGCTGGCCGACCGCATCATCGTGCTGGGAAGGAATCCGGCGCGGATCCGCGCCGACTTCGAAGTGGGTATCCCGCAGTGGCGGGATCGCAAGGGCGACCGGTTTGTCGAGCTGGTCGACTACATTTACAAAGTCATGACGCAGCCGGAAATCGAGCACGTCTTTCGGGTGGCGCCGGCTCCGACTGCCCGCGTGCGCCAGAAATACCAGATGCTTCCGCACGCGCGGGTGGGCGGCATCGCGGGCTTGCTGGAGCTTTTGCATGACCGGGGCGGAAGCGAGGACTTGTCGAAACTTTCCGAGGAACTGGTGATGGACGTCGAAGACCTGCTGCCTATCGTGGAGGCCAGTGTGGTGCTGGGGTTCGCCACTTTGACCGAGGGTGAGGTCAAGATCACGCCGCAGGGAGTTGCTTTCGCGGACGCCGACATCCAGACCCGCAAGGTGTTGTTCCGGGAAGCGGCGGTGCGGAACGTGACCATTCTCCAGCAGATTGAGAGCATTCTGAAGGCGAAGACGGATCACTCCATTCCGCAAGAATTTTTTCACGACATTCTGGACGAACACTTCAGCCAAGATGAAGTCGAGCGCCAGCTCGACACGGCCATGAACTGGGGTCGCTATGCGGAGATCTTTGACTATGACTCCGAGACCGGTCGCCTAGTGTTGGCCGAGCCGTCTCCTGAAGCGCAGCCTGCGCCCGCTGCCAAGCCATGAAGAAGCCGGATGGACTCGGGGCGTTTTCGCCGTACCGCCTCTGGTCGCAGTTGCCGCGTTTTGAGGCCTCGCATCTCCCCGACGTTTTGATGTTCGCCGCGGGGCTGGCGATTTTCTATGGTGTGCTGGTGGTGGGGCGGAGTTGGCTCGGACCTCTCACCGCCGAGGTCGAAATCTCGCGCAGCCCGCTCGCCCTTCCGGTGTACGCCGCCTATTCGTTGTTGCGTATCTCGCTCGCCTATTTCTTCAGCCTGAGCTTCACCTTGGTCTACGGATACGTCGCCGCCTATAACCCGCGGGCAGAAAAATTCATGATTCCCCTGCTCGACGTGCTGCAATCCATCCCAGTGCTGAGCTTCCTGCCCGGAGTAATGCTGGCGATGGTCGCGTTGTTTCCGGGACGGCAACTGGGGGTGGAGTGCGGGGCCATATTGCTGATCTTCACTGGGCAAGTGTGGAATATGGCATTCAGCTTCTACGCTTCACTCAAAAGCATCCCGCGCGAGATGCGGGAAGCGGCCCGGATTTACCGGTTCAGCTGGTGGCAGCGATTCACGGAGATGGAGTTGCCGTTCGCCGCGATTGGACTGGTGTGGAACTCGATGATGTCGGTGGCGGGTGGCTGGTTCTTTTTGATGGCGTGCGAGATGTTCGTGCTGGGCGCCCGCGACTTCCGCTTACCCGGATTGGGTTCGTATCTGCAGACCGCGGCCAGCGCAGGCGACACAGCCTCGATTTTGTGGGGCGTGGCCACCATGATTGCGGTGATCGTGCTCCTCGACCAGTTTGTCTGGCGCCCGGTGATTGCGTGGGCTGAGAAATTCAAGGTTGAGCAGGTGGAGAGTACGAATGTGCCCCGCTCCTGGGTGCTGGACATGTTTGAGCATTCGCGAGCGCTGGGCGGGATTAGGAAGAAAGCGATTCGTCCACTGCGAGAGCGGCTGATGATGTATTTCTCGCAGAGGAACTTTGCGTCAGGCGAGGCGAGCAGCCCCCGGTTATGGAAGTTGTGGCTGCTTCGCGTCATCGCCGTGGCAGGGCTGGGACTGGTTGTGTACGGCGTCTCCAGAGTGGCGGTGATCCTGGTGGGCTTGCAGCGTCCGGAGATGCATGAATTAGGCCAAGGCCTGGTGGCCACTTTTCTGCGAGTGACGGTGGCGCTGGTGATTGGGTCGGCGTGGACGATTCCGGCGGGCGTTGCCATCGGTTTCAATCCGAAGCTGGCGAGAATCGCGCAGCCGTTAGCGCAAATCGCGGCATCTGTGCCTGCCACGGCGCTGTTTCCTGTGGTGCTGCTGCTGTTGATCAAAGTGGGCGGCGGGCTGGGACTGGGGTCGATTGTGCTCCTGTTGCTGGGGACACAGTGGTACATCCTGTTCAACGTAATCGCGGGCGCGATGGCGATCCCCACCGATTTGAAGGAGTGCTGTTCCACGTTCGGGATTCATGGCTGGGAGCGGTGGAAAAAGCTGATCCTGCCGGGGATTTTTCCGTACCTGGTGACTGGACTGGTGACGGCTTCCGGAGGCGCGTGGAACGCAAGCATCGTCGCCGAGTACTTTCACTTCAAGGGGCAGACCTACACCACAGTGGGGCTCGGAGCGATCATTAGCAAGGCGACCGATAGCGGGAACTTTGACGAGTTGCTGGCAGCGACGATCCTGATGGCAGCGGGCGTGGTAACAGTGAATCGTTTGTTGTGGAGACGGATGTACCGACTGGCGGAGAGCCGGTTCCGTCTTGAGACTTAGCGACGCGAGTTACCCTAGTTACCTTCGTGCTTCCTTTCTGCTGCGATTCACCAACATTTAACTTTGGGTTCATCCGATTGCAAAGTGGCCGCATTAACAATGTCAGTATGCCCATTGTGCAGTCGTTTAACGATCAGGTGCGCAAACCTGGTGTGCTGGCAAATGCGCCGGCGCTTGCTGGCCTACCCCGCTTCGCGGAGAAACTGTTGCCTCTTGAGCAAGCCCACCAACTTTACGAACGTGTGCGAAAGTCGGCCGAAGGCTTCGTGCTCGAGAACCTGCTGCTCGAGATGAACGTTGACCTGTGGGTCGGCGCGGCGGACGTAGAGCGCATCCCCAAAAAAGGGGCGGTGGTGGTGGTGGCTAACCATCCTTATGGAATGCTGGATGGCGCCGTGCTAGCGGTGTTGCTTTCGCGGGTGCGCCCCGACGTCAAGGTGATGACGAATTTCCTGCTGGAGGGCGTGCCTGAACTCGAACAGCACTGCATCTTCGTGGATCCGCTGCACACTGTCGGGTCCGTCGACCGGAACCGGCGCGCGCTGAAAGAAGCAGTGCAATGGCTGCGGCAGGGCGGGGTGGTGGCGATTTTCCCCGCCGGCGAGGTGTCGCATTGGCAGATGCCGCAAGGCGCGATCGCCGATCCGCTGTGGAACTGCACCGCGGCTCGGCTGATCCGGCTGACCGGTGCGGCGGCTCTCCCCGTGTATTTCTGCGGACGTAATAGCCTCGGATTCCAGGTGGTCGGGATGATTCATCCGCGGGTGCGGATGGCGTTTCTACTTCAGGAATTTCTGCAGCAGTCGGGGAAGAGCGTCGCCCTGCGCGTGGGGAGCGCGGTTCCGGCGGATTCGGTTGCCAGCATCGCGAATGATCGCGAAGCTACGGAATATCTGCGCTGGCGAACTTACCTGCTGGCGCAGAGGGGGAAGAAGCAGATTCAGCTTCCCGCGGCGTTGCGGTCGGTGCTTCCGCGTACTGGAGATGAACCGATCACGCCCGGTTCGTCTCGCGAACTCCTGCTTTGCGATATCCAGGCCCTGCCCGAGCGGCGGTGCCTCGTCGAGAACGGAGAGTTCGCCGTGTATGCGGCGCAAGCATCCGAGATTCCCCACTTGTTGCAGGAGGTAGGCCGGCTACGCGAGGTCACATTCCGTGAGGCGGGGGAGGGAACCGGCAAGCGCTGGGACCTGGACCGCTTCGACCGCCACTACTGGCACTTGCTGCTCTGGAACAAAACCAAGAACGAGCTGGTGGGCGGATATCGGGCGGGCAATACGGCCGAAATCATCGCCGAGCATGGAATCAACGGGCTCTATACCAACACACTTTTCCGCTACGACGAACGCCTGTTTGAAAAAATGGGGACTGCTCTCGAACTGGGGAGATCATTTGTCCGGCCCGAGTACCAGCGGGAATACGCTCCGCTGCTGCTACTCTGGAAGGCCATTGCGCGTTTCGTTACTCTGCGACCCGAAACGCCGGTGCTGTTCGGCGCGGTCAGCATCAGCAACACGTATAATCGCGCCTCGCGGGAACTGATCTATTCCTTCTTCGAGGCGCGCAAGCAGGGTGACGAACTGGCGGGTCTGGTAACGCCACGGCGGCCCTTTCGGCCTGCGCGGATGGGGAGATGGGATTGTCGCGCCGTTTCTCACGTGCTGCGCGATCTGGATGAGCTGTCTGCGCCGATCACCGATGTTGAGACCGATGGTAAGGGTCTTCCGATCTTGTTGAAGCAGTATGCCAAGGTTGGCGGCAAGCTGCTGGGTTTCAACGTGGACCGGAAGTTCTCGGATGTGCTGGATGGGCTGGTAGTAGTGGACCTGCGCCACACCGAGCGCGTCGTGCTGGAGCGCTACATGGGGCGAGAAAGCGTAGCCGGTTTTCGGCGCCATCATGGCCTGGCTTAGGAGCCAGACTTGTTGAGCGTGGTTTCCGCTGGAACGATGCAAGTTTGCGGCGCGGCGGCGAGTGTCGCATCGAGGCCAACGCCGATTTTCTGGAGCTCATCCTGGGTCAGTCTCTCCTGCATTCTCTCGAATAGCTGGCGCTCTTCCTTGCGGATGTGGGTGGAGAGCAATTCCGCGAATTGACGAAGGGCCTCGCGATCCAGCGTACGGTTCGTCGCGCTGGTGAAGTAGGTGCGCAGCTGCGCGTGATCGGCGACCAGCTCTTCCACCAGCGATCTGAATTCGGGGAATCGCCGGGCAGCCGGGAATATCCCGGCCTCTTCCGCCGCGAAATGGTATTGAATCTCCTGCTCGAAGTGCTGCTGGATTTCTGCCTGCCAGGCGTCGAGTTCACGCGCAGTGGACAAGGTCGCGCGATTGATACGCACGCATAGGGCGAGGGCGTGCTGGTGCTGGCGGGACAGGGGGACGAGATTCTTGTCGCGGAGCATGATTGATTATCTAACATCGGGCGCGAGCCGTCGGTCACCAGTCGTCAGGAAAGGCCGATTCCTCCATAACACCTGAATACGGCGAGCGACCTCCGCTTTACTAATTTCCCTTCACCATTGAGAATGGAAAGTCTGCTTGCGGTCGGTGTCGGTCTCCGTGCGTGCACGAGAAGGGCCCGAATGCTCAACCCGCATGCGCAGGAGACCTCATATGCCAGCAACCGGGGAACTGATCCGCCTCATGAACTACGTGGACGACATCAATGCAACCTTGCGCCGCATCAGCTCCACCATCGGCACGATGACCGACGAGGAGCGCAAGCGGCTTTCCGAGTATATGGGCTCGGCGGTGGGCGGTCTCAAGGAAGTGCTCCAGCAGCTTGAAAAGAGCGCGCGGTAAGTGCAGGTCAAGACCATCGCGGTCATCGGCGCCGGAACCATGGGCCGGGGCATCGCCCACGCGGCGGCCCTGGGCGGCTACCGCACCATCCTGGAAGATATCCTGCCGAATGCGCTGCGGCGGGCTGAAACCGAGATCCGTGCCAATCTGGACAAAGCAGTCGAAATTGGCAAGGTGTCGGCCGGCGACGCTGATGCTGCGTTTGGCCGGCTGGAATATGCGGGTTCGGTGCAGGAGGCGGCGCGCGAGGCCGACCTTGTGATCGAAGCGGTCCCCGAGGAACTGGAGTCGAAGATCGAGATTTTCACCTTGCTCGACAAGATCTGCCGGCCGACCACGGTTCTCGCCTCCAACACCAGTTCACTCAGCCTCACCGAGATTGCCAGCGTCACCTACCGGGCAAAGAAAATCGTCGGCATGCATTTCTTCAACCCGGTGCACAAGATGAAGCTGCTCGAGATCGTGCGCGCGCTTGAAACCGACGATGACACGCTGGCGACCGCGCTCGAGGTTGGCCGCCGCATGGGCAAAGAAGTCGTGGTGATCAAGGAATCGCCCGGATTTGTGACCAGCCGCATCAACGCCATGATCGGTAACGAAGCTTTCTACATGCTGCAGGAAGGCGTGGCGACTGCGGAGGATATCGACAAGGCCCTGAAGCTAGGCCTGAACCACCCGATGGGTCCGTTCGAACTGGTAGATCTGGTTGGCCTGGATACGCGCCTCCACATCCTCGAATACCTGCATAAAACGTTGGGAGAGAAATTCCGCCCCGCGCCTTTGCTGGTGCAATACGTGAAGGCAGGCCGGCTGGGGCGCAAAGCAGGGCGGGGCGTGTTCGAGTATCCGGAGTATAAGACAGCGCAATCTGCGACCAACAGCTAGACTAGTCTAGGATTCCTCAAGACCAAGTGTTTGCGTCATCAGGGAGCCTCTTACCCATTCGCCAGCGAGACGCCGCCGGTCCCGATGTGGGTCCCGGCGCGGTTTGCCAGTACTGAGTTCGCATCTTTCCCCGGGCTTTACGCGGCAGGTGGGACACAAAACCGAGTGTGCCGCTTTGCGGGCGGCTCTTTTGAATGTGGTCCTGTAGACATGGGGGGGCCTGCATCGACTGATATCGCACAGCCGCCGTCGCGGTCAAGAACTCGCTCCACGCCAGTAACACCCGGAAGTGCACGAGAGCCTGGAGTAGCTGCGAAAGGGACCCCACTAGGAATATCATCCTCGCAAAAGGGAACGCCTGGCGCAGAGGCCAGGCGTTTTCTCAGGTAAGGTCCGATGAGTTTTACCGTTTTCTCTCGTCGCCGGCTATCACGCCGTCTTTGATAAAGATGACCCGATGGGCGTATTCGGCGATGTCATGCTCGTGCGTCACTAGAACAATGGTGTTGCCTTCGGCCTGCAGCCGGTCAAAAAGTGCCATGATCTCGTTGCCGGTCTGCGAGTCCAGGTTGCCGGTTGGTTCGTCAGCCAGAATAATGGAGGGCTTGTTCACCAGTGCTCTGGCGATGGCAACGCGCTGGCGCTGTCCGCCCGAAAGTTCATTCGGCTTGTGCGACATGCGCTTTTCCATGCCCACTGCGGCCAAGGCGGACTCAGCCCGGGCGATACGTTCATCAGCCGGAATGCCGGCGTAGATGAGGGGCAACTCGACATTGTGCAGGGCTGTGGCGCGTGCCAGCAGGTTGAAAGTCTGGAACACGAACCCGATCTCTTTATTCCGAATGCGGGCGAGTTCGTCATCGTCGAGTTCGCTGACCAGTTGATTGTTCAACCAGTAGTTCCCCTTCGACGGGGAATCGAGGCATCCGATCAAGTTCATCAAGGTCGACTTGCCTGACCCCGACGGCCCCATGATAGCGACGTACTCGCTCCGTTGAATGCGCAAGTTCACTCCGCGCAGCGCGTGCACTTGCTGTTCGGAACCCATATCGTAGGTCTTCCACAGGTCCTCCGTCGCGATCATGCACTGGTCGGGAGGCGCCAACACCACGGGTTGCGAGAAACTCATGACTTCTGCTGTTGCCATCGTCTTCTTCTCCTGGTCCTCTGGGGACACTTACTCTCTCCAGTCTGGCCGGCTTCCAGTTGGACGCTCCACCTTAACCATAGTTAGCCCAAGTCCTCGAGAACCTGAAGCTTAGCTATTCTCTTCTTTCTTCGGCGCAGAATTGTCCACCTTGACGCTGGTGCCCGGCTTCATCGTGCGCAACACCTTGTAACTTCCGGTGACAATTTCGTCGCCTTCTTTCAGCCCACCCAGCACTTCGATATCGGTAGTTCCTGCCACACCGGTTTGCACGGGCACGAACTCAGATTTCTTGTTCCGGATGACAAATACGCCTTGGATTTCCTCGTTCTTCTTCTCCTTGGACGCTTCCTTTTGCGGAGCCGCTGCCTGTACCGAGCCTTTTTCAGAGGCGGCGGCTTCCAGATCCGATTGCTGCCTTACGGTGAGCGCCTGAATTGGGATGGTGACCACACTGCTGCGAGTTGCGGTCGTGATCTTCGCGGTGGTCGACAGTCCCGGCCGCAAATCCTCGGGCGGGTCCGATAACGTGACCACCACCTTGAAATCCTTGGCTTCCTGGCTCGCGGAGGTCGACTGGGATGTCGCCACCCCGGTGGAGCGCACGATGGCGTTATTTCCGATCTCGGTCACGATGGCGCGAAACACCTTCTTCGGGATGGCATCGATGGTCACGTCGGCTGGTTGGCCGAGTTTCACATTCACGATGTCGGTCTCATCGACTTTAACTTCCGCCGTGATGACCGACATGTCGGCCAGGGTCATCAGAGTGCTGCCGGGAGCGTTTTGAATCCCGATGACCACTGTCTCGCCTTCCCGGACGGGCAGATTGGTGATGACGCCGGCGTAAGGGGCGGCGTACACCGTTTTCTGTAGAACATCGGAAGCGCGGGTCAGGGTTGCATCGGTCTGGACGATGTGCCTTTCCGCCGAATCCACTTGAGCCTTAGCTTGCGCCACTCTTGCCTCGGCCTGCGCCAGACCGGCCTCCGAGGTCTGCCAGGTCATCTTCCTCGATTCGTATTCGGCACGGGAGATCAGCGCGTCCTGAAATAATCCTTCCGCCCGCTTCCAGTCCAGTCGATTCCTGTCGGCGTCCGCGATGGCGCGATTCAAATCCGCCTTGGCCGTATTCAGGTTCGCTTCCGCCGCTACGGCGTCGGTTCGCGACGCATCCAGCGATGCTTTTGTCGCCGCGACGTCGGCGGTCGACTGCACGTTCTCCAGTTGTGCCAGAAGTTGGCCCTTCTTCACGCGATCGCCCTCTTTCACGTACAAGTGGGTAATTTTCCCAAACGCGTTGGCCCCAATGTTGACGTACGTCTTCGGCTTGATCTCGCCGGAGGCGCTCACCACCGACGCCAGATCCTGCCGCTGCGCCTTTCCGGTCTGCACCGTGACCAGGCCTTTATTGCTCTGGTGGATGCCAACGGCCACCAGGATGAGCAAAAGCAGACCGCCGCCCGTTATTAGAAGTACTTTTTTCCAGGTCTTCATGCGTTCCTGTCACACGACCCGTAGCCGTGTACTGCGGGCGTCATTGCCGGACGCCTCGCGCGAGCGTGGTCGAAACAGAACCATCCCAGGGGGCTCGGAGCGACAGGTCGCACATCAGCAGATACGGCTTGCGGGACAGGAAAGTTCCCGACCGGTCTTGCAGAAGTGGCGCGCCACTGGGGAGAACTGAAACCGGAGCACGCTGGGTAAACTCCTGAATTATAAACGGTGAAGGGCGGCTCTGCGACCACGGAAATCCTTGCGGAGGGCGGTTGCCAGGCAACCCGGATTGGGCCGGAAAGCTTCACAATACACTCTAGAGGCAAGACTTAGCCTTGCCTTGCCGGGCCCAAGAAAGTACAATCAAATCCAAGTGTGTCAGTGAGGAGTGCCCCCGTCATGTACCAGGTTGCTCTACGTCACCGTTGCTTGGTCTATTTGGTCCCCCTCCTTCTGTGTCTGGCAGGGGTGTTGACCGCGTTCGGACAAGATGACAAGGAAAAATCTGGCGATGCTGCGGCTGCAGGCACACCCGCGCCAGCCAGTCAGGTCGATCCGCTCAAGCGACCTCTGAGCGACAAAGAGAAGAAGGCCAACGAGAAGCGATTTAAGCAAGAGGTCAGCGGCGGATACAAGAAATGGTTGAGCGAAGACGTCGCCTGGATCATCACCGACGAAGAACGGTCGGCCTTCAAGCAGCTGTCGAACGACGAAGAACGAGACCAGTTCATCGAAGCCTTCTGGCAGCGCCGCGACCCTACTCCGGACACGATCGAGAACGAGTTTAAGGAAGAGCATTACCGGCGGATCGCTTACGCGAACGAACACTTCCCGGCAGGCATTCCGGGGTGGAAGACCGATCGTGGCCGCATGTACATCATGTATGGCCCGGCCGATGAGATCGAGTCCCATCCTTCAGGGGGCTCCTACGAGCGTCCGATGGAAGAGGGTGGAGGAGAGACCTCTACCTATCCGTTTGAAGATTGGCGTTATCGGTACATCGAAGGGATCGGGCAGGAAGTCATCATCGAGTTTGTGGACACCTGCATGTGCGGGGAGTACCACATGACGATGGACCGGTCGGAAAAAGACGCGCTGATGCAAACGCCCAACGCCGGGCTGACCTTGTACGAGCAAATGGGAATGGCGAACAAGGCGGACCGGTTTACCGGGGGCGGGCTGGAGCGACTGGGAGCGGGACCCATGTCCTCGACCTTGCAAACCAAGCAATTCGACCGGCTGGAACAGTTCGCCAAGTTGAATAAGCCGCCGGCGGTGAAATTCAAGGACCTGGAGGAAATCGTTTCGCATAAGATCACAGTGAACCTGATGCCGTTCGACGTGCGGGCGGATTTTGTAAAGGTGACCAGCGATACGGTGCTTACTCCCATCACAATTCAGATCAAGAACCGTGACATCACGTTCGCCAACAAGGACGGGGTGGAGCGCGGAACTGTAAACATCTTTGGACGGGTAACCACGCTGAGCGGGCGAATCGCCCAGACGTTCGAAGATACAGTGCAGGTGGATGTTCCTGCGGAGTTGCTGCCCAAGACGGCGGAGAACTCCCAGGTGTATTGGAAAGCGCTGCCGCTGAAGCCGGGACACTATCGGCTGGACGTGGTCGTAAAAGACGTCAGCGGAGATCGGACCGGGAACTGGAGCAAGAGCCTCATGGTGCCGGATTTCGGCGAGGACCGGTTGGCGAACTCTTCGCTGATCGTCGCCGATCAGATGTATCCTGTGGCGACCAAGGACATCGGGACGGGCAGTTTCGTGATCGGGACCATGAAAGTCCGGCCGCGGGTTGCGCCGGCGGATGGCAAGCCGATCAGTTTCAAGCGCGGACAGAAGATGAACTTCTGGATGCAAGTCTACAATCTGACCATGGACGAGAAGACGCATAAGCCTTCGGCCACGATCGAGTACGATGTGGTCAACATCGCAAGCAACAAGAACGTGGTTCACGCGACGGAGTCGACCGAGCAAATGGGGAACGTAGGCGAGCAGGTGACGCTGCAGAAAAGCTTGTCGGCGGCCAACCTGGAACCGGGCGTATACAAGATCGATATCAAAGTGAACGACAACATCTCGAAGCAGACACTGGATCCATCGGCGACATTTGCCGTGGAGTAGGTCGGGCTTGACCCCCTAGAGGTGGTTTGTGATGTTCCGAAAACTTTCGAGCTTGGTGGTAGTTTTCGGCCTGGCGCTGCCGGCGCTGGCTGCGGACAAACCGGGAACGATCTCGGGCTACGTGCGCAGCAGCAGTGGAGTTCCGCAAATTGGGGCGATGGTGGAAGTGCTGAGTGTGGCGGCTCGCAATCTGAAAGTCTTTACCGATGAGAACGGGTTTTATTCCGTCCGCACACTGATCCCTGGCCTATACAGCCTTCGAGTTTCGGCGCCGTCGTTTCTTCCTGCCTTGCGCGAGCGCATCGGGCTACGTGCTGGTTCGGCCCTGACGGTGAATGTCACGCTGAACACGCTGTTTGAGGCAATGCAACTGGGTCCGCTGCGAAACGTGGCCGACGACGACGACTGGAAATGGACGCTGCGGTCCATGGCGAACAGGCCGATCCTGCGGGTGCTGGACGACGGGTCGACGGCGACAGCCAAAAGCACGGCGGAGGGCGGGGATCGTGATCTGAAGGCCAGCCTTTCTTTTCTGGCGGGTTCTCCCTCAGAAGGGTACAGCGGAGTTTCGGACATGAGCACGGGCTTCTCCCTGGAGCACCAGGTGTTCGCCGACGACACGTTGAGCCTGGCAGGGAACGTGGGCTACGGAGATGGCGCTGGCGCTGCGATCCTGCGCACGGCTTACAAGCACAAGAGTGCCGATGGTTCGGAGCCAGCAGTGGCTTTGACGGTCAGGCGGCTGGCAGCTCCCTTGGGCGGGCTGCATACTCCGGGGTTACAGGCAATCGGGTTGACCACGACCGACCAGTTCACAGTCGGAAACGTATTGGAGTTGAAGTTCGGCAGCGAACTGCAGACGGTCCAGTTCATGGGGCGGTTTACCGCGTTCCGCCCATTTGGGACTGCCGACCTGCACTTGTCGCCCAACACAGTGGTGGAGTATCGCTACGCGAGTTCGCGGCCCACAGGCGCGTTGGCAAAAGAGACAGATGTGGAGACCACGACTCTGGGCGATGATGGACCGCGCGTCAGTATCGCGAGCTTCTCTCCGGCGCTCGAGCGGGCGCATCACCAGGAAGTCTCGCTGTCACGACGGATAGGCAAAACGAATCTGCAGGCCGCGTACTATACCGATCGGGTGACGAATACGGTTTTGACGGGCGTGGGTGTCGTGAATGCAGGCAGCGGGGAACTGTTGCCGGACGTGATTTCGGGAACCTTCTCCTACCAAGGTCGCAACCTGGATACCAACGGATTGCGACTGGTGCTGCAGCGCAAACTAACGGCCGACCTGACGGCAACGCTGGACTACGGCTACGGTGGTGTCCTTGACCTGAGTCGTCCCGATGTGGAGTTGCACGAGGCGCGACAATCGCTGACCACCGAGCGGCGGCACGCGTTGTCGGGCAAGCTGAGCGGCAAGGTGCCGGGGTGCAAGACGCAGTGGACGACCTCCTACGGCTGGGTAAGCGGACCGGCGCTGACAGCAGTCGACATGTTCAATGCCTCGGCGGGGCAATCCGATCCGTACTTGAATGTGTTCCTGCGGCAGCCCCTGCCCGGCTTCAGCTTCCTGTTGCCGGTGCATATGGAGGCCATGCTCGATCTGCGCAACCTGATGGCACAAGGGTACGTGCCCGTCATGGGCCAGGATGGACGGACGGTGTACCTGGTTCAGTCAGCACGCTCGGTGCGGGGTGGAGTGGCGTTCATTTTCTAGATCAGGTCTTGGGTGTTAGGTCTTAGGTGTCAGGACGCTCGGCTTTGGCCGGGCGTTTTTGACGGCAAGAACAACCCGCAATCGTTGTGGCCGTACGCGATGGTGGGGACGGCACCCGAGTCGGGCGTGACGACGACGATTTCTGCTCCGATCGTGCCGGTCACCGTGCGGCTACTGGACAAGAACGGCCACGTGGCCAGAGCTGCGAACGGGACTCGGCTGATACTGAGGGCGGGGTCCAGCCTCAATCGGGCGGTAGTGAACTCGCCGATCTTCCAGCCATTCGTGTACACGTCGGGAATCGGGCAGTTCAACGACCAGATGCAACGGGCGGAATTTTGGGATCGTATTGGACACGAAGAAGAGGGCGGCAATTGGCACACCCTGTTGAGCCCAAGCGTGAAAATGGGCCGTACGATGGATATTCCGTACGGGTTCTGGCACTACGCCTTATACGACGATGGGAGCATCGCCTTTTTCCTGGTGGACGCAAACACGTTTGTCGGGCTGTTATTTCCCCCTACCTATCCGGTGGACAACACCACGGTAATCGGAGCAGCGGAGTTGGCGGGTGACATTACCACGCATGACATCTCAACTTTCCTGGTAAACAACGTCTACTTGTACGATGGCACGGTCGCCAAATGCTGCATTCTGGGATTTCACGAGTATGACATTGAGCCCGGAGTGCCGAGCAATGGCAATCTTCCGCGACTTTACGTGATGAACTTCTCGAGTTGGGTTTCGCCCGGCTTGTTCGGCAATGGCGCTGCGGATGTGAACCCGCTGAGCCACGAACTGGCGGAGACGTTCAACGATCCGTTTACCAACAACCAGACGCCGTGGTGGTTGTCGGTGGATCCGGTTAGCGGCAACGGGCAGTGCCAGAATGTCATGGAGGTGGGAGATGTGGTGGAGGTACTGACGGCTTTGCCGATCTTCGGGGTCCCGATGAATGGACGGACGTACCACGTGCAGAATGAAGCCCTTCTTCCCTGGTTCGAGTTCCAATCGCCTTCGTCGGCGCATCTGGCAGCTTACAGCTTCCCGGATGAAGACACGCTGCTGTCGCTGTCGCCGGGTCCGCTGCACGCAGGCTGCAAGCCTTAGACCGTTTAGCCGGGCCAGCGGATGAGCGCTGGATTCGGGTATCGTGCGATATTGTTGTCGAGTGCCTTATTCCTTCGCGATCGCGACAGGGGTGAGGCACTTGGCGTTTCAGCCTGCACAGGAATCTTCTGAGGCCGATGCGAGGAGATCGGGAATCGAGACGCCCGGGCCAAGAGTGGGTGAACGAAACGTCCCAGAACCTCGGCTGAGGCTCGGGACGCTCGTTGAACAACACTCCCCCATTGAAAGTGCTTGTTCGAAGGAAGACTAGTCTTGCCGGGCTCGATGATGAATGGCTCCGAAGTGCCAGTAAGGTCCAGGTCGCGGGGTGGCAGGCGCGAGGCGCTCGTACGAAAAGCGCAAGCTATGTGCGCAAAATGCAGGAGTACGTTGAAGACTGCCTAACCATTCGGTGCATGGCGACCTTTGGTGGCGGCACGGCACTCCTGCAGAGTGTAGCGGCGGACGATCTTGTCCGAGGCATCGACTTCGGCAACTTGACCGCCTTGTTGTGCTCTCTCCAAGGCTGAAGAAGCCTCCTCGAGAGTAGAGTAACTGCCGCCATCGACCGCCTGGCCATCTTTATGGATTTGAAAGAACATCAGGATCTCCGGGTTGGTCTATTTGAGCGCATGGCTAGCTCCGGTGGAACAGGATGCGCAGGCCACGGGTGGTGGCGGCCATCAGGGTTCGCAATGCGACTTGCCCACGATTCTCGGCGCCTGCGCTGGCAGCAGCCAGGCTGCGGGCAAGGTGCGTCTTCACACAGGGCTTACCGGTGCTGAGCGTGCACTTTTCTCTTGGCTGCGCTCCGCACACCGGGCAACGCACCGACAAGATTTGTCTTAGTGATACGGTCAAAATGCGCCACGTGAGCCCGCCTTCATAGAGCCTGCTGTCCGCATTTGCGAGACGTGCAGTTCCCGGGCGTGCTGATTCATGGCTGCGGCTGCCTGTGTACGGTTGTTGCCTTGGGTGCGGTCAAAGTCGCGGGTGGTAACGGAATGCTCGCAGAACACGCATTTGAAGGTGATGCCGCCGTTCAGCGCCTTGGTCGTGTAATATCGCACACCTTCATTGTAGGTCTTCCTGCGCATGGGGACTCGGGCAAGAGGTGCTGGCCCTTCGAGTAGACCCGCTATGGAACTGGTCTGCCTCAGTTATCGGCTCAGGGTCAGATGCTGCGTTCCTTCGTGCAGGGGATAGTCGCGGCCCTTCCAGACCAGTTTGCCAGCCAGGCCAGAAGGCAAGACGATGTTAGTGTCAACGGCGCCGCCGTTTGTGGTGTAATCGGCTCGAATCGTTCCCAGAGGATGGGGGAAAACCGCGGCGACATGCTGCAACGAGCCCAGATGTGGCTCAATCGTGACGCTTTTGAAACCGAATGCGCTTGAGTGTATGCCAGCTACCAACGTGAGAAGGTCGTAATTGGGATGCGCGCTCCAGGCATGGGAGTCGGAACGTGTGGGTTCTGGCACCTCTGCCCAGGTGGTCAAGCCCAAGGCCACCATGCCGCGCCAGGGTTGAAGCGTGTCGAGGTATCGGTCGGCGAGGCCAGCGTGGTCTAGCGCCCGGGCAAGATAGAAGCGGAAATAGTAGCTGGCTCGCGACATCGGTGGCGGGGGTGAATCTGTCTTGAAGCCTGAATCGCTGGCTGCCAGCAACCGGGTGAGAACAGCCTGCTGCTTATCGGGCGGTATCACATCGAGCCAGACGGCGAGAATGTTGGCCTGCTGGCTGTAGTGCTTGTGTTCCGGAGTGCCTGCGAGCAGGCCCTGACTTTGGTCCCAGCACAACTTTTGCAACGCCTCGGATGCGCGCAGAGCAGTTGCTTTGTAAAGCGCGGCACGGGTTGTGTCCCCGAAGGCTGCTTCGAGCTGTGAACCATCCAGCAATGCTTCGATAAACTGCAGCGTGATGGGAGCCGAGTCGCCGGTGGCGGTCTGGGGAGGAACGCCGAAAGGGAAGTCATCGGTCCAATCGATAAAAGCCCACCACGGCAGCTTGCCCATCAATCCGTTCGAGTTCTGCCGCGCTACGAACCAGTCGAGCGTGGCGCGCATGCCGGGCAGATGCTGGCGGAGGAATTCAGGATCGTCGTGATAGAGAGCGAAGTCTTTCAACATGCCGACCCACAGCAGGGAAAATGTTGGGATCGCTTGGAAAAGGGCCGTGGGATACCGGCTGAGGGTAATGCCGTCGGGAATGCGGGATTCGTTAAAAGCGTCGATGGCCTGCCGCGCGAGCCGGTCATCGCCGGCAACTGTATAGGAGATGAGAGCCTGGATGCGGGTATCGCCGATGTACTGGAGTCGCTCCCAGTACGGCGTGTCCATGTAGGTGTCGTGCGCATCGAGACGAGCCGTTCTCCAGCCGATCGACCAGATGGCGGCGAGGTCGGGATCATCCGCCGCGAATTTCGCGCGCTCCTCGAAGGGAAAAGCCGTGAACCAACTGCGAAATTGGGTGATCTCGAGCGGGGCGTCCTGGGTTGTGACATCGACTTGAAGGTAGCGCCAGGTTCTCCACACCAGCGGCGAAAATACTGTGCTGGCCGAGCCATCGGGAAGAAAATCATCATAGACGCCGCTGATTTCCTTCCCCTGGATATCGTTGCGGTTTCCTTTTTCACCCTTGGCGTTTTTCAAAGCTTCGGCATATGTGGCGCGCAGCAACGCTTGCCGGCCACCGTTGGTGGTGAGTTCCAGATAGGCGGTAGTGAGTTCTCCGTTATCGAAAAGAATGCTGGCGTGGGAGTGTGGTGCGACGACCAGCGGGCGTTGGGGAAAGCCGTCGGCGCCGGAAATGCCAGACGTGCGGACAATGCGCATCGCGGGCAGGGCACGGTGTTCCATTGCCGGCAATGGGTCCGCGATCAGCTGCCAGTTGTTGAGGATGAGTTCGCTGCCACGAAGCGTGGCGGCGCCTTCAGAGCGGGCCTTCACCCAGTGCGAGCGGGGACCGGGAGTGGCAGCATCCCAGAACCAGTCGAAGAGCGATGCGTCGAGTCGTTCGATGGGCTCGGCCGCGTAGTACGAGTGGGGGAGAAAGTTCCAGGGAGTGGAGAGGGCGGCCACGCCGTCCTCTTTTTCCACGTCCCAGTTCTCGCCAGTGTTGACGGCCGCTTCGGCAGCGCTTGCGCCTTGCAACATAAAGCCCAGACGATCACTGATCTGGGCGACCGCGGCATACTCTCCGAAATTCCAGACGGTGGCTGCGATGATGTTCGCTCCCGTCTGTAGGAAGGGGGCGAGGTCGTAGGTCTCATATCGCCAGTGCTGGAGATCTCCACGGCTCGGGCCTTCGCCCACGCGCTGCTGGTTGACATGAAGAAGAAACGCATTGTCGGCGCTGACGTGCACAAGGAACTGGGCGGGCTTCGCGGGCAAATCCAGAAGCTTGCGGAAATGAACGACCGCGTGGGCGCGTGCGGGCAGGCCCGAAAGGCTGATCCATTGTGCCGTCCAGGGGCGGGGGTCGGGTTTGACAGACTGGGCCGCGGCCTTCGGGCAAGGCGCCAGAGAAACGACGAACAACATCAACACCAGCGACCGGATGCCGATTTGCACGCGGAACCTCGCTCGACTTGCAGACGCGAAGCGGGACAGGGAATATGAAAGCAGAATATCCGCACTACACGAGCTAGGCAACGATGTTCCGCCACCAGGGCTTCTTCTGGGATGGTATGGAAGCGGGAACCGCGGGTACGCTGCGCACGGGAATTCTTGGAGCGGACGCAGTTTGGAAGTGCGCGGTCTTCCTCGGGTTGAAGCGCGCAATCAAAAGCTTGCCTGGCGTGGGCGAGGGAAGAACCATGATGCATGCGCCTTCGAGGTGTAAAGCCGCGTCCACCGGAGGGTCGTGCTGGATTTCAGCGGCACCTCTTCGCATACGGCTGTCCAGGGCTTCGGCAGTGTCGTCGTCGAACGCGATCCAATGAATCATGGGGGAAACTCCCGAGAAAGGCCGAAACGAGGGGCTCGGCCTGCGTTGAGCCATTGTACCCTGAGGTGCATCGGGAACGGGAATGGTTTCGATTGACGCGGAAGGAGGGGTTGAGTAGGCTGGTCCCCCTCTTGCCGAGTCGGCTGCGGGGAGGGGCATTTGGGTCGTGCTGAATTTGATCGCGGACGAGCTTGATCGGTCAGTACGATTCTCGAACACAAATGAATCGTGGCTCCTCTGCTCTATCTGGCAGGCGGGGTGCTTTCAGAGCAGCGAATCTTCCTTATAAGTCGGTCGTCGACAGGCTTCCGGGCTGGCCCGGAATTCTCGTAAGTGTATGCCACAGAAATAGTTACGTTTGATCTTATGCGGTCGCGGGTGGGCCGCTGACGGGGAGACATAAATATGAGATTACGGATGATTCTGGGCTTTGTAGTTTTGGCGGCGACCACTCTGGCGGCGCAAACCTTTCGCGGGACGATCCTTGGAATTATCACGGACGCCACCGGGGCGGTGGTCTCGGGAGCGAAAGTGTCGGTCAGGAACACCGCCACCGGGTTGGAACGTACGACCGAGGCCAGCGGGGACGGCAGCTACAGCATCCCGGAATTACCGATTGGAACCTATAACGTGACCATCACGCAAGGCGGCTTTCAGACGTTCGTGGCCAATGGCGTGACGGTGGACGTGGCGACGGAGCGCCGCGTAGATGCGGCGCTGAAGCCGGGCGAGGTGTCGACGAGAGTGGAGGTGTCGGCGGACGAGTTGCCGCTGGTGGAGACAACGACCAATGATTTGGGCGGGGTGCTGACCAGCCAGAATGTAGAGAATCTGGCGATCAACGGTCGCGACTACACCAAGCTGATCTTCCTGAATCCGGGAGTGGCGGGATCGCCGGATCAAATCACGGATTCACCGGGGTCGTTCGGCGAGTTCTCGATGAACGGGGCGCGTGGGCGGTCGAATAATTACCTGCTCGACGGCACCGATATGAATGACGGCTACCGGAACGATCCTGCGATCAATCAGGGCGGTGTGTTCGCCGTGCCGTCGGCGATTCTCCCGATCGATTCGATCGCAGAAATGCATGTGCTTTCGAACTTTGAGCCGGAGTACGGCAGGAATGCGGGAGCAGTCGTAAACATCGTGACCAAGAGCGGATCGAACGATTTGCACGGCAGCCTGTTCGAGTACTTCCGCAATGATGCACTGGGAGCGCGCAATTACTTCAACACGAGCGACCAGGGCCGGGCGCCGTTCCATAACAACCAGTTTGGCGGGTCGCTGGGTGGACCGATCGCCAAGGACAAGACATTCTTTTATTTGAACTATGAAGGGCAGCGCGAGACGGTGGGGACGGTCACACTGGCATGCGTGCCAGAGCCGAACCGCATTGCGTACGACATTACACAGAACGGTGCGCCGAATTCTGTGACGGCGGCGATACTTAAGTTCTGGCCGCAACCGAACATCGGGACACGACCGACGTCGTCGGAACCGAATTGGGCTGCGTTCGACACGGGCTGCCCGAACGGTAACAACGCATCCCTCATTACGCCGTCGTACAACAACCTGAGCAGCATGATCGGGAAGATCGACCACAACTTCAATACCAACAACATCCTGACCGGGCGTTATTTCTTCGGAGACAGCACCCAGTCTTTTCCGCTGGCGCTGACGGCCTCCGGGGGGCAGCTCCCTGGTTTCAACACCGTGACGCCGACGCGAGTGCAGCTGATATCCCTTTCTTATGTGCACACCATCGGGTCGAACATGGTGAATGAGGTGAGGTACGGTTGGAACCGGTTTGCGGAAGGATTTTTTCCGCAGGACCAGAGTTTTCACCCGAGTTCGATCGGGCTCTGCGCGGCGAGTTCGCAAGCGGACTGCCAGGGCTCAGGCCCGCACGACTCGGGACTACCGATCATTCTCCTCTCTCTCACGCCGACGGGTGCCAGTTTCTTTGCGCAACCAGGCGCAACCTCGGGCGACCCGCGGCACCGGGTGGACAGCAACAACCAATTTATCGACAACTTCTCGTGGAAAACCGGCAAGCACGACGTGAAGGCGGGTTTTGAGTTCCGGCGTACCAGCATTCAGCAATACTTCAACAAGTACTTCCGCGGGCGACTGCGGTTTGCAGATTTGTCGAATTTCCTGGAGGGGAATCTAAAGAACGGGCTGCAGTACTCGGGGAACTCGATTCGGCACACCTCCGAAAACGGTGTAGGTCTCTATGTGCAGGACAGTCTCCGACTGAACCCTCGCCTCACCTTGAACTACGGATTGCGGTGGGACTACTACGGAGTGATCAAAGAGAAGAACAATCTGTTCGCGAACTTCCTGGTGAGCAGTTTCGATGCGGCGACCGACATGGGGCAGGGTACGCTAACGCAAGTGGGGTCCCCTGGGTTGAGCCGACTGTACGAGCCCGACTACAAGAATTTTTCGCCGCGGGCCAGTATCGCATGGGACGTGACCGGGAAGGGCCGGACGGTGCTGCGTGCAGGGTACGGACTCTTTTACGATGCCTTCTCACAGGATTTTTTCCTGGGCCACCTGCCGTATCCGGCTTACTACGCGCCGGGTCCCGCATACGGGAACTTTGGCGGGCCCGGGGCTGCGATCACGGGTGCGGCGGCCGGGGTCACAAGCATCACAGCGGGGCAGCCCGTTTACACTCCGTCCGATTGCCAGTCGCAAGAGTGTGACATTTTCGCGGTGGATCGCCACATCAAGACGCCGTACATGGAAAACTACAATCTGAACATTCAGCAGCAGATCACGA
>Ga0307479_10001287_pt1 | contig 22800 bp, 18 predicted proteins | sample atmos_gasesECM4C_FD_203743 | JGI IMG/M metagenome (GOLD analysis project Ga0307479, IMG submission 203743) | Hardwood forest soil microbial communities from Morgan-Monroe State Forest, Indiana, United States - atmos_gasesECM4C_515 | ecosystem: Environmental > Terrestrial > Soil > Temperate...
CGGCCAGCTCGCCGACGTCAGCCGTGACGGCCGCTACGGCCTAATCGAGCGCGTGCGGCAGCGGGGCGATGCGGACGTCTCGATCGTCGATCTGCAGACCGGCCGCGAGCGGCTGCTCACCCCTCACCAACCGCCGGCCACCTTCGGCGGCGCCCACTTCACGCCCGACGGCACGGCGGTATACCTGGCCTCCAACCAGGAGCGGGACCGCGTGGCCCTGGTCCGCGTCCGCCTGGCGCGCGCCACGGCGGGGGAGCCTCCGGCCCCCGTCGAGGGCGGCGCCTTCGCGGTGGTCGCGGCGCGCGACGACGCCGACCTCGACGACGTCTCGGTCACCGAGGACGGCCATACCGCCGCGCTGCTGTGGAACGCCGCCGGCCGCTCGCAGCTCGCCTTCCTCGATCTCGACACCCTCGTCCAGCGGCCCGGCCCGGCGCTGCCCGGCGAGATCGCCCGCGACCTCACCTTCTCCCGCAACGGCCGCCTGCTGGCGCTCACCCTCTCGGGCTCGCGGCTGCCGCAGGACGTCTGGGTGGTGGACCGTGCCGCGAACCGGCTGCGCCAGGTCACCCATGCGGCGCACGCCGGCGTCGACCTGACGGCGCTGGTGTTCCCCGAGCTGGTGCGGTTCCCGGCGCTCGACGGCCTGGAGCTCTCCGGCTGGCTGTACCGCGCGCCGGGGCGGCAGGCGCCCGGACCGGCGGTACTGAGCTTCCACGGCGGCCCGGAGGCACAGGAGCGGCCGCACTTCGATGCGACCTACCAGGCGCTGCTGGCGCGCGGCATCTCGGTCTTCGCGCCCAACGTCCGCGGCTCGGCGGGGTTCGGCAAGCGCTTCGTCAACCTCGACAACGGCGCGCTGCGCGCCGGCGCCGTGCGCGACATCCGTGCCGCCGCCGACTACCTGGTGCGGGAGGGGATCGCCGCACCCGGGCGGCTCGGCATCATGGGCGGCTCGTACGGCGGCTACATGACCATGGCCGGCCTGACCGAGTTCCCGGAGCTGTTCGCGGCCGGCGCCGACCTTTACGGCATCGTCAATTTCGAGACCTTCTTCGCCCACACCGAGCCGTGGATGGCGGCGATCTCCAAGGTGGAGTACGGCGACCCTGCCACCCAGCGAGACCTGTTGCGGGCGCTGTCGCCGATCCACAAGCTGGACCGCGTCCGCGCGCCGACCCTGGTGCTGCACGGCGCCAACGACACCAACGTGCCGGTGGTCGAGGCCGAGCAGGTGGTCGCCGCGCTCACCCGCCGCGGTGTGCCCGTCCAGTACGTGCTGTTCCCGGACGAAGGGCACGGCTTTCGCAAGACCGCCAACCGCGTCCGCGCCGCGGTCGCCATCGTCCTCTGGTTCGAGACCTACCTCGCAGGCGGCGGCGGCGCCCCCGCCGGCCACGCCGCCGCGGGCGCGGTGGGCGCCGCGGGTGCGGCGGGCGTCGCGAGTGTGCCGTCCCGCGACGCGGGGCGTACGTAGCCGCCGTCCGCCGTGCCGCGGTCCGAGGGAGCCGACCTGCGCCGCCAATCGCCACCGCCCGAGCGCCGCGCCCCCTGGGCGCACCTGCCGCCGGTTCTGGCCCTCCTGCTGCTGGCGAGCGCGGCCGTTCCGCCCGGCGCCGCCGGCAAGGCGGCCGCCCGCCCGCGCCACTCCCGCCACCGCGCGGCTCCTCCTCCTCGTCCGGCGGCGCCGGTCGGCGTGCCGGCGGCGGGCGCGACTCCCCTGCAACAGGCCATCGGCCTGGAGGTGGGCCGCGCCTTCCGTGAGACCACCGCCCTCGGCGTGCACGTCGTGGACCTCGCCAGCGGCGACACCACCTACGTCTTCAACGGCGACGACCCGCGCCTCACCGCCTCCAACACGAAGCTGTTCACCACCGCGGCGGCGCTCGACACCCTCGGTCCCGGCTACCTCTTCGAGACCCGCCTGGTGCTACGCGGCGCGGTGGCGGACGGCGTCCTGCACGGCGACCTCGGGGTGGTCGGCGCCGGCGACCCCAACATCTCGGGGCGCGCCTTCGACGGCGACTCCTACGGCGTCTTCCGCCTCTGGGCGCACGAGCTCGCGGCGCGCGGCGTGCGCCGCGTGGCCGGCGATCTCTACCTCGACGCCGGCCTGTTCGAGCCGCTGCAGATCCATCCCGACTGGCCGCGCCAGCAGCTCGCCAGCTGGTACGAGGCGCCGGTGGCGGCGCTGTCGTTCAACGACAACTGCATGCTGGTCCGGGTCTCGCCGCAGGCAAAGAGCGGCCTCGCCCGCGTCGAGACGGTGCCGCCGGTGCACCTCTTCCAGCTCGCCAACAGCGCCGTCACCACCAACTCGCGGCGGCACAATCACCTCACGGTCATGCGCCGCGAGGACCGCCTGGTGGTCGCGGGCACCATCTCCCGGAACTCCGGACCCCTCGAGGTCTGGGTCACCGTCCCCGACGCGGTGCGGTACTTCGGCATGGCGATGATCGACGCCTTCGCCCAGGAGGGCATCGCCGTCGAGGGGAGGCTGCGGCCGGTGCCCCGCCTGCCGGGTCCGGTCTGGGACCGCGTGGCGGTCTACCGCAGCAGCCTGCTCGACGCCCTGCGCATCGCCAACAAGCACAGCCAGAACTTCTACGCCGAGAGCCTGGTCAAGCTGCTGGGCGCCCATCGCTGCGGCGTAGGGAGCTGGAGCGAAGGGGTGAAAGCGGTGGGCGAGTTCCTCGGCGGCCTCGGCGTGCCGGCTGGCGCCTATCACATGGTCGACGGCTCCGGGCTCGCCCGCGAGGACCGCTTCACGCCGCGTGCCGTGACCCGGCTGCTGCAGCACATGTATTTCCAGCCCTGGGGAGCGGAGTTCGTGCAGTCGCTGCCCTCCGCGGGCGAGCTCGGAGGCTCCCTGCACAGCCGCATGACCGCCCCGCCGTACCGCGCCAACGTCTTCGCCAAGACCGGCACGATCGACGGCGTCTCCGCCCTCTCCGGCTATGCCAAGTCGCTCTCCGGCAAGGTCTACGCCTTCTCCATCCTGATCAATCGCACCCGCGACGTCTGGCAGGCCCGCCAGGCCCAGGACCGCATCGTCATGGCCGTGGTGGACCACGGCTGAGGCGGCGGCATGGTGCGCCGGCCGACGCGCGGAACGCGCCGAGCACCTGGGAGAGCTCCAGGCTACATCTCGAGCAGGCGCGCCGCGTTGTCGCCCAGGATGCCGGCCCTCTCGCGCTCGGAGAGCGGTAGCTCGCCGATCGACCGCAGCATTGCCGGGATGCTGCCGATCTGGTGGGGGTAGTCGCTGCCGGCCAGCAGGCGATCGGTGCCGGCGAAGGCGGCGGCCAGGGCGAGCGCGCCGGGGTCGAAGTTGACGGTGTCGAAATAGAAGCCCTTGAGGATCTCGCTCGGCGGTCTCGCGATGTGCGCGCGGCACTCGCGGAAGGCATGAAAGCCGCGGTCGAGCCGCTCCGCCAGGTAGGGGATGGCGCCGCCCAGGTGGCTCAGCACCCAGCGGATGCGGGGAAAGCGCTCGGCGACGCCGCTGAACACGAGGCTGGCGGCGGCGAGCGTGGTGTCGAACGGAAAGCCCACCAGCGGCATCAGCCAGTGCTCGGTCATCGCCTCGACGCCCAGCGGGCTGGTGGGGTGGACGTGGAGCACCGCGCCCAGGCCGTCCGCCGCCTCGTACAGGGGCCAGAAGCGCGCGTCGGCCAGCGCCACGCCGTTGACGTTGCTGAACAGCATGGCGCCGCGAAGACCGAGCTGGGTGCAGGCGCGCTCGAGCTCGCGCACCGCCGCGGCGGGATCGTTGAGCGGCAGGGTGGCGAGCGCGGCGAAGCGCCCCCGCTTGTCGCGCACCACGGCGGCGAAGGCATCGTTCACCAGGCTGGCTAGCCGCGCCGCCGCCGCCGGCGATTCGACGTGGGTGCCGGGCGTCGTCAGGCTCAGGACCTGGGTGTCCACGCCCAGGCGGGTCAACACCTCCTCGCGGTAGTCGATGTCGCGGTGTCCCCGCACGGCGACGTTGTAATCGCCGGGGTAGTGCAGCAGCAGGTTGCCCTCGGCGTCGGTGGTCACCCGCACGTTGGTGGCGCCGGAGCGCAGCGCGTCGAGGTAGGCGGGCGGATAGTAGTGATTGTGGAAATCGATCACCATCGGTCAGGCCCGATCAGCATCGACCCGCATCGATCAGGACTTGCGCTCGAATGCCTGGTCCACCGCCCTCAGCAGCACCGCCAGCCCACCGTCCACTACCGCGCCTCCGCGGCCGTCTAGGCCATCCTGCTTCCCCAGCCTCTCGGGTCAGCCATGCGTCGGGCCGACCCTTGGTCACCAGTCTACAGCGGCCTGGCGGCGGCAGTGCCGATTGAGCCAGGCAGCGGCGGCAGCGGCGGCTCGGCCAGGCAGCGCCGGTGCGGCAAGGTACGCCCGCTCAGCCGGTCAGCGCCGCCTCAACCGGTCAGCGGGCGGGGCGGCGGCGGGGCGCGATGGCGACCTCGACGCGCTGGCCGAGCTTGATCGGCCCCTGGCGACATGCCAGGATCGTGGCCGCCGCGCCGGCGCGTGCTCGCCCGCGGCGGCAAGGCACGGAGGTGGCCCGATGGCGCTCCTGCGCGACGTTCGCTTCGGCTTCCGCATGCTGGCGCGGAATCCGGGCTTGACCGCCGCGGCGATCCTCTCCCTGGCCATCGGCGCCGGCGCGACCACCACCGTCTTCACCCTCGTCGACTCCCTGCTGCTGCGGCCGCTGCCCGGCGTCGCGGCGCCCGACCGGCTGGTCAACCTGTTCCGCAGGGAAGAGGGCGAGACGCGCGCCGGGGGCGGGTTCCCGCTCGCGGTCTACCGCGACTACCGCGACGCCAACTCCGTGCTGGGCGGCCTCGCGGTCTACACCGATCGCGCGCTCAGCCTGAGCCGCGGCGGCGAGTCGCAGCTGGTCGCCGCGCAGATCGTCTCGGGCAACTACTTCTCCGTCCTCGGCGCTCGGCCCGCCCGGGGCCGCTTCTTCCTGCCCGAGGAGGACCGGACGACCGGCACGCACGCGGTGGCCATGGTGAGCGATGCCCTCTGGCGTCGCAAGCTCGGCGGCGACCCTTCCCTGGTGGGCAGCCGGCTGATCCTCAACGGCATCCCGTTCACCGTCGTCGGCATCGCTCCGGCCGGGTTCGGCGGCACCTTCTTCGGCTTCGTCTACGACGTCTGGATCCCCACCGCGATGGCGGACCCGGTCCTGCAGCGGACCGATCTACAACAGCGGCGCACAGTCTGGCTGGAAGCGGTCGGCCGCCTCAGGCCCGGCGTGTCGCTCCCCACCGCCCAGGCGGCCCTCAACACCATCGCGCGGCGCCTGGCGCGGCAGTACCCGGAAGACCGCCGGCGCGAGATCCTCCTCACGCCGGTGACCGGGTACGATCAGGAGCTGCACGGCGGCGTGGTTGCCATCCTGGCCGTCCTGCTGGCTCTGGCCGGGTCCGTTCTGGTCATCGCCTGCGCCAACGTCGCCAGCATGCTCCTGGCCAGGGCGGTCGGGCGCCGCAGGGAGATCGCGATCCGGCTGGCGATGGGGATGTCGCGGCGCGGCCTGGTCGCCCAGCTGCTGGCGGAGGGCCTGCTGCTCGCCCTGCCCGCGGGCGGCGCGGGCGTCTTGCTGGCGGGTTGGGGCGTCGAGCTCATGCGGCGGTTCGAGCCGCCCGTCGGCATCCCGCTGGTGCTCGATTTCCATCTCGACCTCCGCGTGCTCGCCTTCACGCTCGCGGTGGCGCTGCTCTCCGGCCTGGCGTTTGGCCTGGTGCCGGCGGCGCAGGCCCTGAAGCCGGACCTGGCAGGGGCGCTCGCGGACAGCTCCCGGATCGCGGGCGGCCGCGGCTCGCGGCTGCGCAACGCCTTCGTCGCCGGGCAGGTCGCGGTGTCGCTGCTCCTCCTGGTCACCGCCGGGCTGTTCCTGCGCGCCTTGCAGCAGGCCGGCGCGGCCAATCCAGGATTCGATCCGCGCCGCGTGGAGGTCCTCTCGCTCGACCCCTCGGTGCTGGGGATGGATGCATCGCGGGCGGCCGGCTTCTTCCAGCGGCTGCGCGACCGGATCGAAGGCCTGCCCGCCGTCCAGGCGGTGAGCCTCGCCGACTCGACGCCGCTCGGCCTGGGCAACCTCTTCGGCGGCAAGCGCACCGCGATCGAGGTGGCGGGGCGCCAGCCGGCCCCCGGCAAGGAGGCCTTCGAGGTGGAGTACAGCGTCATCGGCACGCGCTATTTCGAGGCGCTGCGCATTCCGCTGCTGCGGGGACGGGACTTCACCACGGCCGACCGCGAGGGCACGCGCAGGGTCGCGATCGTCAATCAGACCCTGGCCGGCCACTTCTGGCCGGGGGAGGACCCGATCGGCAAGCGCTTCGTCCGCGACGCTCACGACGTCGAGGTCGTCGGCCTCGCCAGGGACAGCAAGTACACCCGGGTCAACGAGCAGCCGCGCGAGTTCCTCTACCTGCCGTGCCTGCAGGTCCCGAGCGCGCGGTTGAGCCTGTTCGTGCGCACCGCGGGGGAGCCGTCGGCGATGGCCCCGGCCTTGCGCCGCGAGGTCCGGCAGCAGGCGCCGAACCTCCCGATCCTCAGCCTGATGACCATGCAGGAATCGATTGCCGTCTCGCGCCTGCCGCAGCGCATCGCCGCCACCGTCGCCAGCCTGCTCGGCCTCACCGGGCTGCTGCTCGCGGCGGTCGGGATCTACGGCGTGATCTCCTACTCGGTCGCCCAGCGCCGCCACGAGTTCGGCATCCGGATGGCCGTCGGGGCGACGCACGGGAGCGTGCTGCGGCTGGTGGTGCGCCAGGGGCTGCTCCTGGCCCTGGCGGGAGTTGCGGTCGGCTCGGTGGCCGCCTTCGCCGCGAGCCGCTTGCTCGCCAGCCTGCTGCTCGGCCTCGACCCCAGCGATCCTCTCGCCTTCGCCGGCGTCGCCCTGCTGCTGCTCTTGACCGCCACGGCGGCGAGCCTGTTGCCGGCCCAGCGCGCCATGCACACCGACCCCCTGGTCGCCCTGCGGGTCCTCTGAGGTGACCCGCTCCGCCGAGCGCCGGACGCGGGCGGGCCGCCGTTGGCCCTGGGCGGCGGCGTTCCTCGTCGCCCTCGCCGCGGCGCTGGCGCTGGTGGCGACGCCGCTCTGGCTCATGCGGCCCTTCGAGCCGCAGAGCGCCGCGGGCATGGCGCGCGCGCACGCCATGCTCCGCCTGGCACCATGGGCGTCGCTGCTGGCGCTCGGCGCCGCCGCGGCGCTCGCCTGGCGCGTCTGGCCTGCCGCGCGCTGGCCCGGCCGAGCGGCGCTGCTGGCGGCGCTGCTCCTCGCCGGCGCGGCGGCGTGGCTGGCGCGGCAGAACGTCTTCGAGTGGCCGTTCCCGCCCGTCCTCCATCCCGGGTACGCTGCGGCGGGCGCGGCGGCCTTCGTCGATCCCGGCGAGCCGGTGCTGGGCATCGACGTCCACGGCGATGCGGCGGCCTATCCGGTGGCGCAGGTCGCCTTCCATCACGTGGTGGAGGACGTGGTCGGTGGCACGCCGCTCATCGTCACCTACTGAACGCTCTGCCACACCGGTCTGGTGTGGGACGAGACGGTGAACGGGCGGCGCCTACGGCTGCGCATGGCCGGCATCAACAACCAGAACTTCGTGCTGCGCGACGAGGAGACCGGCTCCTGGTGGCAGCAGGCCACCGGCGAGGCCTTCCTCGGTCCGCTGCGCGGCAGCCGGCTGCGCCTGGTGTTCGCCGACGAGGTCAGCTTCGCCATCTGGCGCCGCGAGCACCCCGACGGCCGGGTGCTGCGGCCCGGCGCCGATCCCAGGTGGAAGACATGGAGCGCCGGCTGGGAGGCGAAGACCAACCGCCTGCCGCTAGCGCCCGGGGTGCTCGGCCCGCGGACGGCCGATGGCCTGGGCCTGGGGCGGCTGCCGCCGCGGACCGTGGTCCTGGGGCTCGAGCGCGGCGGCGCCGCCCGGGCCTACCCGGTCGACCTCCTGCGCCGCCAGGGCGCGGTGGTGGACGACCTGGGCGGCGCCGGCGTGGTCATCCTGGTAGGCGAGGACGGCCGCTCACTGCGCGCCTTCGAGAGCGCGCTCGACGGGCGGCCGGCGCCCTTCTTCGTCGAGCTCGGCGCGGCGGCCGCGGCGCCGCGGCGCTGGATCGACGGCGCCGGCGGCAGCGAGTGGGACTTCCAGGGGCGGGCCTTGAGCGGCCCGTGGCGGGGCCGGCGGCTGACGCCGGTGCCGGCGATGCAGGACTACTGGTTCGACTGGTGGCGCTACCATCCGCGCACCACCGTTTAGGGCGCCCACGGTCCCCCCGGGGGCGCGGGCGGCGCTGGGGGCGTTGGCGGCGCCCCCGCGGCTGGCGGCGGCTGACGCGCCCCGGCCGGCCCGGCCGCTCTCGCCGCCCCGGAGAGGCTACCGATGTACGAGTACAAGTGGATGCCGCTGCTGCCGCGCCGGGCCTTCCTGCGCCGCATGGCCGGGCATGCCCTGTTCGCGCTCGCCTTCGTCGCCGGCTCCCTCGCCATCGGCGTCGTCGGCTACCACCAGCTCGAGGGCATGCCCTACATCGACTCCCTGCTCAACGCCTCCATGCTGCTCGGCGGCATGGGTCCGGTCGGCGAGCTCCACACCGTGGCCGGGAAGCTCTTCGCCTCGGTATATGCGCTATTTGCGGGCATCGGCTTCCTGGTGGTGGCCGGCGTGCTGTTCGCGCCGATCATCCATCGCTTCCTGCACCGCTTCCACCTTGAGCTGGCGGCAGACGAAGACGCCCCCAGGAAGGATCTCCCCGGCCGCCAGAGCTACCGCGCCGACCGCCCGCGCCATGCCGGGTCCGGGCCGCAGCCGGGCTGCGACTCGAGCGAGGTTTGAGAGCGCCTGGCGTGGTAGCGTCGAGGGCGGACGCGGCTCGACGAGGAGGACGCCGATGAATCCCGCCATGGCGACGACAGGTTTCTCGATCGACGGCTACCGGGTGGTGCGCACGCTGGGCATCGTGCGCGGCATCACCGTGCGCTCGCGGTCGATCTTCGGCACGATCGGCGGCGGCTTGCAAACGCTGGTCGGCGGCAACATCACGCTGTTCACCGAGCTCTGCGAGAAGACGCGCGCCGAGGCTTTCGACCTGATGATCGAGCACGCGCGCTCGCATGGCGCCAACGCCGTCATCGGCGTCCGCTACGACGCCACCGAGCTGATGAACGGCGTCACCGAGGTCCTCTGCTACGGCACCGCCGTGGTGCTCGAGCCGCTCGCCGCCGGCTGACCGGAGCGCCGGGGTCCCAACCCGCGGCAGAGAACGGACGCCCCTCCCACCCTCTCGGGAAGGGCGTTTCTTTCCTAGCGCCGGCCGCCGCGCCGCTGGTGCAGGAGCGCCATCGCCTCGTCGCGCTGTGTGTGGATGAGGAGGAGCAGGAGGTCTCCCGGCAGCGCCCAGTCGAGGGCCTGCAGCACGGCGTCGACCTCGGTCGCGGCGTGAGTCAGGGTGTCGCGCCGAGCACCCAGGCGGAGTAGCTCGGCTTCCAGGAGGGCCGGTACCTCGCCGGGCCGGCGGCCGCGCAGCATGGTGGGCAGCTCCTTCACGATCACCCGCTCGGGGCGCAGCCGCCAGGCGGTCTGGACGAGGTCGCGAATGGCCTGGTCGCTCCGGTCGCCGGCCTGGCCGAGCACCACCAGGCGGCGCCTCGCCGGCAGGCTGCCGGCGAAAGCGATCAGTGCCTCCAGGCCGTGCGGGTTGTGGGCGTAGTCGAGCAGGGCGTGAAAGCCGTCGATCTCCATCAGGCAGCCGCGCCCGGGGTTGTCGGAGCCGTCCTCGTTGCGCAGCGCGGCCAGGCCGGCGGCCATGGCCTCGACCGGCACCTCCAGGGCGGCGGCGAGGCCGATGGCGGCCAGGGCGTTGGCGACGTTGTAGCGCGCGGCGCCGCCGAAGGCGATGGGCACGTCGCCGGCCGTCGCCACCACCTCTCGCCGGCTGCCCGCGCGCGCCAGCACGAGCCGCTCGCCGTCGAGCAGCGCCGCGTCGCCGCCCGCCGCGAGGTGGGCTCCCAGGTCGAGCCCGGCGGCGGCCGCGCGCTGCGGGTCGAGGCTCGTCCAGGTCACCGGCGACGGCCCGCGGGTGCCGCGCGCCGCCAGCTCCGCATCGTCGGCGTTGAGCACCGCTCGCCCTGCCGGCGCCACTGCGCGGGTGACGAGCAGCTTGGTTTCCGCGAGCCCGGCCAGGTCCTCGATGCCGTAGCCGCCCAGGTGGTCGGCGGCGACGTTGGTGACCGCCGCGGCGTCGACCCGCTCGAGCGCCAGGCCGCGGCGCAGCAGCCCGCCGCGGGCGGTCTCGAGCACCGCCGCCTCCACCCGGCGGTCGCGCAGCAGCGTGCGCGCCCCGCCCGGGCCGGAGTAATCGCCGGCGTCGAGCACGGCGCGCCCCACCGCGATGCCGTCGGTCGTGGTCATGCCGGCCACGCGCCCGGCCGCGGTGAGCATCGCGGCGGTGAGCCGCACGGTGGTGGACTTGCCGTTGGTGCCGGTGACCAGCGCCACCGGGACGTCGCGCACGGGAGCCCAGTCCACCGCCTGCGGCGGCGGCAGCTCGCCGCGCGGCCAGGTGCTCGAACCGGCGCCCAACCCGACCGTGGCCTGCTCGTCGTCGGCCAGGAAGCTGACGCCGTGCGCCGCGGCGGCGTCGCGCATCGCCAGCAGCGCCGGGTCGCGCTCGCGGGCGATGACGCCGCGCAGGCGCTCGGTGGCCGCCGCGAAGGTCTCGGCCTCTGGCTCGCCCGCGCCGCCCGCCGCCGCGGCGGCAGCCTCCCACGCCCACTCGCCGACCTCGGTGGCGGCATAGAGCACATCGATCGGGGCGCTCAGGAACAGGCTGGCGCCGCCGCCGAAACGCCGCACGGCGAGCTCCTCCTCCCGCCAGCCCACCGCGTCGAGCATGCGCCGGGCCTGGCGCCGCCACGCCCCGATGAGCCCCTCGGCCTCCGCGCCGGCGAACGCGGCCTCGACGACGGCGCCCGGGCGGCGAGACAGCAGGTTGGGCCCGGTCAGCCGGCGCGAGTCCTGGAGCAGCAATCCGGTCCTCCGGTGATCCTGGTTGGGGGTTGCCGTGGGTCAGCCCGCCCGAGCAGCGTACACCACGCGCGGCCCGGCGCGGCTCAGCGCGCCGCCGGGTCTTCCGGCCTGATGCGCCAGAGCCCGATGCCGAGCGCCAGGACTCCCGCCCTTTGACGTGGTGGGTCCCAAGGAGCCGTCGACACCTTTCGTGCCAAGCACAGACCCGACGCCGGCCCTCGCAGGCGAAACCGCCACCGCTCGGTGCCCCGCGGAGGTTTGACACCTTGTTCCCCCAGCCGCTAGACTTTCCCGCCTCAGTGGGGCCGTAGCTCAGTTGGGAGAGCGCTTGAATGGCATTCAAGAGGTCGACGGTTCGATCCCGTTCGGCTCCACCATCGTAACCCCAACAAGACCAGCGACATATGGAGACGGTTCGAAGCCGGCGGATCAGCCAGCGACCTTGAACCCGAAAAGGTAGTCCGCGGTCATGTTCTGGCCGAAATGGTCCTCGGCGACCTGTGACGCCCTTACCGTGAGCTTGCAGCCGGCGCCGGGAGGGAGGGGCTGGCGTGGGCTCAGGACGAACAAGTTGTCACTCCCCTGGCTGTCGGCTTTTGCGTCGAGGGGGACCGGTACGCCCGCCGGGCACTCCAGCCTGAAGGCCGACGCGGTGACCTTGACCGGCTCGCTGAATAGAACTGCGATCTGAGGTGACGGCGCCGCGCCCAGGTCGAACCCGGCGGGATAGACGGCCCTAACCACCGGCACCTCTGCCTGCCACTTCTGCGCGATCACCCGCTTCCAGCCCGTGGCGTCGCGGGCAAAGACCATGGTGAAGATCGCACGTCCCTCCTCGCTCTTGCCCGCCAGGTCCACGGTCCTGGCGCTGGCCCACCCGGTGAACACCGCCGCGTTGACGGCCACCGGGACGACCTCCCACTTGTCCCATTTGAAGTCGAGTGTCTTGAGCGAGGCGTAGTATCGGCCCAGGGTCTCGACATATTGCCTGCCGGTGATGGGGTTGCCGTTGCTCACGTACACCACTCGCGCGTTCTGCGGAATGAGCTTGCCGTTGCTGGCCGCATCACGGCGCGAGGCGGAGGCTGCCATCTCCTCTGCCAGCCGGACCGCCATCTCCGCCGCGTCCGGCTCCGCGCCCTTCGACGCCCGGCCGATTGCCACTCCGCTGCCTGTCACCGCCACGATCATGAGCCACATAGGAAGATGAGTGCGCATGGGGACCCTCCTCACCCGGCTGCCGGCCGGCTGCGGCGCCGGCCGACCCATCATTGAGGCGCCACGAAGCATACCTGCCTGCCGCTCATCTCCGGCGAGGGGGTCCCCATCTCGAGCGCGATGCGCAGCGAGCGCTCTTCATCGATTCATGGCCGGCCAGCACGTCGAGATGGGGTCGCGAGTCTGGCTTGGCTTAGTAGTTGCCTCGAGGGCGCGGTCCGCACTCAAAACGCTCGCTTTGCTCTACTCGCAGACGTCCACGAAGAAGACGGTGCGATTGAGGTCGAAGAAGTCGGATGCCGCCAAGGTGCAGCCGTGGTGATGATCGATGGCGATGGCGAAGAACTTCTCGCCGGTGCCGGCTTCGGGATCGATCTGGCGGTCCAGGACGCCGGTACGCGGATCGATCTCGGCGATGAAGCCGGACTGGCCGCCCGGTGTGTTGACGTCGCCGCCGCCCACCAGCAGGTCGCCTTCACGGTCGAACAGCAGGGGGTCGGCGCTCAAGCTCGTAGCGACGAAGGTGCCGATTGCGAAGTCGACGGGCGCCGCCGTCCTCACGGCCTCGTCTACGTCCTGCTTGCGGAAGCGGCGGATCTCGCCGGTCCTGCCCGGCAGGAAGCCGATGCCGGTATAGAGGTTGCCCTCGCGATCGATGCCCACCCCGCCCGAGAAGCCGGGGATGTTGGCGACGACTGGTTGCACCTGTCCGGTCGCGAGGTCGAGCCTGATGACCTGCGAGCTCGCCGCGCTCGGCGGGTTGGGGAAGCCGACGCCCTGATCGATGAACAGCTCGGAGGAGGAGCGACCGAATGCGCCGGCGAAGCTGAGCGGAACCCGGGCAATGAGCTGGGCCTCGCCGCCGGTGATCGGCAGAAGGTAGGTGTTGCCGTTGAAGTTGGGGTCGGGGAACTTGGCGCCGCCGGAGCCGGCGCTTAGGATGAAGAAGAGTCCGTTCGGCGCGGTGAGGATGAATCCGGGATCGCTGCCGCCGCTGAACTGCTGCGGCACACTGCCGATCAGCGTGAAGCTCGAGCTGCCGGCCGCGTTCTGCAGGAACACGTTGTCGCCGGTGTAGGCGACCAGCCGGCCGTCGCCGATGAAATCGAACGCCGTGCTGAATGCTCCCGCATCGAAGGGGGGCAGGCTGATGGTCTGCGCCGCGGCGGCTGCCGCGTGCGCCGCGAGGAGCGCGATTGCCGCGCACCTGGCGGTCCAACGTACGAAAACCTTGATTGCGGACATCGTCGTCTCCATAGAAGTGAGCGTCAGGGCTCGTGAGTTCAGGCCGCGGCAGAGCCGCGGGAGCAAGCGGCCGGTCGCCGCGCTGCATAGTGCATGCAGCGGCCGCATCAGCGGGCCACGACTGGTGCCCGTACGTGCCGCCGGCTCCTAGATCAGCCAGACGATCGATTTATTCCTGCTTGATGACTCGATGGAGCACAGCCGCTGGGTGACGCGGTAGAGACCCGCCGACGCTCCCGGCGCCGGCTCGGCAGGCGCTTGGTTCTACCCCCCGAGGAGCACGGCGCGCCCCGCCTGGCGGAGCTTCATGCCGCCTGACGGCGAGAAACGGCGAGGCTAAACAGCCCGAGCTCTACATTGTCAGCGTCCGGTGGCCACGCGCGTCAGGGCAGCGGCTGGCCGGGAACCAGGCGGCGGAGGAAGGCGTCACAGGGGAGACACCGGATTCCGTCCACCTCGAGGCTCTCTTTCCCACGATAGAGCAGCCGTAGGCTCGCCTCGGGGTAATCTTCGCGGAACGCCTTCAGGCCTCTCAGGTCCGCCGGGCGGACGCTGGCCGAGTGCTTGACCTCGAGGGCCCAGAACCCTCCTCGTCCGTAGATGACGAAGTCCACTTCGCTGCCGGCCTTGGTCCGCCAGAAGCTCAACGCATAGTCCTCTCCCGAGTAGTCGATCCAGGCCCGCAGGTGTTGCGCGACCAGGCCTTCCAGCGCGGCGCCCGCGATTTCCTCGGGCCGATCCAGAGGACCGGCCGGGCGCAGGGCTCGAAACACGCCGGCGTCAAACCAGAAAAACTTAGGGTGAGCGGTCAGGTTGCGCTGCGCGCGCTTGGTGAACACGGGAATTTGAAATGCAAGCAGCAGGTCCCCGAGGATTCCGAGGTAACCTTCTACCGTCTTCCGGCTGACCTGGCACTCGCGCGCCACCTCCGAGACGTTAAGGACGGCGCCATGCGAAAAGCTGATGGCTTCCAGGAAGAGAGCAAACCTTTCGAACCGCCGGACGAGCCCTTCCAGCTGGACCTCCTCCTTGAGATACAGGCCGACGTAGGACTTGAGAACCTCCTCGGGCTCCCCCGAGCTCCACACCAGCGGCACCAGGCCCCGGGCGAGCGCCGCTTCCAGGTCGAACCGGTCGCCCAGCTCGGCCGCCATGAAGGGATGGAGGGACCGGAGGAGGGCTCGTCCCCCCAGGAGGTCCACCCCCTCGCGCCGGAGCTTGCGGGCGCTCGAGCCGGTGAGCACGAAGCGCCAGTCGGGCCGTTGCTCGATGAGGTCGTGGACGACGTCCAGCAGGACCGGCGCCTTCTGGACCTCGTCGATGACCACCACGGACCTCTCCAGGTTCCCGGCTATCAGCTCCCGCAGCCTCTCCGGGCGCGCCACGAGCTGCCGGTGGACCTCCGGCTGCAGCAGATCGACCCAGAGTGCATGCGGATATGCGGTTCGGAGCCAGGTCGATTTGCCGGTGCCACGAGGGCCGAAGAGGAAGAAATGCGTGGCCGGCGCCTGGAAAAAGCGTTTCACTTGCGCCATATTTGCTTCCGTTTTGGCGGTAGCCATGCCATATTATAGCCGGCTTTCACCCTGAAAGGGCCATTGGCTTCCCGGAAGAGAGAGCAGGCTTCGCTGCTCGAGGCGGAGACCGAGGGGGTCGGCCAGCTCAGAGAACATCCTCGCGATGAACCCGGGCGGTCGCGGAAAGGAATCACGGGCAGGCGGCTGCTGTGGCGCCCAGGACCCGTTCTCGGCTCCAGCCCTCCGCGCCGCCTGTGTCAGGATGCCAGGCCCATGAACGAAACGTACGTCCACGGTTATCACGTGCGCGAGAAGGAGCGCCTGCACGATCAGGCCGGGACGCTGGTCGACCTGCTGCACTCGGACACCGCGTATGGCGGCGGCAGCCGAGTGCTCGAGGTCGGGTGCGGCGTCGGCGCCCAGACGGTCATCCTGGCCCGCAGGAGCCCGGATGCCCGATTCACCTCGGTCGACGTTTCCCTGGACTCGATCGCCGAAGCCAGGCGCAGGACCGGCCGGGCCGGGCTCGCCAACGTCGAGTTCCGGCAGGCCGACATCTTCGCCTTGCCCTTTGGCCCCAAGTCCTTCGATCACGTCTTCGTCTGTTTCGTTCTCGAGCACCTCGCGCGGCCGATCGAGGCCCTGGCGATTCTCGGGCGGTTGCTCGAGCCCGGCGGCACCATCACCGTCATCGAGGGCGATCACGGGTCGGCCTACTTCCATCCCGATAGTCCCGCGGCCCAGGCGGCGATCCGCTGCCAGGTCGAGCTGCAGCGGCAGGCGGGCGGCAATCCGCTGATCGGCCGGCAGCTCTATCCGCTGATGATCGCAGCGGGTTTCGACGCGGTCCGGGTGTCTCCGCGCATGGTGTATGTGGACGCGAGCCGGCCTGATCTGGTCGATGGTTGCACCAGGAAGACGTTCACCGCGATGATCGAGGGCATTCGCGAGTCCGCGATCGCGGCGAATCTCATCGCGCCGGACGCCTTCGATGCCGGCGTCGCGGACCTCCACCGGACGACCGCGGCGGATGGAGTCTTCTGCTATACGTTCTTCAAGGGCGTCGGCGAGAAGCGGCGCTCGGGCTGAGCTGTTCAGGGCTATGCGCGTGCTCGAGCGCCCGCAAGATCTTTTTCGCCTCTGCGAATTCCATCCATGCCTTCCGCACCGGGATCGGCCGGCGAACGGCGCCCGCACCGCCCGCGGCGCCGCGGGCGGCTCACGAGGCGGCCGGCGCCTGGGTCGCGGTGTCGGGGGCGGTGGCGGTGGCGGCGGCCGCGGGCTCCTCCGCACTGGCCGGGCCGGCGCCGTACCGGTCGTGGTGGCGGACCCAGGCCATGGTGTAGGGAAGGCCTTCTTCGTCGCGGCCCTTGGGCACGAGGTCGAGGTAGTTGTAGGCGCCGATCAGGATGTCGAGGCCGCGCGCGTAGGCCGAGTAGGTATGGAAGATGGCGCCGGCCGCATCCCGGTAGAAGACGCTGGCGCCGGGCGCCTCTTCGCTCGGGAAGCCTCTCGGCTCGAAGTTGTAGAGCGCCTTGCCGCCCGCGATCTCCTCCGGCGTGAACGACACCTCGTAGTCGCGGTTGAAATCGCTGCCGTACGACGACACCCAGGTGAAGCGCCAGCCCATGCGCCGCTTGAAGGCTGCGATCTCGCTAAGCGGCGCGCGCGACACCACCGCCAGCGTCACGTCGCGCTGCGCCAGGTGCACGACGCTGCCGTCGAGATGATCGGACAGCAACGAGCAGCTCGGGCAGCCCTGCTCCCATCCCGGACCGAACATGAAGTGGTAGACGATGAGCTGGCTCCTGCCGTCGAAGAGGTCGGCCAGGGTCTGCTTGCCGCCCGGAGCGTCGAATACGTACTCCTTCTCCACCCGGACCCAGGGCAGCTCCCGGCGCTCGGCGCTGAGCGCGTCCCGCTGGCGGGTGAAGCTCTTCTCCTTGGCGAGCAGCTGCTTGCGGGCTGCCAGCCACTCGGCCTGTGACACGACTCGCGGATGCTCGATTTGACGCGTGGTCATGACGTCTCCTTTTCCGTTCTGCCGCTCTCGGCGTTCCAGGGTAGCGAGCCGGCTGGCTCGTGCGCGACCGCCCCCTCGGCGGGTCCTCGCCGGGAACCGCGCCGTGCCCGCGGCTTACGCAGGGCGAAGGCGGTCCAGCCACCTGCCGAGACCGTGCCCGTGACGATCAGCGCGGCGTTGGCGATGCAGGCTGGACACATGGGAGGCTCCTTTCGCCGGACGTTCGCCGCCGGCCTCATGCTCCGGGACGACCGGCCTCGGCCTGCCGGCGGACGCGCGCCAGCAGGTGCGTCCAGCCCTGCGACATCCCTTCGCGATGGTCCGCGGGGACGAAGCCGAGCGCGGTATGCCGGAAGCTGATGAGCGTTCCGCCCTCGACCTCGGTCAGGCGGTATTGCAGGTTCGAGACGACGGGGAGGGACATGAACAGGGGCCCCGTGATCTCGAGCAGCGTCGGGCGCTTGATGGCCTGCACGTGGCCCCAGAAATGGCCGTTGTCGCCGCCCAGGTCGCGGTACCACCTGCCGCCGGGCCGCGGCTCGATCTTCATCGGCATAGGCCTGCCCTCGTCGGCTTCGTTTTGCGGCCCAATCTGCTCGAGCAGCGCCGCGAAGGTCGCGTCGAGCGACGCCCGTACATGGGTTTCCAGGGTGAGGTTCAACGTCAGGTCCTCGATGGTCGTGGTCGTTGTCGCGATCATTCTTCCTCCTTTGATGGCGGTTCGATGGGGCGCGGTTCCGGAGCGCTCGTGCGCTCGGCGCGTTCCTTGACCCGGTCCAGCTGATGGCGCCAGAGGCGCTCGAACTGGCCGGTCCACTCGTGGAGCGGCCTGATCGCCTCGGCGTCGAGGCGATAGAGCATCCGGCGGCCGTCGCGGCGCACGCGGACCAGCCCGACGTCGCGCAGCACGCGGAGGTGCTTCGAGACGGAGGGCTGCTCGATGCCCAGGGTGGCCACGATGGCCCCAACCGGGCGCTCCCGGAGCGCGAGATAGCCGAGGATCTCCCGGCGCCGCGGTTCGGCGACGGCGTTGAAGGCATCCGAGGTGGTGGCGGCGCGCGGCATGGGAGCACTATACATTCCTATATGGGAATGTGTCAAGCCCTGCCTTCTCGCGTCGCGAGCGGCTGCCATCCGTCATCCCGGCCGCCGCCGGCCGCGCCTGGCTCCTGGCGGCGCCCCGCCCCAGGCGCGGGCCTGGACGCCTGCCCCTCGACACTCCGCCTGAGGGATTCTCCCCGGTCGCGATGGGGGATTCCCCCGATTGCCGCCCCTCCTCCTCGCAAGCGATCGTCGAGGTGCCAGGTCCACGGGGTCCGCAAGAGACCCCGAGGCTTCACTCGAATCCGCAATGGACCCTGAGCAGACTCGCTCGGCCGATCCATCGGCCAGGCACTGACCCGAGGGGGAGATCCATGAACCGTTCCGAGGTGTGTCGCATCCGTGTCGTACGCTTGCGCCGCATCGCGTCACCGCTGCGCGCCGCCGCGGCCCTGCTGCTGCTCCTGGCGGCGGCCGGCCCGGCCTCCGCGGCGACGCTGGGGCCGTCGCTGGCCGCGAAGCTGCCCGGCCTTGCCGACTCCGCGGCGGTCGGTACCGTCATCGTCACCTTCAACGGCGGCCACGGCCTGAGCGCCGCCAACCTCGCGACCTTGACCGCGGCGGGCATCACCAGGGGCTTCACGCTGCACAACCTGGGCATGGTGGGCGCCCCGGCGACCGCCGGCCAGGTGCGGGCGCTGGCCGCGAGCTCGTCCGTGCGCTCGATCTGGTTCAACGACCAGCTGACCTACCTCAACTACCAGACGCGCGTGCTGACCGGCGCCGAGCGGGCGCGCACCGACCCGGAGCTCACGCAGCTCAACGGCGGCATGCCGGTCTCCGGCAAGGGCGTCACGCTGCTGATCAACGACTCCGGGATCGACGGCACCCATGCCGACACCCACTACCCGGATCACGTCATCCAGAACGTGCAGTCGATCACCGACAGCGCCACACTCGCCGGTTTCACTTCACCCGTCTTCGTCGAGGGCGTGCCCGACACCGACACCAACGTCGGCCACGGCACCCACTGCGCGGGCATCGCAGCTGGCACGGGCGCGGCATCCGGTGGCGCATACGCCGGGGTCGCCCCGGGCGCCAACCTCATCGGCTATGGCTCCGGCGCGGTGCTGTTCATCCTCAACGCCCTGGGCGGCTTCGAGTACGCGATCAGCAACCAGTTCCGTTACAACATTCGCATCATCTCCAACTCCTGGGGCGGCACCGGGGCCTTCAATCCCGACGATCCCGTCGCCGTCGCCAGCCAGATGGCGCACGACCGCAATATGGTGGTGGTCTTCGCCGCTGGCAACTCCGGCCCCGGCAAGGACACCATGAACCCATACGCGAAGGCGCCCTGGGTCATCGGCGTGGCGGCCGGCACCAAGGAGGGAGGCCTCGCCGCCTTCTCGTCGCGCGGCGTGCCGAAGGCCCAGCGCGCCCTCGGCGACTTCAACGCCCCGACCATCACCGCCCCCGGCACCGGCCGCGAGTTCGCGTCGGATGCCGGCAAGTTCACCTCCGATGTCATTTCGGTGCGGGCCAAGACCAACATCTTCGCCAACGGCACCACCAACGACACCGAGATCCCCACCCAGCTCGCGCCCTATTACACGCAGATCAGCGGCACCTCGATGGCGACGCCGTTCGTCGCCGGCACGGCGGCCCTGATGCTCGGCGTCGACAAGACGCTCACTCCCGACGCGGTGAAGGCGATCCTCGTCGAGACCGCCTCGCAGATGCCCGGCTACAACGAGTTCGAGGCGGGGGCGGGTTACCTCAACGTCTACGCGGCGCTCGACAAGGTCTTCCATCGCGGCAAGGCCTACGGCTCCTATGGCGGACCGCAGGACCAGCAGCAGTACAACCTGCAGATCGCCACCAACGCGGTGGCACAGGCGCCTTTCCACATCGACTACACCCCCGCCGCCCTGCCTGGCGGCGCCAACTCGCTGCCGTTCACGGTGCAGACGGGCATCTCGGTGCTGGACGTCTTCGCCAACATCAATGACGCCTTGATGACCGGAAACGGCAACACCGTGGGCATCCTGCTGACCGACCCGAACGGCAACAAGTACTCGAGCGGGATCATGATCCCAATCCTCGACGCCCCGACCCGTGAGGTGGTGGTGAACAACCCGTTGTCCGGCCAGTGGCTGCTCGAGGTGCGGGGGGTGCGCGGGTTGACCGCGCTTCCCGAGGTCTCGCTGCCCACCTCCGGCGCCGCGGCACCTGGACCGGTGGACGGCACCATCGTGCAGGAGGTGACCACGCTGCCGGCGGTCTCGGACGTGCAGGGCGATCCATCCCAGGCCCAGATCGAGTTCGTGCTCAAGAACCGCATGATGGACGTGCTGAGCGACGGCCTGTTTCATCCCTCGGCTCAGGTGACGCGGAGCGATTTCGGCCAGGCCCTCGTCTTCAACACGGCACTGCGCCAGTCGCTGGCGGACGCTCCGCTCTTCACCGACGTGACCGGTCCGCAGGAGGCGATCGCCGAGGCGCTCACGGCCAGCGGCTCGACCCTACGCGACTGGAATTTCACCCCGACCGGGATGCTGTCGGCCAGCGGGTCGAGCTTCTCCGGCGCCGCATCGGTGACGCGGACGGATGTGGCGGTGGCGCTCGTCAAGGCCTTGGGCATGGACGCGGCGGCGCAGGCCCTGGCGGGCTCGGACGTCACCGCGACCTACAGCGGTCAGACCGTGGTGGTGTCGGACGAGAGCGGCATCCCGCCGGCGCTGCGAGGCTACGTCCAGATAGCGCTGAATCGGGGCATCCTGAACGCCTTCTTCAGCTTCCAGCAAGGGCCAAACGACTTCCAGCCCCACCTGGTGGCCCAGGTGAACCCGAACGATGCGGTGACGAGGTCGTTCCTGGCCTACGCCATCGCCAACTTCCGGCAGGACTTCGCCGCCGGAAACTAGGACGGGTGGCGAATGTTTTTCCCCTGCCGGAAGCTCGCGGCGCCGGCGCCCGCAAGGAGGTGCCGCGGCGGCTCGCGGCTCCGGTAGGACACCTGTTCCTTGCAGCCGGGCGGCCTGCCGGCGGCGGCGGACGCCCCCTCGCCCCCGCTGCCGGCGGGTCGCCGGCTGCTCGGTCTCGATACACGGGACCGGGCAGCCCGGCGGCCGTGACGCCGCGACCATAAGGGCACCGCCGTCACCAGAGGATGAGGGGGGCCCCTGGCTTGCTACGGCGGAGGGGGGCCGCTTTAAGATAGGCACCTCGGCGCCTGCCATAGGGCAAGCGCCGGCCCGCGGGCGAGGTGGCCGAGGGGGGTCCGGGCGCAAATGCGGGCGTGAAATTTGCTTGCAGAATCCGGCATGGCAACAGTGTACCGGCGAGGCCGGCCGGCGTCCGGTTGAGCGTCCAGGCTCTCCGGGTCAGATCGAGGGGGCAAGGCTCATGTCGAAGATCGTCGCCGTCTTCTTCTGTGTCCTGCTTTGTGTCCTGTCGAGTGCCGCAGCCGTCTCCGCCCAGGGCATCAGCAATCTCACCATCTCCGGCAACGAAGTATCCGCGAGCCTCGACCTGCCGGGGATCAGGGCGGACCTGACGCTGAGCTTCGAGCAGGCGGTCGGCTTGACCGCCGCCAATCTGGGCCTCTCCGCGCAGCTGGTCAATCCGCAGGACCCCACCCTCCTCTCGCGCCTCCCCGCCGGAGGCCTGGTCACGGTGCCCGGCGCCTCGCCCGTTTTGGTGCGGGTGCAGCCGCCCGCGACGGGTGGGCTGTCGTTCAGCGGCGCGTACACGTTGGGTCTCCATAGTTACAATCTGGAGTACACGGCCAACAGCCCGCTGCGCCTCTACTCGGCCCCCGACGGCGGCGCCTTCGAGGACATCACCGCCAGCATGGGCTCCGGCAGCTACCGCGTTCGCGGCACCAAGGGCAGCTTTTCGGACTTCATCATCGTCGCCGATCTGCGCCCGCCGGCGACCGTCATCAACCAGAAGTTCGATGCCGTGAGCAACCTGCTGACGACCTACGCCGGCACCATCCCTGCCCCTCTGCTCGGCGACCTCGACCAGCAGCTGCAGGTGGCCCGCTCCTTCTACCAGGGGGGCAACAACGCCAGCGCCGCGCAGGCGGTCGACGGCTTCGCCGCGAGCGTGCAGCAAAACAGCGGCACGGCCATACCTGACGTCTGGCGCGCCAGCGGCGACCTGGCCGACGTCGCGGGGCGCCTGCGCGCGGCGGCGAGCACCCTCGGCTTCAGCCTCAACCTTGCGCCGGCCGGGTCTGGCGTGGCGGCAGCGCCTGGCATGCCGGCGGCGCCCGGCGCACCGGCCGGGCTCGGTGGACCTGCGGTAGCTGCCGCGGCGGCCGCGCCTGCCGCGCCTGCACCTGCCGCCGCACGCTGAGGCGTCGCCCGCGGGGATGCCAGCCCGCCTCACCGTCTACCTCGCCGAACGGCCGGCCCGGGTCGTCACCCTCCGTGAGGAGGAGGAGTACCTGGTCGGCCGCGATCCCGCCTGCGGCGCCTTCGTCGACGACGACCGGGTGTCGCGCCGGCATGCGCGCCTGAGGTACAGCGCCGGCCGGTGGGAGGTGAGCGATCTAGGCAGCAAGAACGGCACCCAGGTCGACGGCATGCCGGTGTCCTCCCGCGCGCCGCTCGCCGACCGCAGCTGGCTCAGCCTGGGCGGGGTGCTGGCCAGCTTCGAGCGCCTATCCGAGCAGCAGCGCCTGGCGCAGAGCGAGACGCAGAGCGCG
>Ga0307479_10001288_pt1 | contig 22797 bp, 13 predicted proteins | sample atmos_gasesECM4C_FD_203743 | JGI IMG/M metagenome (GOLD analysis project Ga0307479, IMG submission 203743) | Hardwood forest soil microbial communities from Morgan-Monroe State Forest, Indiana, United States - atmos_gasesECM4C_515 | ecosystem: Environmental > Terrestrial > Soil > Temperate...
CTCGTCGCTAAAGGATTTTTCATATTACGAGATCGATATCCGCGATCGCGATCGATTACTGCAAACCGTATCGGAGATCAAACCGGATGCCATCGTCCACACCGCCGCTCAACCTAGCCATGACTTGGCCGCTTCCCGGCCGTTTGATGATTTTGATGTGAACGCGGTTGGCACCCTCAACCTGTTGGAAGCGGCTCGCCGCGCCTGTCCGACTTCGCCGTTGATCCATATGTCAACCAACAAGGTGTACGGTGATGGTCCTAATCGGTTGCCTTTGGTTGAAACGGCGACTCGTTGGGATTATGCCGAGGTGGGTGACAAAAACGGCGTCAAAGAGACGTTTCCGATCGATCAATCACTTCATTCGGTTTTTGGTGCTTCCAAGGTCGCTGCCGATATAATGGTGCAGGAATACGGGCGGTACTTTCAAATGCCGACCTGTTGCTTGCGGGGTGGTTGTGTCACCGGTCCGAATCATTCGGGAGTGGAACTACATGGGTTCCTGAGCTACCTGATCAAATCTAATTTTGAGGGTAGAACCTACAAAATTTTCGGCTACAAAGGAAAGCAGGTCCGCGACAACATTCATTCTTTGGACGTTGCTCAGCTTATAAACGAGTTTATTGAAGCCCCACGCATTGGTGAGGTTTATAATTTAGGGGGCGGCAGAGAGAATTCTATTTCGGTTTTTGAGGCGTTCAGCCTAATCGCTGAGATTTCCGGAAAGAAGATGAACTACGAGTACATCGATCAGAATCGAAAGGGCGATCACATCTGTTACATCTCGGACCTCAGCAAGACGAAAGCCCACTATCCAAAATGGCGGATTACGAAAGACCTCCAGACTATCTTTGAGGAAATTGTCGCTACCCAGCGACAGCGGACCAACGGCTAGCTGGTCAATTGCTGATCAAACTTTATTTGTCCCATTCCACAAGCAGGGCCATTGGTGCACGGAAGAATGTATTAGGCAAAAACGCATATTTCTGCCCAGCCTTTAACCGCAGGGTAGGTAATCGCGAGCTAACCTCCTCAAACACGATTCGGGCCTCCAAACGGGCGAGGGCAGAGCCAAGGCAGTAGTGCGGACCATAGCCAAACGACAGATGATCTCGGGCGTTTTGACGGCGAATATTGAAAGTCTCCGGATCTTCAAAAACAGCCGGATCGTGATTAGCCGAACCCAGTAACAACAAAAGAGTCGCATTCCCCGGAATCGGGGTATTGGCGATTTCGACGGGCGCAGTGGTTTTCCTACGCCAAGCGACTATCGATGTGTCCATCCGGAGAATTTCCTCTACCGCATTTGGAATCAACGCCGGATCTTGACAGATCTGATCCCAAGCAGCGCGCTCCGTTAAGAATCGTCGAAACCCATTGGCGAGCAATGAAGTGGTGGTTTCGTGAGCAGCGGTTAAAAGACCGAAGATCAGGCTAGCTACCTCTGGCTGGGTCAACGACTCCAAGTCCGGAGCGCGAGCTTGCAATAAATTACCGGTAAAATCATCGCGTGGTTCCGCGGTGCGCTTAGCTACCAGCGCTCTGACGTACTTGGACGAATCGATCATCCACTGCGTAACTTGAATTTGCTCTTCTTCGTTGGCTCGTCCCCAAAACGGGAGAATGCGGTTCTCCATCGTTGGCTTGATTGCCGGAACGTCTTCATCCGGAACTCCGAGAAGACGCAGGATGACGAGGGCCGGTATGTCCCAGGTCAAACTTCGAACCAGATCGGTCTCGCCAGTGGTGAAACGTTCAGACAGGAACTGCCTGGTCTTATCCCGAACGAACCGCTCCAATTGCGCCAGATGCTCAGCGGTGAGAGCAAGAGTAGCGAGGCGCCGGATCCGCGTGTGCGAAGGCGGATCGTTATTGGCTAGCGTCGGAATAACGTCAAATTGGGCGCCGGCGAAGAGCTGGATGCTTGCCGGGCATAACGGCTGGACAAGCGAAAGTGCCTCCGAAACGGAATACTGCTTTGTATTCGGAAGAATCTTGCGGATGTCCTCGTAGCGGGTTACCACCCAATAATCGAGCTCGGGGCTGTAGAACACCGGCTTACTGCGAGCTTCTGCAAAGACGGCATAGGGGTCGGACAAATAAGGTTCGCTAAACGGATCGAAACTCTTAGTCGTGATGGTATTAGTGGAATCGGTCGCTGGCATATGAGGCGCCTAGGATCGCGACATGGTGGGACTAATGTCGGGCTTTAACTGAGCCGCCTCCTTGAAAATCCCACTCTCGTCGCAGGCTCGATTAATAGAGGCGGCGATAAACGCAGTGACCTTATCAGGACGATTTGGGCTGTCAATCTAGAGATCATGGAAAAACTAGTATCTTAGCGTGACAGCGGGTAGCCGCCCGGATAGCATCGTCTCCACGGCTTTGTTCCGATGGCCGTTGTCCTTTTCAAGGGAGTCAAACGATGCAAACTCACGAGCTTAGATGCTGTTTAGCGGGGTTCTTGGCACTGATGGGAATTACCGTCAGCTGTGCCCGGACCGAGGCAGCGGAGCTAACCGGTACTTGGATCATCAATATCCAGGACCCGAACATTCCACACGCGGAGAAGGTTATCCTGACCTTTAGCAACGAGAACGGCGTAATCAAAGGCGCGATGAACAACGCGACCCCGCTTCAAGATATAAAGCTCGAAGGAGACCAGGTTTCCTTCTTTGTAACCATTGGACCAGCAGGTAGTCCCAAGGTTCCTTTCACCGGTGCCATTGCCGGTGACGAGCTTCACTTGAAGGCTCCGCTTACCCCGGATGGTAAGCTGACCGACATAGTCGCCCGAAGAGCTACGGCCGATGAAATCGCGGCGCTCGAGGGAGCGAAAATTACCAAGTTGCCGCTACCTCCGTTGCGCGAATTACCCAGTAACGGACTGGCGCAAACTCCGCCCATGGGTTGGGGTAGTTATAACCGGTTTGGTTTAACGATTGACGATAAGCTGATTCGCTCGATCGCTGATGCGCTGGTGGACAGCGGGATGCGGGACGCCGGCTATGTGTACTTGGAAATTGATGACGGCTGGCAAGGAGAACGCGACGCGAACGGGGTATTACTGCCAAGCGCGAAATTTCCCGACATGAAGGGGCTCAGCGATTATATCCACAGCAAAGGTCTCAGGTTCTGCATATATACTTCGCCGGGACCGAAGACCTGCGGCGGATTTACAGGCAGTTATGGTCACGAAGAGCAAGATGCCAAAACCTTTGCTGAGTGGGGTGCCGATTATCTGAAATATGATTGGTGCACCGCTTTGAGTATTTACACCACCGCCGACGAAATGCGCGCCGACTACCAAAAAATGGGGCAGGCTCTCATCAGTACCGGGCATCCCATCATTTACAGCCTTTGCCAATACGGGTTGTTTAGCATTTGGGAATGGGGGGCAAAGGCCGGGGGCAATCTGTGGCGAACCAGTTTCGACATTAAAGATAACTGGAAATCAATTTCGGATATCGGGTTCTCCCAGAACGGACTTGAGGTTTATGCCGGGCCGGGGCACTGGAACGATCCCGATATGCTGGAGGTTGGCAACGGCGGTATGAGCACCGAAGAATATCGTACCCATATGACTCTGTGGGTAATACTCGCTGCACCTCTTATGGCGGGTAACGATCCACGGGAAATGACTGACGAAACCAAGGAGATTCTCCTCAACCGCGAGGTCATTCTGGTCGATCAGGATCCACTTGGCGAACAAGGCAAGCGGACCCTGCAACATGGCGACATCGAGGCATGGACCAAGGAATTGGATGACGGATCGGTGGCAGTTGCTCTTTTCAATCGTGGTCAAGCCCCGGAGCAAGTGAGTGTAAAATGGTCGGAACTGAATCTAAATAAACCCAAGGCGGTACGCGACCTTTGGAAAAAGACAGATCTTGAGGATGTGGCTGAGGCCTATGGCACGGAACTCTCTCCGCATGGTTCGGTTCTGTTGAAGGTGACGGAGTGACTCGGCTGCGACTTGCTCAGAATCGCCATCCGCGTAGGAAATCGATACCGTCTCCAATCGGACGAAAGGCCGGAATGAAACGTAGTCCTAACATCCGCATGCCGATGGCATTTTCGATCTTCGGTGTAACGTCCCATTGAGCCGGTTTTCCCGGTAGCTCGGAGAACATTTGGATCCAACGGTCTGCCATGGCCTCGCACGAGAATCTCTTTTTGGCCAGCTCCATGGCGGCGAGGGACATCTTAGCTAACAAGGCGCGGTCCACATCCAACCGGAGAATGGCGGCGGCATATCCATCAATGTCGTCCGGCTCAATCAGTACTCCGGTATCGGTATCGATTGCTTCGCGGATACCACTATCAAGATCGCTGACTACAGGCACCGCCCCGGAAACGAGGGCTTCCAGCAGGCTGAGCGGTAAGCCTTCATAGTCGGATGTTAGGAGAAAGATGTCGGAATCAGCCAGTAGCTGAGGCACGCGGTGGTAAGGTACTTGACCGGGGAACACCACGGTTTGATGAGGCACAGTCGTGGCCATGGTTTGCTGCAATCGCTTAAGCTCAGGTCCGTCGCCGACAATGGTCCAGACGAATGGCCGGTTCGAAGCGATCAAACCTTGTAGAATACGCGGGAATAAGTGAACCCGTTTTTGTTCGCGAAAGAGCCGTCCAACATAGATGATCCTGATGGGCGAATCCGGAGTCCCGGTCAACGTGCGTGAACGCAACGACTGTGGCACGCCGTGCGGTTGATAGTAAACCGGTTTTGCGGCGAGGCGAGGCGCCCGCCTCAGTACCTCGGCAGCGTGCTGCGACACTCCGACGGAGGCATCGAGAAAACGCGCGTAGCTCACCAGACTGGCGTACGTCGGATTGTCATCCGTTTGGGCGACTCCAATTCGACAGATGCCAGACGGGACGTATCGCAGAATCTCCAGAGATTGCGGTCCAAGGCAACCGAGGATGTGAGTCGGGCTGAACTGACGCAGCTGTTCAAGCGCGCTCCGAAATCCATCCTCGCAACTTCGCGGGTTGGTACTTGGGCACCAAACGTTGACCTGGGCTGCAGCAAATTCATCTTTGGAAACCTGGTGCGAGTTGAGGCCCATCACCAGATGCTGGATTTGGCGCTTCCGGAACTCGGTACATAGGTTCAGTAAGAAAGTGGTACTGCCGCCCAGGCCAAGCTCGTAGGTGACAAAGCCTATACGCAGATGGTTAGGGCTCATTTCTCGATCAGGTAATCTTCGAGAACCAAAGCGTCCAGACCGGTCGTGTAAAACAGGCCGATCGCATCTTCGACGCCGTGAATAATTGGTTTACCCATAATATTAAAGCTCGTGTTCAAGAGCATCGGAACAGCAGTCAGCTCGTAGAAAGCTTTGATCAGATCGTAATAGCGAGGGTTCCATTCGCGGCGCACCGACTGCAAACGTCCGGTGGCGTTGACGTGGACGATGGCTGGCACCTTCTTCTTAGCCGATTCCTTGAATTTAAGCGTTCGTTCCATGTAGGGCGACACTTGATAGTTCTCGAAATATTCTTCCCCGAATTCATCCAGAATTGAAGGAGCGAACGGCCGAAATTCTTCGCGGAATTTGACCAGCGAATTAATTCTATCCTTCATGTCGGCTGGACGCGGGTCTGCCAAAATCGAACGGTTACCCAATGCGCGCGGTCCGAACTCCGCTGCCCCCTGAACCCACCCTACTAATTTACCCTCTGCTAGCAGTCGAGCCGCCTCTCGATGAATCGTATCCGGTAAGCATCGAAGTTTTTCTAATCGGCCAAAGGCGACTAAATTATCGAGCGTCTTCTTTGACATCTTGCTGCCGAGAAAGGGTGTATGGATCTCCGCTTTCGGTTTGGTGCCAGGATGGTCCTGATAGTAGGCTAGTAAAGCTGCACCGAGCGCATTGCCATCATCGGAGGGAGCGCTCGGCACATGGAGATTTTTGAATTTCGTACGTTGGGTGATCTCGCCATTGTAGGATGAGTTAAGACCGCAACCACCGCAGAGAGCCAGATTGTCCGAGATGCCCAGCTGATAGAAGTTGTTGAGCAACTGATCCATCACTTCAGCGTAGAAAAACTGAGTCGTAAAAGCCAGGTTAGCGACGTCTAACGCAGACATATCCTTGGTTCGAGATTTCGGTTTCATGCGCTCAAACCAGGCTTCGATCTGCCGAAGAGGAGGATACTTGAGGGAGAGCCCGTCGACTCGGACGAGATCCCTGAGGGCGCCCAGCACCTCCGTATCGAGCTCCCCGTAAGCAGCCAAACCCATCACTTTCCATTCCTCACCTTTTTCAACGTTGAAGCCGCAAAACGCCGTACAAATTCCATACAGAATTCCTAGACTCTCTGAGCCTTTGAATTCGAAGATCCGGCGGAGCCGCCCATCGCGGTAAGCGAAATAGCTCATTGATCCGTTTTCGCCTTGTCCATCGATGACCATGCAAGCGGCTTCAGCAAAAGGGCTGGTAAAACAGGCAGTGGCTGCGTGAGCGTGATGATGTGGAACCCGGACGTAGGAAACGCGACTGCTGCGAAAGTCAGTCTTGAGAATATCGGCTAGATTGCCCCCGGAAAGATGGAAGGCAGAATATTGAATCCAAAGCGTAGTAAATAGTAGATCGTTAGAGAGGAGATATTTCGTCATTTTCTCGGGTCGGCCTGGCACCAGTTCGTGATTGGTGGTGCCTAACAGACACATGAAATTCATGAACTTCTGCATCTTTCGGCTCCAGGGCTTTACCACGACGAAATCCGAGCCTGGGTCGCAATATTCTGTCAGGATTCGACGGACAACTTCCCGAAGGTCGGCGGCCGAGGAGAATGCACGCTTCTGTTGCAGCGGACGTTCAGAGGCCTCGGCGAAAAGAACGTTTCCTTCGGAATTTACCACCGCGATCGCCGGGTCGTGATAGGTGGTAGCAAGTCCGACATAATACTTCTGTGGTGTGAGCATTTCCTACCGAGATTCTAGGAATTCACGCTAGAGGGACAACAGTTCACGGTTTGACTTGGGACTCCGTGAGATTGTCTGTTAGTTTGACAACGTGATATTCGCCAATCGGATATTCGACGATGGCAGGAGCACGTCCTTGGGTGATCTGCTTTTCGGCCTTCTTGAGTCGGTTGCGGCAGATACCACCATAGACTCTAAAGAATCCTAATCCCTGTTCGATTTTGGATCGTTCCAGCAGTGAAAACCGATTAAACCGCCACTTGTCCCGCCGGTCCAACGAGGTATAGATCTGGGCATTCCCCAGCCAGCCCGAAGCGGCGAGTTTGCGTTTATCCCAGGTGCCATCCGATTCGGATGCACGCTGGATACAGATAGGTGGATAGACGCAGGCAAACGCGTCGTCACCGTTGAGAACGTGATAGAAAAGGTCGATCGACATCCGAGAGCAGTAAGGACGCTTTTCGAGCGCCAGCTTGGCGAGCTTATTACTGATCACATAACCATGGACCGTCATAATACCACCTCGAACGATGTGAGGCGTGACGCGCTCCACCTTACGAAAAATAAAACCGCCTAGATGAAACAAGTTCCAATCTCGGCCGCTTTTCATGAAATCAACCGCTCTCGGCAAATTTGCTTCGTAGCCGTCCAGGAACTGGACATCATCTTCAAAAATCAGAGCGTGGGGCACGTCTTGATCTACCGCGTAACGCAGGCAAGCCATGTGCGCATCGACAATCGCCTTATCTCGATCGGGCTGACGCGCTGAACGGTAAAAAACGACTTGGCGTAACCCGGCGCTTCTGAACTCTTGTTTGGCAATCTCAAATCGATCATTCCGTTCCTTTAGATTGATGCAGAGAGCGAGTGGGAAGAAGTTCCATGGATTTTCTTGGGGGGGTGTTTCCATATGCTCAGTGATTAGTCTTGATAGGAGTTCTTGATCCGCTCCCGGATCTCGGGATCTGCGAAAGCGATAGTGTGGGTTTGCAATTCTCGTTTTATAGCAGCTGCAAATTCCTCGCGGATCGATTCATAAAAGCTCCGTTTAACTTGTCGCAGGGCGATAGCAGGTTTCACAGCAATTCCTCGAGCGATCGAGAGGGCGAAAGAAACGACTTCGGCTTTCTTGGTAAAATTAGTTGCGGCGCCGCGCAGCCGCAGTTCTCTACCATAGTAGTTCCTGGCGGTCAGCAACATTTCCCAGCCAAGAGCACCGCCAAATTTTCGGGGTATAATCCAAGTCGCGCCGACGCCAGGAGGGATTCCGAGCTCCAAAAAATTTGCCCCATAGAGAGACTCATCCGCCATCACGAGAATGTCTGCGTAAGCGGCAAAAGCCAGCCCGGCTCCTATCGCATGACCTTGCATCGCTGCTACTACTGGTAGTTCGCAGCGGAGTAATTGATCGTAGAAGGGGAAATCGGTGAATATTGCCTTTTGTGAGGATAAGATTTCGAGTTCTGCGCGCGTGCCTCCGCAGCAGAAATAATTGTCGTAACCGGTGATGACCACGACCTTGGCACTGGCGTTGGCAGTGATTTCCTGGAACACGAGTCGGATGCCCGCCATGAATTCGGAAGAGGAGCGATTCTTCGAACTCCGATCTTCCATGGTCACGAGGGCGATGCCTCGGTCTAACCACTCGAGTTTGATTACTTCTTCCATACTAACTGCCCTTCTCCCACGGCAGCAGGCCCTCTCTAACGTAGTTAGCAATATTACGCTGCACATGCGGTTGGCTGGCCAACCGAGTGATTTCTTGAATAGCCGTTTGTTCGACTTCCGGGGTTATGCCGGCGATCGCCTGGAAATAGTTTTTCAGATCTAGAATTACTCTATCATCCAGCAGGTTGAATCGTAAGGTTAACTTCCGCAGCGCATCATCGAGGTTGTTCGTCAGCTCGTCTACCAAATGAATGGAGTGCGCCTCCGCGGCGCTGAGCGGCCGGGTAGTGAGGGTAAGGAAATAAGCTTTCTGATATCCTACTCTGCGCATCAGAAAAGGAATCACGCAGCAGGGTAGCAGTCCCCATAGGGATTCAGTAAGCGTGAATTGGGCCCGATCGGTAGCTATGACAATATCCGAGGCGGCAACCAAGCCAACGCCCCCGGCCATTACCCGGCCGTCCACCCGGCAGATGACGATTCTCGGAGAAAGAGTAAAGCGTTTTAGCAAACGCATATATTCTCGGATGCCGACCGTATCGGTGGATGGCGCGTCTACTTGGGCTGCCTCGTGGAAGTCCATACCTGTACAAAATAGGCCGGGAAGCCCCTCAAGAACCATCGTGCGGCAGTCAGGCGTCGCTTCGGCCAAGTCCAGTGCCATATGCAACTCGGTCAGCAGAGTAGAATTGATACTATTAGCCTGATCTGGCCGGGATATGCGGGCCATCAACTGCCGATGGTTCTCACTGATTACTAACGTTTTAAACATCACGGCCTAACTCCACTCATACTCGCGGTGGTAGTTCTTGACCCGTTTCAAGATTAACAGGTCCTGCCCTTTTACCGCCCGGTCGTAAATATCTTGATAGGGTGTTGGGTCGGTTTCCTTGTCTTTAATTCCGAAGGTCCATTCCCGATTGAGATCGAGAAGGGCATCGTACTCCTTCATGGATAGCTCGTAACGCGTGTCCAGGGTCGACCGCAGGTTCATCCGCTTTATCTTCGCAGCGGAAGCCGGGCCGATGATGCCGCTGAAAAACTCGGCGCAACAACCTGAACCATAAGAGTAGAGTCCTACGCGCTTCGGCGCCGTCAACTTCACACTATCCAGCAAACCGCAAAGCGCGAGATAGAGTGTCGCAGAGTAAATATTACCGATTTCGACACAGTAGGTCAGGGAGGGGGTAACGCGTTGTTGGAAGTCCGCCTCGGAAACTACAGGTGGAGCCTGCTTGAGCTTATGCATTAACATCCGGTGAGCACCTTTTACCATCCCGGGGAACGGCGTGTGGAACGCGAGGTAGTCAAACGTCCGGGTGAAGTCGACATCATCGACCCGGGCCGCATAAGCATAGTAGCTCTGTTCAAGGCAATCCAGATAAGCGACTAACGATAAATCCGAATCTCCCGTCTCGATCTCCGCCGTAGGCCGGCATGCGTCCATAACTTCGTAGCCGTGATATCCATTAGCTCCGAAATCAATCTCCAGTATATCGGGTCTGTCTCCGACTAGAAATGCCACGGCCCCGGCGCCCTGAGAAGGTTCTACATAACTGCCTTTGATAGCGGCTTTAGAGTTATCCGTAGCAACCACCAACGCTTTGGCGCCCGGAGAAGCGTTGGAAGCAATCAGATTGATGGCAGTCTGGAGGGCCGCCGTACCTCCATAGCAGGCATGTTTGATCTCGAACAGCCGGCAGGTCCGGCTCAGCCCGAGATAGTGATGGAGGTACGTGCTCAGCGATTTGCCGAAATCAACACCTGATTCGGTTGCGGAAATGAGCAGTTCGATCCGATTTTTGTCGTCGTTCGTTAGTTCGTCTACCAGGCGCTTGGCGGCGTTCACTCCCAATGAGACCGCGTCTTCACAGGGTAGAGCGACCGATTTCCGTTGGATCATCAGATTGTCGAATCGGCGAAGATCGAGGTTTCGAGCTGCGAAGAGCTGGCGAACATTGAGAAAAGTTCTGCCACCATAGAAGTTGATGGCCTCAATTCCGACCGGCATGGTAGTTTCTCCTTTTCACGACGACACTGCTGTTAATTCCGCCAAAGCCAAATCCGTTCGAAAGCCCGCAGTCGGTGGCCAACCTTTCAGCTTGCGAGCCCACAAAATGCAAGTTTGGATCAATCGGATTCTCCAGATTCCGATTCGGATGAGCGAAACCGCCGTTCAATTGCAAAACGCAGGCGACGAGCTCGATCAGCCCGGACGCACTGAAACAATGTCCGGTCAGCGACTTGGTGGAATTGACTAGAAGATCTCGACTTTTTTCTTGAAACACGGAATGAATCGCAGCGCACTCCGTACGGTCTCCCAAAGGGGTCGCTGTCCCGTGCGCATTCAAGTACCCGATCTGATCAGGCGAAATGTTGGCAGCGGTGAGCGCGGCCTGCATCGCGCGGACCTCGCCGTCGACGCTGGGTTCAGGCAAATGGTTGCCATCCAGGACCAACGAAACTCCGGCAATCTCGCCCGCTACAGATGAATCGAGCGTCGATTCCGATCGCTCCAAGATTACGGCAGCGCTCCCTTCGCCGAACACAAAGCCAGAATGGGATCGATCGAAAGGCCGGCATACTTGATCGGGATCGGCGCCCGAACCATCGCCAACTGTCGCCCCCAAAATCGCGAAGCCTTCGAGTTCCAACTCGGAGAATTCCACACCGGCACCGACTACTAGACAGCGTTCGACCACACCGGCATTGAGCCAATGAAAAGCCTGGAACAGCGCTGCATTGCCGCTGGCTGCTCCGGCGCCGATCGTGACGCCAGGTCCGTGAATTGAGAGTATCTCACTCAGACACCCAAGCTGATTGGTGTCCCAAAACGAGATGGCGTAGCGCGGATTCAAGTGGCCGGTGGTCGAGAATGTGTGCCAATTCTTGGAGAAATAGTTCTGGGCCAAATTGCTACCGGCTACGATGAGGCCGCAGGCAGAGGCTCCGGTTTCGAAAGCTTTCAATCCCGCATTCAACACAGCCTGGATCGCGGCGCAAACGCTCCATCGAGTCGAAGCGGTAGTATTCGCTAACACTTTGCGCGCCTTTTGAAAAAGGGCAGGTGCTGCTGACTTCAACCGCTCAAGCCAAGAATTGAACTCAAAATTCTCTAGGGTTGCCCCGAATTGAACGCGTTTTGACGAGTCGATTCTAACAATGCCGGATCGACCAGCGCGGATGGCGCTAGCGAACCCTGCCAAATCGGAAGCAATGCTACACACCACGCCCATCCCGGTGATAGCGGCAGGTTTGAACGCTCCGGCCATAGTATCACTCAGCGGTTGCGTATCGGTAGAATAGATCGACTACCGCTTGGAGGTTTTTCAGCCCATGCAATTCAGGAGTTGGAATTTTCAGGCCCAGTTGCTGTAGCGAATACATAACGATCTCAACCCGGTCAATGGAGTTAGCACCGAGATCAGTTAAGCTTCCATCGATCTTGACATCTTCCGGGCGCGCCTCCGGCAAAATCCTCAAGGTGTTTTCCTTGATTACCGCGAAAATTTTTTCTTTGTCTACGTCCATAGAGCTTGAACTTTCTCAGGCGATGGATCCGATGGATTCGCAGAATACATGGCTCGGAATCGATCGTCCAGGAACTGGGCTGCAGCCCGCATTAAACGTTCCGCGATCTCGTCCACGTGCCGACTGCGCCAATCCTCCAGGTCGGTGCCTTTGACCCATTGATTGAATGCGCCCATGGCTGGCCCGCAATGGATTTGGTAGTCCACCTTTTCTGCTGGGTCACCGCGAAGAGCCAGGCGATTCGTGTGGATAAAATACCATCGGAAGACCAAAGCCATCTTTTGTTTGGGATCGCGTTCCGCTCGCTCGATAGCCTGGGGCAGAACGCGAAGATAATACTCCTTCGTTTCGGCGAAAATTTCAGCGAATGATCGTTTGAAGTAGCGCGTTTCGAGTTGAGCGCGGGTTTGCAGGTCGATCTGTTCAAGCGAATCGTATTGGCGATAGAGATCGTAAAGTTTTTTGGCCCGGGACGGGAAAAGTAATCCTTTCTTGAAAACCTGGACCTTGGCTCCGAGCTCGAACATATCGCCAGCGGGCACCATATCGGTATCTTGGACTCCTGCTCCTTGAAGAAGGTCCTTCGTGGTCTCGCTGGTTCCCGCTTCAACCGTGCACTGGTTAATCGAGCCTGTCAGGACGAAATCAGCGCCCAGAACAAACGCTGCCGCGATGGCCTCCGGTGTCCCGATTCCACCAGCTGCACCGACGTAGACCTGGGTAGGATAGTTGTACCGCCTGGCCGCCTTATCTCGAAGCCGAAGCATGACCGGTAGCAGCGTATGCAAAACACCACGATCGGTGTGTCCCGCGGAATCAGCTTCTACGCAGATCTCATCTGCCATCGGCAATCGTTGTGCGAGCCTTGCCTCTTGAGTGGTAATCTTTCCCGACTCGACCAGTCGCCGGACCAGAGCGTCCGGCGGCGGACTAAGAAATTGTTCTGCAACCTCAGGGCGTGAGACCTTTGCCAGGATCTGATGCGGAATGTGGATAGTTCCCTCGCGATTCAGTGTTAGTCCCTTGGCGCGATAGCGAACTAACGCTGCAGTGATTTGAGTAAAAGCGGCTGCTTCTATTCGGGGCACTTGAAATCGCAGGTATAGGTCGACGGTCGCTTCCTCTAGACCCGGCTGCATTGGGCTCGCTAACAAATTTAGCCCGTAGGCGCCACTCTCCCGGAGTCCGTGCTGGATAAACAATAGATCTGACTCGATCCGCTCGAGTCGCAGGCCCCCCGTGCCCAGAAATCCGAGGAGACCAGCCTTGCCCATCCTGACAACCAACTCCTTCGACGCGATGCCCTTATACATGGAACCGGCTAAATAAGCGTATCTCAGCCGATGCCGGCATCGAAAAGCGGGCGAACCTAGGTCTTCGGGTGAAACTGTCATTTCCTAACGGACATCAAAGCAATGATGTAACGGTTCAGCCGCGATCCTGTCGATAACTATAACGCCAGTTAGCTATAATTACCGTAATTTAGGCTTGATCGCAAAATCTCTGGTTCTTAGCATGGCGCACCACTAGAATCGGGTTCGGCAATCATCCGGTGCGAACCGATCACTAGTCAGATTATTAATGGCCAACGGAAGATGCGAGACCTGTCCAAGCGAATATTGGATCCCGAGCCAGACCGCTCCCCTCAGATCCTCCCGGAACACACTGCCAGCGTGGTCGTCATTGGTGGAGGAGTCGCCGGAGTGTGGGTTGCCTATCAACTCGCAAAAAAGAGAATTGATACCGTGCTGGTTACGTATGAGTCGGCCGATCGCGGAGGTATTCAAGGCGCCTCGCGGCGGTCGGTGGGCGCTTGCAACACCCTGCCTTTGCGTTCAGACGATCTCGATGGCTATCTGCAGAGAATCGGACAGGGCCAGACCCATCCGTCGGTTGCCCGGGTCTTGACCGATTACTTGCCACAGGCGTTGACCGAGTTGGAAGAACTGGTCGAACTGAAAACGATCAAGATCGGGGTCGCTTTGCCTTCCGGCGGTGAAGACTTTCTGGCGAGGATGCGGCAGCATTTTCAAGCCACTGGGGGCGAAATCCTGAACGCTTGGGTGACTCGTTTGGTAGTGGATCAGCATCAGTGCCGCGGCGTTCAATACGAAAGCGATAGTGGGATCGGGAAAATTCGCTGCCGAGCAATCGTCATTGCGTCAGGCGGTTACGCCGGATTATTCGCAAACTCGATTCAAACGAATTGTTTCGGCAGCGTTCTCGGCTCCTATCTAAAGTGCGGCGGGATAGCGACCAACCTGGAGTTCCTGTTCAAGCATGGGTACGGCAACATCGACACCCAGGCTTTAACGCCTACCGAGGAGCTTCCTGGCGCCGAGATCTACGATTTACAACGTAACCGGGTCCATTGGCTTGAAGAACGCCTTTTCGAGCGGCAAGGCACAAACACGCATTTGCAAGCCGTCCAGCTCTGGCTTCGCGATCCGAACAGTCAATTCTACATTGATCTCTCTTATCGAGAACTTTACCTGAAGCTATCTGGATTGAACGGCCTGCTCCCAACCGGTGAAACCCGTTTCAATAATGGCGAGGAGCAGGAGAAGATCGCGTTGGCCGAAATCGCGGGGCTGTTTTCGGACACCGGCCGAGGGGCGGCGCTGCAAATCCTGACCGAGCAAGTCAGCCGGCGAAAGCCGATCGATTATCAGATATACGAAGGTCTCAAACCTCTAATGGCTGTTCGTGAGGGAGTTAAATTCCGAGTTAAGCCGTTGACTTACTTTAGTATGGGGGGAATCGGGCATGTCAATTTAGCGACGAACCTGAAGTCTGTGTACGTGACAGGCGAGGCCATGCATGATTTCGGCGCCAACCGGGTCGGCGGCTTACCTTGGAGTCTGTATCTGGCAGGCGCGTATCGGATCGCGGAGCAACTTAGCCAAAACCTGGTCGAAATTGAATTCCCGGAGGACTTTGAGGTCATTCCGAAAAAGTCACATTTTGATCCGGAGCTGCTGGAAGAGATCAAAGTCCGGTTGCACGAGTGTCAAGAATGCGAACTGACGACAGCCCGGGCAACTGAGTGTATCGAATGGCTTCGGACCAAACGGCGAGAACTTGAGGCAAGGGACGACTTCATACATGACGGGAGCGCCTGGTTGCTCGTTGCCGAGGCGATAATGGGATGCTCACTTACTCGGACGGAAAGCCGAGGATTCTTTTTCCGGCCGGATTACCAGGATCTGGATCAAGCATTGGACGGCGTCTACTCTTGTGCTTGGTACGATGGCGGCCTGGATCAAGTTAAGGCTGGCCTGTGGACGTGGCCTGACGTTGCGGCGCGTTTTGGCAGCCAAACCCGGAAGGTGCAGGAGGTCGTTTGTGATGGTCTCAGGTAATGTCGCTAACGTTCTCTTTCACAATCTCTTAGCCGGCCGGAAGGATCGGACTGCGATCATTACCACCGATGACGTTTGGACTTACGAACGGATTTGCCAGCTGACCTGCCAGGTAGGGCACGGTCTCAGGGATCTCGGGGTCGACCGGGAAAACCGAGTGGCCTTGCTGATGGTTGATAGCCCTGAGTTGGTTGCTTCGTTTTATGGGGCCACCGCAATAGGGGCAGTCCCGGTTCCATTGAACACGTCGTTGCTGGCGTCTGACTTACATTTTCTCTTGAATCACAGCCGAGCCAAGACGCTGATCGTCAGTGAAGCGCTATTTCATTTAGCCGAGAACGTCCGCCAGCAGTGTCCTCACTTACGAGAGGTCGTCACGGTGGGTGAAAAGAGAGCTGACGCGCTCGCTTGGAATGAATGGGTCAACGGTTTTGAGCCCGAGCTGGTTCCTATTCAAGTCTCGCCGGATGAACCAGCTTTTTGGCTTTATAGTTCAGGGTCGACTGGTCGCCAAAAGGGGGTCGTCCATCTTCACCGAGCGGTGAGTGTTACTTGTCGGCAGTATGCCGAGGAGATTCTCCGGCTAACTGAGACCGATCTTTGCTTTTCAGCAGCGAAACTGTTTCACGCTTATGGCCTAGGAAATGGGATGAATTTTCCGTTTTTCGCAGGCGGTAGCACGCTACTCTGGCACGGACAACCGTTGCCGGAAATGCTGTTCGATTTGATCCGGCGATTTCGCCCCAGCATCTTTTTCGCCACGCCGGCCTTATTTGTCGCCATGCTCGGGGTGGCTGACGCACGCCCCGATTACGATCTCTCCTCATTGCGTTGCTGTGTGTCGGCGGGCGAGGCATTGCCGGCGACAACTCTGATAAAGTGGCGCGATCGATTCGGTGTCGAGATCGTCGATGGAATCGGCTCCACCGAAATGCTTCACATTTTCATTTCGAATCGGCCAGGACACGTAATCCCGGGCTCAAGCGGGCGAGTCGTGCCCGGCTACGGCGCGAAAATTGTCGACGAGAATGGAAATGCTTTGCCTGCCGGGGAGATAGGAGACCTTTGGGCGAAAGGCGAAAGCTCCTTTTCAGGCTATTGGCTCGATCGCGCTCGTAACCGCGCCACTCTGATCGGAGAGTGGGTGGTCACCGGAGATAAATACTATCAGGACGCAGACGGCTGCTTTTGGTATCAGGGTCGAACCGACGACATGCTGAAAGTTAACGGGGTATGGGTTTCTCCGGTCGAGCTCGAGGCACTCCTGCGCCAACATCCCGCCGTTGCTGAGTCTGCTGTTGTCGGCGTGCGAGACGAGCATGACCTGCTCCAGATCAAGGCTGTCGTCGTGCTCAGGCCAGGCGCAGATCCACCATCCAACCGCGAACTGCAGGCGTTCATGAAACAAAGGGCCCCCCAACGTTATCCTCGCTGGTTCGAATTTGTCGATGCGCTCCCGAAAACGGCGACTGGCAAAGTCAAGCGATTCGAGTTGCGGGAGATGGAATCCGGAGTCAAGCAATGACTCAAAATGAGATTACGCAGCTACTTCGCTCAGCGCTTCGGGAGCAGCTCCTTAAGGATCTGACTCCCTCAGATGACAAGAAGTCATTTCTTCAGCTGGGGGTGGATTCGATCATTGCGACGGAACTTATTGAGCTAATCCGGCGCGAAATCGATCCGGCGCTCGGTGTCTCCGCGCTGTTTGATTACCCCAGTATCGATGAACTTTCGATCTACCTCGCTGCCGGTGATGAGGATGCCGCGATCAAACCGGCTGACGTAAAACCTGCGGGACAGATCGCCGTCGTCGGCCTCTCCGGCCGATTTCCAGGCGCCGCGGATGTTACCGAATTTTGGCAAAATCTGGTGCGAGGAGTTTGCTCGATCACCGAGATTCCATCTGATCGCAAACGATATTGGGATTTGGCGGGCTTAGCGGACCGAGTGAATACCTCCTGTCGTTGGGGCGGATTTCTTGGTGATATCGAATGCTTTGACGCGCTTTTTTTTGGAATTTCACCTGGCGAAGCTGCATTAACCGACCCGCAGCAACGTCTCTTTTTAGAAGAAGCCTGGAAGGCTATCGAGGATGCGGGTTATGCCGCTGATACGCTTTCGGAAAGCCGGTGTGGAGTCTATGCCGGGGTTTTCAACACGGACTACCAGGACCTGTTGACGCAGGCAAACGCGTTGACGCCGAAACCGCACGAGCTGATGGGAAACGCCGCTTCGATCCTCGCAGGCCGGGTCGCGTATCATCTGAATCTTCGCGGTCCAGCCGTCGCGGTCGATACCGCGTGCTCGTCTTCCCTGGTGGCAATTCACCTCGCCTGCCAAGCATTGCAATTAGGAGACATCGATGTCGCGATTGCAGGTGGAGTAACCCTTTATCTCACGCAGAAGCGTTACCATTTGATGGAGCAAGTGGGGATGCTCTCACCATCCGGAAAATGCAGGCCGTTCGATGATGCCGCGGATGGCACCGTACCGGGGGAAGGTGTGGGTGTGGTGATCCTCAAACGTCTCGACGAGGCGATTGCCGCGGGGGATTCGGTCTATGGCGTGATCGTTGCCTCCGGCACGAACCACGCAGGCAAGACCGGTGGCATTACGGTGCCGAACATGCGGGCGCAGCTCGACCTTTTTACTGAAGTAAACCGGCGCAGCGGCATCGCTCCCGAGGAGATCGACTACATTGAGGCCCATGGAACGGGCACGAAATTGGGTGATCCGATCGAGTTCGAGGCGCTCACCACGATGTTACAGGGGGTTGGGGATCAGAGAATCTGCCGGCTTGGTTCAGTAAAGGCGAACCTTGGACACACGACCGCTGCTGCCGGGGTTTTGGGATTGATAAAACTGCTTCTGGCGCTACGGCACGAAAAAATACCGCCCCAAATCAACTTCCAAAATCCAAATGGCCACAGCGATTTTGTCAAAGCGCCGATCAGGATTAATACCGTTCTTGAGCCGTGGGAGAGGCGACCCGGACATACGAGACGATCGGCATTGAACTCTTTCGGCTTTGCCGGAACCAATGGATATCTGCTCCTCGAAGAAGCTGCTGAATTGGTCCGGGAGGGACAGGCGGAGCCACTCGGCCGCTTCTGGATTATCCTCTCAGCCAGAACCCGGGATGCCCTTAGTGCACGGGCAACAGAGTTGGCTGGATGGCTCGCCACTTCAGGCAAAAATGTTTCCCTGGTTGATCTGAGTTTTACACTCGCCATCGGCCGTGCTCAGCTCGAAGAGCGATTGGCATTTCAAGCTAGCTGTTTGGCGGATGTTAGCGCTGGCCTAGAGCGGTTCCTTAACGGGCTGATTGCTGATTCGATTTGGGTCAGCTGGATTTCGTATCCGCCTTCCCAAGAGACTCATGCCGGCCATCCCGGCAAGGAATGGGTCTCGGGCGCCCCTTTCGATTGGTTGAGTCTGTACGCCGGACTCAACCCCGTTCGTCTCCATTTGCCGACGTATCCTTTCGCGCGAGAAAAGTATTGGTTTGATCTTCTGGATGCGAAGCCGGAACCGATAACCGAGGTAGGTCTCGAAAAAACAGATCGATTGGCCGGGACGAAAATCGGTCCGAATCGAACCGTTCGTTTGAAGAGCCTAGATGAAGGACCGCGGTTGGTTTCGGAGCGCGCTCCACCGGTCGCTACTCCTCCCGATCTTGATCACCCATTAGAGAGCCATGCCGACCGGGTTCGTCCGCAGCATTCGAACCCCGCCGTTGAACCAGTTTCGGATCACATTTTGAGCGGTCGCCAAAATGCAGAGGTTCTCATCGGTCCGCTTCGACAACTGGTTGCCGGAGCTCTTTACCTCAGGGAAGACCAGGTCCTGAATGACAAAAAGTTCGCTGATCTGGGACTCGATTCGATTCTAGCGGTCGAGCTGGTCAAGAGAATCAATTCGGAGATTGGATTGAATCTTCCCTCGGCACTTCTCTACAGCTATCCGACTGTCCAGCAGTTGGCGACCTACATTGCCGGGTCGTCGGGGGATGCGCCTCCCGCAGAAGATCGGCTGGAGCGAACGCGATTTGCTCCGGTCCTATCGCTAAACACATCGTCTGAGCGGAACGTCGTATTCCACGCAACTGATCCGGCGAAAAAGCGAGACTCCGGGCTGGGCGCACGGAGAGCCTTAATCAAAGGCTCGGGGGCGATTTCTGACCTCGAACTCATCGCTGCCGAAGTCGAACCTCCGGGTACTGGAGAAGTTCAGATCCGAGTGGAAGCCGCTTCCGTGATGTTGGCGGATCTGTTGTGCCTTCGAGGCCTTTACCCAACCATGCCCGCGTACCCGTTCACGCCGGGATTCGAAATAGCCGGGACTATCACCGCGGTCGGAAGCGGCGTGACGGAATGGTTGCCTGGAGAACGGGTCTTCGGGCTAACCGGCGCCCGGCTTGGCGGGCACAGCGACCGCGTGAATGTTGATGTGCAGCTGATTGCCCGGACACCAGCTCGACTCACTTCGCCGGAAGCATGCACGTTACCGGTCTCCTTTCTGACCGCGTATCATGCCTTATTCAAGGTTGGGCAGCTCGCAGCCGGCGAGCGGATTTTGATTCACTCGGCTGCTAGTTGCACCGGGTTAATGGCCATCCACCTTGCCAATCGAGCTGGCGCCGAGGTCGTCGCCACGGTCGGCGCGGAAAATAAGATCACCTATCTCCGCCAGCTCGGCTTACAGCATGTTTTCAACTACCAATCTCCGCATCTGATGCAGGAGATCTGTGCTGTTCTTCCGAACAAGGGGTTCGACCTGATCCTTAATCTGCTCTCGGGAAGCGTTCGAGATCAATCGCTCGAGCTACTTTCGGCCGGAGGACGCTTTCTGGATCTCGCAGTTGGCGGACTGAAAACGGCGTCGCCGGTCGAGCTAGCGGGTTTGTCCAACAACCAAGCCTATTTTGGAATTGATTGCCGCCGACTGTGCTTACAGCAACCGGGTTATGTACTCCAATCGTTGTCGCAGCTGGTCGAGTTGCTTGAGCACGGCGAGGTGGGTCCTCTTCCGATTAGTCGCCGATTCTCGCTCTCGGAACTTCAACTCGCCTATTCGGCGGTCGAATCTAGGGAGCCGATCGGACGGGTCATTCTGTTGCCCCAGGAAAAAGGCAGCCAAACTGAGACCGAGCCCGATACGAAACCGTATTCGCTCACTATTTTAGAGCGAACCGTTGCCGAATCGGTGGACCTCCACAGCAAGCCCGGTGAGTCGAACTTAAGGCAGTCGGTTTTTGAGCCGATCGCGATTGTCGGGATGTCCGGCAGGTTTCCCGGCGCTCGGGATTTAGAGCAATTCTGGGAGAACTTGGCTGCCGGAAAATCCTTGATTCAAGAAGGCGAGGTACGTTTTCCCAGAGGGACGGCGGGCGACAATCTGGGTCAGTTCTGGGGCGGTTTCCTGGAAGGTCATGACGAGTTTGACGCGGCCTTTTTCCGGATTGCTCGATCGGAAGCTGAAGTTATGGACCCGCAACATCGGCTGTTCCTCCAAGAGGCCTGGCATGCTCTTGAGAACGCTGGGTATGCTCCGGTACCGCTCGCCGGTAAGTTGGGCGGAATTTTTGTTGGAATCTGTCCGTCCGATTACTATTCCGAAATCAAGGAGCTGAATGCTCATGCTTTGCCGGGAAATCTCGGGTCCGGCCTGGCGGGCCGTTTGGCTTATATACTTGATTGGTGCGGGCCCTGCTTGGCGATCGACACGGCTTGCTCATCCGCGTCGTCGGCGATTCATCTTGCCTGTACGAGTTTGTCGCGGCGTGAATGTGAATTTGCGTTGGCGGGTGGCGTTCACGTAGTGGCCAGTCCAAAGGTTTTCAAAGCTACCGGCCTCATGGGTTTGCTTTCGAGCTCGGGTCGTTGCCGCACCTTTGATGCATCCGCCGACGGTTGGGTGATCAGCGAGGGGGTAGGCGCGGTACTGCTGAAGCGCCTGAGCGATGCGCTTCGCGATCGTGACCATATCCACGGAATCATTCGCGGCTCCGGTATGAATCAAGACGGCTCTAAAAACGGCTTAATCGCGCCAAAAGCCGCTTCCCAAACCGCTTTGCAGCGACAAGTGTATGAGGAATCGGGCATTAATCCGGAGACTATCGATTACCTAGAAGCGCATGGTTTTAGCAGCAGGCTCGGTGACGAGATCGAGCTTCTGGCCCTGAAACAAACGTTTTCCCATTTCACCGAGAGAAAAGACTTCTGCGCGATTGGTTCGTTGAAGCCAAACCTCGGGCACCCGGTGGCGGCCTCGGGAATGGCCACGCTTTTCAAGGTTCTATTGGCTTTGCGGCATGGGAAGTTTCCACCGCAATTAGGTTTGGAGTGCGTGAACGAGAATTTGGGTTTCGGGATGGGTCCGTTTTGTTTGAACCCCAGTTTAACCGATTGGTCACGTCGAGACGGGAAGCCAAGAAGAGCTGCCATCAACGGATTGAGTGCAAGCGGTACGAACTGCCACCTGGTTGTCGAGGAGTATCTTTCCGAAAACGGGCTTCAGCGGCGAACGGATTTATCACCGGAGCCTGTTCTGTTGGTGCTTTCAGCCCAGGACCCAGTCCGGCTTCGGGAAGCGGCTGCTAATCTCTTGAGATTCCTGGAGAGGCGTGAAGATGTTGCACTGGTTGATCTGGCTTTCACTTTGCAGGTTGGACGACAACCCATGGAGGAGCGTCTCGCCTGGACGGGGTCTTCTCTGGTCGAAGCCCGTGACAAGCTCCGGTCCTATATTAATAGTGAGCCCAGTAGCGGTTCTTTTTGCGGAAACGCTGAGCGAGCGGACCCGACCATCAAGCTCCTGCTGAGTGGTCCCGAGGGTAAACAGTTTTTGACCGCCGCCTATCGAAACCGGTCGCTTGAGAAGCTTGCGCGATTGTGGGTAGCGGGAGTCCAGATCGATTGGGCTGTATTTTACGAAGATATACAGCCACGAAGAGTTCCGCTTCCAGGTTATCCGTTCGCCCGGAACCGATATTGGCATCATACATCAGCGCACACTACGGAGCTGCGTTCGGAAGCGACGGATGAACGGCGATCCGGCGAGGTAGTAGCCACTCACGTAGCTAGCGCAGGTCCCGAGGCCATCGCAGAAATATTGCGAAAGATCATCGCCGGCGCTCTGAATTCCTCTCCGACCGAAATCGATGATGACCGCGATCTTGCCCGGTACGGTTTTGATTCTCTCTACGTTCTCCGGGTAGCCGATGAAATTGAAGAAGTTCTCGGGCTTCGGATTCCGGCGAAGGTCTTCTTTGAGTGCCGAACTTTAGGTGAACTCGTCTCC